>SAMEA3387473__coassemble_1400_pt1 | contig 30346 bp, 20 predicted proteins | sample SAMEA3387473__metabat2_low_PE_002 | metagenome-assembled genome bin SAMEA3387473 (sample SAMEA3387473) | Felis catus | biome: Faeces | place: United Kingdom | collected 2012
CCACAGCAGCAGCCCCTGCGCCCCGTCCGCGCGCACCCCGCATCGCGCTGGCCGCATTCTCTGCAGCCACCCTGGCCGGCAGCCTGCTCATCTGCGTGCAGGGCCTGGGCCTGGGCGGCGTGCACGGCTTCAATTCGAACTCTCTCTCCGGCTACCAGGATTACATGGCCGCGCTAGAAGACGCCGCCAACCAACTTGAAGAGCTCAACCAAAGCCAGGATGGATCCCCCTACCGCATTGGCACCGCCATGGGCTCGCTCGCCGGCGCCATGATCCCCATCCCCTACCAGGGAACCGCCAGCGGACCCATGCCAAAGATGATGACCACCGGGCAGGACATGTCTCTGGGAATCTCAAGCCCCGCACACTACAGCTCCACCGCAAGCGGCCCCGTCAAGCAGCTGCTGGGCCACCTGGGCTACTGCACCCTGCCCGGCGCCAGGGGCGTCACCGCCTACCAAGACCCCCTCTTTGTGACGGACTCCCTGTTGGGCGTGCGCTACGTTCTAGACACCCAGCAACCCGCCGGAGCTTCGCAGGCGCTCTTTAGCATCAACCTGCCCGCTCCGTACAGCACGGCGCACGCGTACCAAAACACCTACGCCCTGCCGGTTGGCTACGGCGTGGAGGCAGATGCAGACAATATAGAGTGGACGGATGACCCCTTCACCAACCAGCGCCTTTGGCTGCAAAGCCTTACGGGCAGCTCGGCGGCGAACCTCTACTCCCCCGCCAACGTAAGCCAGGGCGCGGCCGCAACCGTGGACAGCGCCGCAGACGGCACCTGCGTTGCCTATACCGTCACCGCCGCCACGGACGGCCCCCTCTACCTGTGGGTCACCAACGCGCCGGCACCCATCGCCATCTACGTTGACGGCCAGCTGATGCAATCTTCTCGCAACTACGAATTCGATACCAACGTCATCTACCTGGGCAATCTTACTGCCGGCGACCAGGTATCCGTCACCTTGCGCTGCGACGCCGGCCTTGACCCGCAGCAATGCGGCATCGACGCGCAGACCCTCAACATGGACGTCGCCACCTCTGCGCTCACCTCGCTGCAGGCCAGCCCCTTTGACGTTCAGACCATGAGCGATGGCCGCATCCAGGGCACCGTCGACCTCAAGGCGGGCCAAAAGCTCATACTCACCATCCCCGCAGAGGACGGATGGGCCGCCACGGTGGACGGCAAACCCGCCCGAATCCAAAGCGTCAACGGCCTTATCTGCATCGACGCGGGCGCCGGACAGCACACCGTAAACCTTGTCTACCGCACGCCCGGCCTCAAAACCGGCGCCATGGTCTCCGCCGCGGGCATTATCGTCGCCGGCGTGTGGATGGGCGCCTGTCCGGCAATCCGCTCACGGAACCCAAAGCGCTCCAACCCCTCAAGCCCCAACGCAATCCGCAGCGTTTAGCTTCCGCCGCGCGGCATTATGCTCGCAGCACACATCAATAAGCAGTTTTCTGGACGAAGAAGGGCAATCGCAATGGTCGCCCTTCTTGCTTTGCAGCGCCTTGCACACAATAAAAACCAATCCCAAGGCCCTTCCAGCACGCATTGAACTCAGCTATAAGGGGCCTTCTGTCAGTTTTTGCCCCCTTCTTGCTCATTCCAAGACAGATTTCGCCAGCACAAAAGACCTGATAACAAGGGCTTACCTGCGGTTCTAACGATAACTGGCGATTATCTGTTCCTTTGGAAGGAGAAGACGTATGACAGCTTGCGTCAACAAGAAGAGCAAGAGGGTCGCTGCGGTCGTCACCGCCTCCCTCGTGGGTGCCCTCTCCATCGGCGCCCCCGCGGTCGCGCTCGCCGCTAATGCAAACATCGATATGCTCGCGACCGACGTCGCCACCGCAGTCAAGCGCGGCACCGTCTCCGAGTACAAGATCGGCGGCGTTTACAAAAAGGGCAACGACAAGGTGACCATCAGCGCCTCCACGTCCTCCAAAACGCCCATCCAGATCACCAAGGTGACCCCCGACGGCGTCAACGTCGACGACGTCGACGTCTCCAGCGCCGACAACTACCAGACCAGGTACTTCAAGAAGGCCACCAAGACGGAGATTCAGGCCGGCACCGGCATCGCCACCATCAACGGCGTCAAGTACGTCGAGGCCGACCCCAGCGTCCCCGGCGAGTACATCGCCGCTCTCCGTTGCGGCGCCGCCACCGACCCCAACGCCGACTTCGTCGGCAAGGAGCAGTCCGCGCCCGTACTCGAGTTCACCGTCGTAGCAGACTCCCTCGAGGGCTCCTACCTCGCTAAGCTCGACAGGAACAGCCAGCCCACCGTCACCGACTTCGCCTTCGACGGCAAGACCAAATGGTCCGACCTCAAGCTCATGAAGTCCGACGACACCGAGTTCACGTCCGGCGCTGACTGGGACGTCTTCACCAAGAACGACGATAAGACCAGCGTCAAGAATGAGGTAATGAAGGCCGGCACCTACGTCGTCGTAGTCAACGGCACCGGCACCTACGCCGGCCAGTCCCTGAAGCTCGAGGTCTCCGTCTCCAAGCTCGACCTCTCCAAGGCCGACCTCTACATCGCGGACGTCACCGACGGAGTGGCCCCCACCTTCGACAGCATCCATGGCGAAGACGAGGCTGCTATTGAAGCCGCTGGCGATGAGAAACATGGTTACGATTTCAAGATCCAGGGCGCGACCTGGGGCGCCGAGGGCGCGGGCACCTATACCTACACCCTCTCCGTGAACGATACCGAGTTCGGTAAGGCTATCGCCGCCAACGTCGAGGGCACCGCTACCCTGAAGTTCCACCGCCTGAACGCCAACGCCTCCGCAGTCGTCTGGAATTACAACAATCAAAGCGTTAACTTCGCTACAGACGCTCCCGATATCGTTATCGACCGCAGCGTTGACGAGGACACCTACGGCAGCGGCCTCTGGACCCTCAAGTCCCTCGACTTCTCCAAGTTCACCGGCACCTACAAGGACGCCGAGAACAAGGACGCCAAGCTCACCGCCGACCAGTTCTCCTGGACCATCGTCGACAACAAGACCGGCGAGACCGTTTCCGACCTCTCCAAGAAGGGCGATTACACCGTCGTCCTCGAGGCCGATCCCGCCAAGCTGGGCTACGACGTCAACCGCACCCGCTCCACCTTCCATGTGACCGTCAAGCAGGGCACCATCGGCACCGCTGACACCACCTTCTCCTACAACGGCAAGGTCGTCACCGTGCTCGATAAGCTGACCTACGACGGCGCGGACTACCTGTCCGCAATCAACGTCCAGGTCAAGGACGATAAGGGCAACCTGCTCAAGGCCGGCCAGGACTACGTCGTCAAGGCCTATGACGCCAAGGGCAAGGAGGTCAAGGAGATTGTCGACGCCGATAGCTACACCATCGTCGTGACCAGCGACAGCTACGCCTTCGCCAACGGCAAGGATAAGGAAGTCCTCAACGTCACTGTTGGTAAGATCAATCTCTCCAAGGTGTCCTTCGATATGGCCAAGGATCCGTTCAAGACCTTCTATGATTCCGTCGATAAGGCTGGAAATCTTCAGGGAGAGAACAACGGCATCCCGTACACGGGTTCCGTCATCGAGAATCCCGTCGTGACCTTCAAGGCGAATGACCGCAATGGGGAAGAGAAGACCTTCGTCCTTCCGTCCGACATCTACACGATCAACTGGACCCTCGGCACCAAGCGCGTCGATGCCCTGAAGGATGCAGGCAAGTACACCGCCCAGGTGATCCTCGGCGATAAGGCTTCGAACTACACCGCTTCCGGCAACCTCACGATTTACGGCACCGAGGTTAAGAAGGACATGTCCACTGGCTTCGTCGACGTCAAGGATGAGGAGTGGTTCGCCGAGGCCCTGAACAAGGCCAAGGTCAACGGCTACCTGTCCGGCCGCGGCGAGACCGGCATGGTCGCCCCGACCGAGAACATCACCCGCGCCGACGCCGTGGTGGTCCTCTACAAGATGGCCGGCGGCTCGCTTAAGTCCGACGAGTACGAGTACGACGCCACCAAGTACTACGAGACCGGCTTCTCCGACGTGGACGGCCGCGCGTACTACGCCAACGCCATCGCCTGGGCCCAGGACATGGACATCGCCAACGGCTCCAACGGCAAGTTCCGCCCCGAGGACAAGGTGACCCGCGAGGAGTTCGCCGCGCTTCTGAGCAACTACGCCATCGCCAAGGGCGACTACGTCGCCGCGTCCGACGACGCCCTGGCCGGCATGCCCGACGCCTCCGCCGTCTCCCCCTGGTTCACCGACGCGGTCTCCTGGGCCGTCGAGAACGGCATCATGGGCAACGGCGGCAAGATCAACGCGCAGTCCAACATCCAGCGCGCCGAGGTCGCGGCCATGGCCGTCAACTACCAGCCCGGCTTCTTCGCCTAATGGTTCCTGACGGACTTTAGGTTCCGATGACTCGCCCGCTCCCCTCGGGGAGCGGGCTTGCGGGAGGGCTCCGTTCGCTACGGAGCCTCCCCGCAAGCCTTAAGGCAAATGCAAGCTGTCGCACAAGGCTCGATGTGCAGAGGGCCCCCGGAGAGATCCGGGGGCCCTCTGCATTAGATGCTGTTACGAGGTAAGTTGATACACTGATGAAAGCGCAACGGGCTCCCCGAAAACACGGGGAGCCCGTTGCGCATCGAGCCTCGAGCGACAGCTTGCATTTGTTCGGCCGTAGGCTTGCGGGAGGGCTCTCTTAGGGAGAGCCGCCCGGCAAGCCCGCCCCGGGAGGGGCGGGCCGCTGGAACCTTGCTAGGCGATTGCGTTGAAAGGCGACCTTACTTCAGGAGGTCGGAGCCATCCAGCTTCTCGGCCTGGTAGTTGACCGCCATGGCCGCGGCCTCGGCGCGGGTGATGTTGCCGGAGGGCCTCAGGGTGCCGTCGGCGTAACCGTGGATGACGTCGGCCTCGACCGCCCAGGCGACGGCCTCCTCGGCCCAGTCGGAGACGGAGGCACTGTCCGGGAAGCCGGCGAGGGACTCGTCGGCGTCGGGGGCCTCGAAGTCGTTCAGCGCGCGGGCGTAGTTGGAGAGCATCGCAGCGAACTCCTCGCGGGTGACGTTCTTCTCGGGCTTGAAGGAGCCGTCGGGGTAGCCGTTGACGACGCCGAGCTTGGATGCCCAGCCGATCGCCTTGGCGTAGTAGGCGCCGCCGTCCACGTCGGAGAACTTGGTGGAGTAGGAGACCCACTCGTTCTGGAGGCCGGAGGAGATGTCGGTCCTCCAGCCGCCGGCCATGTTGAACAGGACAACGGCCACGTCGGCGCGGGTGATGGACTTGTTCGGGGCGAACAGGGTGGTGCCGCCCAGGCCGTTGATGTAGCCCTGCTTCTTGGCCTGGTACACGGCGTCGGCGAACCAGTCGCTGGCGGAGACGTCGGAGAAGATGGAGCCCTTTCCAACGGTAAGGGTGTTATCGGAGACGAAATTCGTCAGTCGATAGTTAACCACGTCATCGGCGAGGGTGAAATAGGCCTTGTACTCGCCGAGAGCATTGATGGCCTCAACATCGCTCTTGTTGCCGTCGGGGTCGACGAGGGTGAAGTGATCGAGGGAGATAACGCCGTCGGGAATCGCAACCTCTTTGCCATCGACCATGTGGGTGAAGTGGAACTCGGCATCGTTGCCGGTATAGGGGATGAAGGACTTATCCCCGAAGGTTTTTACGTCATTGGAGGCAAGTGAGACCTCGTCGAGCGTGACGGGAGCAACGCTGATCCACAGGGCGCAATCACCGGAGAACTCGTAGACGTCGCTGGAGACCAAGACGAGGTAATTGCCTGCGTCGACAACCTTGTCAACCTTGGTGAGGTTGCAGTCGTATACGGTGACGTCGTAGTCTTCGCCCTCAACGAGCTTGGTTCCATCGGAAAGGGTCGCGACAGCCTCGAGGGAATCGAGAACGTTTTCACCGTTGTAGGTCGGGTCGATGATGTTGTCCACGATGTCGCCATCGTACTTGAAAGTAAGGTTAGCATCGGCGTTGACGGAGCCCTTGCGGGTGATGACCTTCATGGAAGTCGTATCGCTGCCGTACTTGTAGGAGTTGTTCTTGGCGTCGACGCGAACGGACACGGTGTAGTTGCCGGGGGTGGTGTTGACGGTCTCGAACGGGACCTCCTGGCCGGAAGCGTCGGTCACAACGATGGTGAGCTTCGCGTCGGCGACGGTGCAAGTGATACGGCTGGCATCGATATGGGTCCTATGATTGGAAATAAAGACCTCGCGCATGCAGGTGCTCAGCTTATCGGCGTCGAACTTGATTTGGTCAGCGCTGATGAGCTTGTCGACGACGCTGAAGGTGACCTCCTGAGAACCGGTGAAGTTCTTGGCGCCCGCGACGGAGGGAGCGACCTTTACGGTGTAGGTGGTCTTGTCGCGGATGACGCTGGAGCCGTTCTCGGACGAGACCATGGTAATGTCGAGCTGGCCTTCGAGGGAATCGTCGTTGTAGTTCAGGCCGTTCACCAGGGCCGAAGTCGGGACATCGGAGCCATTATCGGAATACTGGACGTCGGAGACGCTAACGGCGGCGGTAGAGAGGTCGAGCTTGTCGACGGCGAAGTCGATCTGCTTCTCGGAGCCCTTGTAGTCGCCCTTTCCCTCGAGGACCGCGGTGTAGTTGCCGGCGGCGCCGGGGACGCCGTTAATCAAATCGTCGCCCGCAACCTCCTTGCCGGTGCCGGTGTAATACCACTTGACGTCAAAGCTCTTGGCGGCGTTAACGACCTTGCCGCCCACGAGGAAGCCGTAGGACTGGCCGGCCTTGGTGTAGGTGAACGTGTCGTCGCTAACATCGACACCGGAAGCATCATAGATCTTTGCGGTGTTCAGGGACTTGGCGACGACCTTGAAGGGGACCGAGAGGACACCGCCGGCGTAGTTTCCGGAGGTCATGGTGATCTTCATGACGTAACTGCCGATGGTGTTTGCACCGCCGGTGAAGTAGTCGAGGGCTAGAGCCTTGCTTTCACCCTTCTTGAAGTACTCGACCTTGGCGTCGCTCGTGTTGAGGACATTGACCTTGTTGTCGGCGTTCGCGGGCAGCACGGTCGCGGGGACGGGGTAGCGGCTGTCGGACCCGACCTCGAACTCGAGGTTGTCGAGGTTGGCCAGGATCAGGCCGTTCTGGTCGTAAGCGTAGGTGAGCTCGCCCTTGGAGAACGCGTCCTTCGCGGAAACGCTCAGGGTCTCGATGTTGGCGCCCTCGGCCAGAGCGACCGCGGGGGCGCCGATGGAGAGGGCACCCACGAGGGAGGCGGTGACGACCGCAGCGACCCTCTTGCTCTTCTTGTTGACGCAAGCTGTCATACGTCTTCTCCTTCCAAAGGAACAGATAATCGCCAGTTAGGCGTGAAGGTGGAAAAGAGGCGACGATAGAACTGCGGCGCAGGGACCGAGCTAGCATACGGCTATACTTTGCTGAAAAGACGGGGATTGGCGCTAGGAACATCGAAGAAGTCTGCCTACCTTTTGTCGCTCAGATCCATCGCTTGGAAAAGCCCCATTCTGCCCGCTCGCTCAAATGACCAGCGTGGCGCGCGGAGCCCCTGCATAACATACGGGCTGTTTTTCGGAGGTATATATGGAAATCATTATTGAAGAAAAGTTCATCGATAGGGCGGCTCGCGTTGCGATGCTGCTCTTCGCCGCTATCCTACTGCCAGCGTCACTTCTCGCGTCTGCACCAGCAAATTACGCAATGGTCGTTATCTCCGGATCCTTTGGATACTTCCTACCCTTTTTCATCCAGACAGGAATGAGGAACCCGTTACGTATGAAGGCATCATGGAGGATGCGTTGCCCCTACTTCATGGCGACTTGGCAGTGCCTCTACCCCATCCCCTTCGTGGCCCTGCTTGTTGAAGAGACAAGCGCTCCTACGGTTCATTTGCTATCGTTATTGCTTTCTGGTGGCATTGCCTATCTTTCGCACTACCTTGATGCTCGCTACGATGCAAAATACAGTATTGAAGACCTAGCAAAGACAAAGTGCTGTCGCGCTTTTATCGCTTTGCTTCTTGGGGCGGCGGGCTACTTCCTTTCTCATTGCCCAGAGTGCGGCGCGCTGTCAGGGGCGTTGGAAGCCGTTTCGTTTGGCGAGCTTTTCGTTACAGTGCTTTTTTGTATCGGGAAATGAAATGTACTGTAAAAATAGATTTTTGAAAATGTGCTCCATGCAAAAGGGTCGTTGATGGTCGGAAGAAATGGGCGACAAAACGACCGATAGAATGGTTGGTTCTCGCCGCGCAGCATCGATCGTCTTCAAGAATCGCGTTCAGTCGGTTGGTTTCGAGGCGAATAGTGCCCATTTAGGGCAGCCCGGCGTTGCTATTCCATTTCGCATGGAAACCACGGAGCGGACATTGCCTAGAAATAGCAAACTTGCTTGATTGTCCCATTTCGACGTTCAGCGCGTGGCCGCTAGATTAACTCGTCTATCTATATCGATATGGCGTCTAGAGACTATGACTGGCGGTATTTCGCCCTGCGCCGTCGGGCAAGACAAACGTTAATTCAGCCGTAATATGCTATGGCAAACCTTGCCGTATCGACGCGAATCCGCAATGTTGTTGTATTAACCTTGCAGATATGGGATATGATGGCAAGGTTTTCCTGAAGCGCCATAGGCTGTGAGAAAAGGCCCTAGGACTCCGCATAGTGTGGGCAGCATTCTCCCTGACTGCCCGACGAGCCGGCGAGCGGGGAGTGCGAGTCCTCAGGCAGGATTGCCAGCACCGTCGCGCACGCGACCGATGCGCTCGTGCGCTTCCAGGAGCAGAGCGCTGTACTCATTGATGCCGAGCCGTCCGCCTGTTCATGCACTCCGAGATGGTTGTCGCCCTCCCGCATAGGGGCCCTGCCCACGAGCGCTAAGCGTTTCTCCGCGCACGAGGTCTCGAAATATTCGAGCCCTTCGAGTGCGCTGGTGCCGCGTGCGGGACAACGCCGCGTCTTTTGTCGCTGCCAAACGGGGAGATGGTGATAGCGGGCGCTTCCGGCGTCCCGTGGGTACAATGGACGAGAAGGATGCCCTGGGCTTCCGGGGCATCGACAGTGCACATCAAATCGGAGGGGTCTCAATGGCAGATAAGGACGGGACGGCAACGCTCGGCTACAATGCTGGCTACACCGTTTTCTCGGGCGGAGGCGCCACGATTCGCTTCCGTGCACCCTACTCGTTAAAACGCTATATCCGCGTCAAGGAGTGGGACGAGGGGTACCTGGTTGTCGACGCCGAATATGCGCACAGCCCCACTCCCGTAGAGGAGTACATAGACCTGGTCCCTATCCTTGAGGACCTCTATATGGACCCCGCGGGCTACCTGGAGGGCATACGAGAGGTGGAGGTCGCCCATGCCTGACGTAGAAGCTGTTGCAAACGGCGCAAATATGATTGTTAACGGCTATGCATTCACGTCCGCTCCGAACGGAAGGGTGAGAGTGCTCAACCTTAATGCTCCCCTTGCGGCGGCGGTGCTCGATAGGGACGGCTGTGTTCTCGAAACCACTATGGACGACATCGAGGCGGGAATCGTCCTTGGATACTTCAGAGACAATAAGGAGTTCATGGAGGTGAGCCGTGCCTAAGTACTTCCAGTTTATGGTTGCGGGGTATTACCTGTACTTCACCTCGTTTTGTATCGTCGAATGCATGCATGTTCACGCCAGTGACAGGAGGCTCACCGAATCCGGATCCGCCAAGTTCTTCGTAAAAGAGAACGGGGACAGCGTAGTTCAGTTCCAAGGAAGCCTTAACGACCGCGAGACATTAGTGATAAAAAAGTTCATCAAGAAGAACTACCGAGAGATGTACCTCAAGTGGAGAGAGTACAGCTCAGAGGGATTCTACGAGGACTAGTTGGATTCAAGACCATTCATTGCCGGCTTTTCCTGTCGACTTCATTTCCATCGATGTTAAACAGCCTGCGCATGGCTTATTGATATTGTCAATTCTTGGAACCTCCGGTTCAGATTGCATTGTTGGAGTGTGCCATCAGCATGAGTGACGATTATATTTGCCAGAAACCTTTTGATTTCGAAACGTGTCCTGACCTCTGGCGCCTCCGCCTTTTATGTAGGTGCCAGGCACAGTTATCGCGCTTTCCGTCTCGATAATTGGCAAGCGCCTCCATTTCGGCAATTTTCCGTTAGTTTTCCATCGCACTAAATCATAATATGAATTAAACGGACATGGGCTCCAATACTAGAAGGATGAGGTAGAAACCCGAGCTCTATTTGCCTATCGGTTTGCTACCTGCAACTTAATACAAGCCAAGATACACAAAGGATGGATAACCCAAGATTGAGCTATCCACCCTTTAAACGTCAACGATATAGTCACTGGCTTTGAATCTAGGGTGAGGCAGAGGCTGGTCCAGGCACTGCACGTCTTGGCGGAGACGGGAGAAGCGGGCGAGTAACAGGGAGCCTGCCAAGGGCGGTGCCCGTACCTGCCCCCGTTGCCGATGCCGCACCCATCGGTGTCCGCTGGCCAACAGACACCGCTCAACGACCGCCGACACGGCGTCGAGATTGATTCTGTAGCAAGCTGCCGCAGCGCCGTCGAGGATGCCCGTGTCACTTTCGACGGTGCTGGCTATATGGATCCGCAAAACTTATCGCGCCGGCGTCATGGTCGCGTCTTCAGTGTAAATAGGAAATCGGGTTGCGAACGACGACGGTCCGTCTGGGTGGAAGCGGGCGCTAGGCTATGCTCCGATACTCGAAGCTCCTGTCGTAGACTGCCTCGGGGGCGATGTCTATCTCTCCGTTGCGCCAGGTGAGGACGCCGTGGTCGATCGAGAAGTCCTCCAGCACGCGCTCGTCCATCAGCGGCGCGAGGGCGGGCATGTCGGAGAACTCCGTGGCGTCGAAGAGACGCTCCTCTCCGCTCGTGAAGGTCACCACCATCTGGAGGTTCCCAACGTAGCGCGCCGTCGCGATCTCCAGCTCGGGAGACGCTTCCTCGGCGTACGCGATTCCGTCCTTGATGTACATGGGTAGCCTCCTGCCTTAACGTAGCGGGTTAATCTTGGGGAAGGGCTTGCCGGCGACAGCGAGGTTCCAAGCGGAGTAGAGCTCGCTCTCGTGCAACGCGATCCACCCCGATGCGATTCTAAGCTGCCTTGCGGGAAGCGACCCTGCGAGCAGTTCGCCGTCGAGCGCGATGGATGCGCGGTACTCGCCGTAATAGACGTGCACGTGCGGCTTGTGATGTCTATCGTCGTCAGAGTACATCATCTTGATGATTATGCCGAGGAATCGGCTTACTTCCGGCATGCCAGCCCCCAATCCTTTTCGACAAGTATACCCACGCATGGGTCGTCCGGTTACTCTGTAACGAACCTAGCACCGCCTCCTGCCTTCCCCTTCCCGCCTAACTGGCGATTATCTGTTCCTTTGGAAGGAGAAGACGTATGACAGCTTGCGTCAACAAGAAGAGCAAGAGGGTCGCTGCGGTCGTCACCGCCTCCCTCGTGGGTGCCCTCTCCATCGGCGCCCCCGCGGTCGCGCTCGCCGCTAATGCAAACATCGACCTGCAGTTCGCTGCGGGCGATGAGTTCGCCAACGGCACCATCGGCGGCCTGAAGGTCGACAACAAGGAAGTAACCTCTGTAGACGCCAACAAGGTTCCCACTGTCCAGCTGGTAGCCAATGGTCAGGATGCGGAACAGCTTCCCCTCAAGGTCGCTGTTTCCACCATCACCCCCGCCGGCGCCTCTAAGCCCGAGTCCGTAGACGGCGTCAACTACCGCATGCGCGTCTACAAGGCAGACAAGGACGGCAACCCCACCGGCTCCGCCCTCTCCGGCGACACCATCCGCTCCGCCGGTTCCTACGTCGTGACCGTCGAGGCCCTTTCCGGCTCCGACTTCGCCGGCCAGGTCTACAAGCAGGCCCTGAACGTCAAGGGCGCCGCATTCCCCTCTGACCTCGTGGCCTACGAGAACGCTACGATCGACACGAACTTCACCTACACGGGCTCCGAGCTTTCCGTCGACCACTTCGTCGGCAAGGGCGGCGTCTCCCTCACCGAGGGCGTCGACTACACCGTATCCTTCAAGAAGGACGGCAAGAACGCCGACCTGAAGGACGCCGGCACCTACACCGCCACCCTCACCGGTCTCGGCAGCTACTCCGGCAGCAGCGCCTCCTGCAAGATCGAGGTTGCCAAGTTCGCCATCACCGGCGACACGAAGGTCTCCGTCGCCCCCTTCACCGACGCAGCCCCGAGCAATCCTACCAGTGTGATCAACGCTGACGGCACCCAGCTCGACGCATCCCTCGTCGGCCTCACGCCCGTTGAGACCATCTCCAAGCCCGGCAAGTATTTCTTCAAGGTTTCCGCCCAGGACACCGACAACATCACCGTTGGTCCGAACCAGGCTGCTGGCCAGCACACCTTCGGCTACAAGGTCGAGAACATCGCCTCTTTCAACTACGGCAAGGCTGCACTGGCGGATTCCTACGAGATGATCACCGCCGATCTCGACATCTTCGACGTTGACAACATCAAGGCGTACTACGGAAAGACCGCTATCGCCACGAAGCCGACGATCACCGTCTACAACCAGGATTCGACCAATCCGGCGAAGGACCTCGCTGACGGCAAGTTCGGCACCTACACCGTCACCGTCGACATCGTCGATGACACCAACTTCAAGTACGCCGGGTCCAAGACCGTGACCGTCGTCGTGTACGAGGACGTCCTCGACGCCGACAAGCAGCTCTACGTGTACGAGAACGGCTCCAACGTCGCCATCACCTCCTATGGCAAGCTCTACGACGGCATCGGCGTCTCCGCGGACAACTTCCTCATCAGCGCGAAGGGCGTCGACGCTGCTGACATAGCTAAGAAGATCGTGGACTCCGAGGGCAAGACTGTCTCCGAGGCTGTTTCCGCTGGCGACTACAAGCTCGTCGCGACCAGCAAGAAGTACAAGCTGTCCGGCACCACCGAGATGCCCGTCACCGTCAAGAAGGTCGACCTGACCACCCTGAAGGCCGCCAACCTCGTCAAGTGGAACGAAGTCTCCGGCCAGGAGTACCTGCCGCTTGACAAGGCAATCATCCTCGTCAACAACAGCTACAACGCCATCGAGGCCCTCGACCTGCGCGCCGACACCGGTAACGCAGCCGTCTCCGGCGACCCCGTCGCTGATTTCGCCGGCTTCGACCGCATCGCCGACTGCGCAGACGTCGTCGTCGAGTGGAACGACAACGGCACCTGGAAGAAGGTCGGCAAGATCAGCGCCGCGGGCGAGTACCGCGCCGTCGTGACGGTCGGCGAGGACATCGCCTCCAACTACGTCCTGCCCGAGGGCAAGGACGAGGTGGTCCTCAACTTCACCGTCGCCACGAAGAGCTTCTTCTCCGACGTCCAGCCCTCCGACTGGTTCTACAACGCGGTGAACAAGGCCGCCGAGAACAAGTACATGAACGGCTACGGCGGCACCACCACCTTCGGCCCCAACGACGCGCTCACCCGCGGCCAGGTCGCCGTCGTCCTGTTCAACATGTCCGGTGCGGTCATCCCGCAGGACGAGACCAACGCCCACTACAACACCGAGAGCGGCTGGAACACCGGCTTCTCCGATGTGGACGGCAAGCAGTACTACGGCCAGGCCATCTACTGGGCCAAGAAGACCGGCGTCGTCAACGGCTACGCCGACGGCAGCTTCCGCCCCGACCAGACCATCACCCGCGAGCAGTTCGCCGGCATGCTGGCCAACTACGCCAAGCTCGTCAACCGCGACGAGACCGTGGGCACGGTCGACGTCGACGAGGCCCTGAAGGGCTTCAAGGACGCCTCCTCCGTCTCCGACTGGGCCGAGGACGCGGTCGCCTGGGCCGTCTCCAAGGACGTCATGGGCAACGGCGGCTCCATCAACCCGGCCGGCACCCTGACCCGCGCCGAGGCCGCGGCCATGTCCGTCAACTACCAGCCCAACCGCAAGTAGTTGAACCTCCGCTGCGGGAAATATCTCCCCTTAGCGTGATTGCGGCCCGCCCCTCTAGGGGCGGGCTTGCCGGGCGGCTCTCCTCCGAGAGCCCTCCCGCAAGCCTTTGGCCGAACAAATGCAAGCTGTCGCATAAGGCTCGATGCGCAACGGGCCCCCTGGCATCTCAGGGGGCCCGTTGCGTTTGACGCGATGTCGAATAATCGAATACGGCCTCTTGTATTATCTCAGCACATTTCAGCTCTGGGTTTTCGATTTAAAGCGCAGAGGGCCCCCGGATCTCTCCGGGGGCCCTCTGCGCATCGAGCCTTGTGCGACAGCTTGCTTTTGCCTTAAGGCTTGCGGGGAGGCTCACCTGGGATGAGCCCTCCCGCAAGCCCGCTCCCGGATGGGAGCGGGCGAAACGAGCTAGATCAGGCCTATCGATTACTTGACGGGCTTGGTGATCTTCTCGGGCTGGAAGTTGACGGCCATAGCGGCGACCTCGGCGCGGGTGATGTCGCTGCCGGGGTTCAGCTTGCCTCCGTTGCCCATGATGTCGGCATCGGCGGCCCAGGCCACCGCGTTAGCGGCCCAGTCGGAGACGGAGGAGCCGTCGGGGAACTCCGCGAGGACCTTGTCGGCGTCGACGGAGACGTCCTTGCCGTTCAGCATCGCGTAGTTGGACAGCAGGGCGGCGAACTCCTCGCGGGTGATGGTGTCGTTCGGGCGGAAGGCGCCGTTGGAGCCGTGCGCGATGTCGACCTTGGTTGCCCAGGCCAGGGCGCGGGCGTAGTAGGCATCCTCGTCCACGTCGTTGTAGTCGAGGTAGGTGCTGTACTCCTTGTTGAAGGTGTCCTCGGTCATGCCGTTCAAAGCGCTGTCAACGCCGGCCATGCGGGCGAGGATGACGATGACGTCGCAGCGCTTGATCGCGGCGGTCGGCTGGTAGTACTTGCTGCCGGAGACGCCGGCGACGTACCCGAGGCCCTTAGCGTCGGCGACCGCGTCGAAGTACCACTCGCCGGGCAGGACGTCGCGGAAGACGAGGTCCTTCTCGTCGACGCAGAGGGTGGTGACGACGGTGGTGTTGTCGGCATTCGCGAACTTATAGTTCTTCGCGTCATCGGCGGTGCCGGTCAGGGCGAAGCGGTACTCGCCGGCGACGGTGAAGATGTAGGGATGGGATACCTCGACCCACTTGCCCTTCTTGACGTCGTAGCGCTCGGCCTTAACCTGGGAGGTGAAGTCCTTGCCGGCGATGTCGCGGCCGATCTGGTCGATGCCCTTGCCGTCGGTCGCGGAGTCCTTGTCGGTCGTCAGCTCTGCCTGGGTGTCGTAGCCGAGCACGGTATCGAAGCCGAGGGATTTGCCGTCGCTGGCCAGCGGGACGTAGGGGGCGCCACTCTCCTCGTCGAACCACTTCTTCTCCTGCATCACGTAGAGCTTGGAGAGGTCGACCTTGTTCACGGTGATGGTGATCTCGGTGGTGCCGGTCAGCTCGAGCTCGTCGGTCTCCACCTTGAGGGTGTAGGTACCGGCATCGACGATCTTGTCGACCTTCTTGCCGTCCTCGTCGTAGATGTTGAAGGAGACCTGGTCGGAGACGTCGGTGTTGTCGTCCTTGAAGGCCTGGACGGTAAACTGACCCTTCGTGATGGTCTCGCCGTCGTAAACCTTCTCGAGGGAGGTGATGGCCTGCTTCTTACCGGACTCGTCCGTGTAGTACACGAAGACGTTCGCGTCGGCGTCGACGGAGGCGAGGACGACCTTGACGGTAAAGGTCTTGGAGCCGCCCACGGCGTAATCGTTGGCCTTGGCGTCGACCTTGACGGTGACGGTCCAGGTGCCCTCGGTGAGGAGAACGGCCGCGTCCTTATCGGACGTATCGGAGAGGGTGGTTCCGTCGGCCTTCTTAGCGGTGACGGTGACGCCCTTGGCCTCGTCCTTGCCGTTGAGGGCCTTGACCTCATTGAGATCGAAGGACTGCTTCTTATCGAGGTTTACGAAGTAGGAGCCCTCGAGGGCGGCGTCGCCGTACTTAAAGTCAGCATAGGCGGCTACCTTATTAACGGAAACTTCCTGCGGATTGCCCTTGGAAACATCAATGTTGTTATTGTCAGCATCGACAGAAGCGTCAAATGTATAGTTGCCCGGCTTGTCGAACAGCTGGGAGCCGCTGATGGAGCCGTTGGCCATCTTGAACGTCAGGGAGACGAGGGTGGGGTCGAGCTCGGCGTAGTCAGCAGAACCCTTGGAACCGGTGAAGACAAGGGTGGGGTGCTTGGGGGCAGACTCAGATCCGATTACGTCGTCAACAACAATGTTCTGCTTATCAAGGACAAACTTGTTAACCGTGAAGTGGACCTCGGCGGTCTGGCCGGCGTACTGTCCGATACCGGTCATGTAGCCGACGTAATTGCCGTTCTCGAGAACGTCGACGGAAGGGGCACTGGCGACGTTGTCGGTGCCCTCCTTCAGGACCTTGATGGTGTAGTCCTCGCCCTCGTCGAGTGCGTTGCCGGCCTTGTCGGCGAACGCGACGTTGAGCTTCTTGCCCGTGTAGGTGAAGCTGCCGTCCGAGGTGTTGGACGGGTCGGCGGAGTTGACCTCGTATGCGGAAACGCCCTTGAGGTCGGCAGCCTTCACCGCGAGCTTCGCGGTTGCCTTGCCGCCGGCGTACTGGCCCTTGAGGCACTCGACGGTCACGACGTACTGGCCGGGCTCGACGATGGACTCGACGGCGGTGCCGTCGGCCTTGGCGAAGGAGACCTTGTAGTCATCAGCCTTGACTTCGACCTTGTCGGCGCCAAGCGGCTTGACATGGGTCGCCTTGATATCGAGTGCGGAGCCGTCGGCCTTGGCCTGGGCCTCCCAGACCTTGGTGGTGTTGTTGTAAGTGGCGCCGGAAAGGGTGATCTCGCCGCGGGAGAACGCGTTCTCCTCGGGGGCGACGAGCATGTCTACGGTGGTATCCGCGAGCGCGACCGCGGGGGCGCCGATGGAGAGGGCACCCACGAGGGAGGCGGTGACGACCGCAGCGACCCTCTTGCTCTTCTTGTTGACGCAAGCTGTCATACGTCTTCTCCTTCCAAAGGAACAGATAATCGCCAGTTATCGAGCATCATGCGATTGCTGGTTCCGATCTTAGGCCGACTCCCAAGTATCGCCACACAGAATAGGCACGATGCCGTACCGGTATGATTTATCTTAACACCTAAAATTTGTTTGTCTACTATTTTCTTGTTGCGTGGTAACTATTGTTCACATCTAGCACTCAACATTGGCCCAATAGGGTCGAATACATCGTTGCTTGCGGTATGAGCTGGAACTATGTACTGCTGTATTAATGTTGTGATGTGTCCAGTTGTTTTTTACTATAACGCTATTAGTCCCCTTCTGTGAAGTAGGAATGTTTCTTATTTTTTGCAACCCCTTTAGATAGCCATATTCGTTAGCACGGTGACCGGAGAATTTGCATTTTCTTCCGGCTCGCACAAATAAGACCGCACGCGGTTTTTGCGTACGGCCTTCTCTTTTGTATCTATGCATTGCAGGCTCTTCTGCCACCGCTTTGCATTAGCCTTTTGATTGCTTTTAATTGAGCATTTCGCTTGGTGGCTGCAAGGGCGTATCGCTGGAGCTCAGCACGTCCCGGGGGTTGTGTTGCTCCATGATTGTTCGCAGCTTCGCTGAGGATACATGCGTGTAGCGCTCCGTTGTCTTTACCGAGCTATGGCCCAGAAGCTGCTGTATATATCTAATGTCTACGTCTTGCTCCAATAAGGTGGTCGCAAACGTGTGCCTAAACATATGCGGGGTCACGTGGGCCTCTACTTCCACCTCTTTTGCGCGCTTCAATATGATCTTTCTCACCGCTTGATCGGTTATCCGCTCTTTCGACCTGCTTAAAAAGAGAGGTCTCAGACCCATGCCCTCGCGACCACCCGGCTGCCCAATGGGCTTTCTCACCCTTATGTAGTCGCTCAGCGCTATCACCGTATGGTTCGATCCCAGCATCACTATGCGCTCCTTGGAGCCCTTGCCAAAGATACGTATCTGTCTCGCGGACAAGTCCACGCTATCCAAGTTGAGTGCACATAGCTCTGACACGCGTATGCCGGTGGCGATAAGCAGCTCCAGCACCGCTTGGTCGCGTAACTCCAGCATGGTAGGCGCGTGCCCCTCCTTGCTTATACCGGCAGCACCGTTTGGCTCAAGCATGTGCCGCAGGTCGCGCGGACCTATGGTGCGCGGAAGCAGAAGCGGCTGGCGAATGCTCACGTCCAGGTCATCGAACGGACTTGCGGCCATAAAATCCTCGCGGCGCATCCATGTTGACCACGCGCGCAAAGACGCCAGCTTTCTCCTAACGGTGCTAGCGGCGTAGCGGGCGTTGAGGTAGACCATGTACTCGCGCATAGATGCTCGGCTGAATTCTCTGATTCCCTCTTCAAGCCACACAAGGAACTGCTCTATATCGCAGCAGTAGGCCTTGACCGTCTTTTGATCGAGCCTCTTCTCCCCTCTGCAGCGGGCCAGATACAGCGCTACGGAATCGGTGAGGACCTCATACAGCTGGCGATCCGAATCGCTTGGGGGATGTAGCAAACAGGCACGATCGACCTCGCCCATTCCGCGAACCGCCTGCACCGCGCGCTCTGCTTCGTCAAACATGGGACCTCCTTGCTCGCGTACCCAATGTGCGCCAGTATTCGCACATTTACACAGGTACATGATGCCCAAGAAGGGAGGGTGCACCGTAACATTATGGTGGATGAGGCGCAGGCGCTACGCCTTTGGCAACAGGGCAAGGGTTTTATCCCATGCCGCAGACAATTCATCATCCGTATAGAGGAACTGATCCATGGGGAGCATATCGGCAAGCCACTGCTCGCGCTCGCGCTGCTGCCGTTCGCACTCGCGCTGCTGCTGGCGGCGATCCTTCATTCGCTGAAACACGTTGCGGCGCGGCGCGGGCATATTGGCCGCCTGCGCGTCTACCTTAGCCTGGCGCGCCCGCTCCTCCATCTGCTCAAGGACCTCGCCCGCGGTACCTCGATCGCGGTGCCAGTCGACCAGCTTTGCATACTGCTCCGCTCGGACGCGGGCGACAGCCGGCCAGTCCCAGTTTTTAGTGATCTGCTGAGGATTATCGCGACGGATGGCAAACCACAGGTTGTTGGTGAACAAAACCTTGTTTGAGCAGAACACGGCCTGGTGACGATAGATGCTCTCCATCTCCGGGCGGGTCTCGCAGAACGCCACGTTGTTGCGGCGCAACATGCCTACGGAGTAGAGCATGGTGGCGAATTCGTAGTTGAGCTGCAGCGAGGCGGGGCCCGCGCCGTCAAAGACGCCCTCTAGCGGCACGTTTTGCCTAAAGGCGCGCGTAGCTTCCTCGTTGGAATAGATGCGTGAGGGAACCAGCGTCTCCACACCGGCTGCCAGCAAGGCCTGCAGCGCCTCCTTGGTGCGCTCGCAGTAGAAGTTGGGGGCGATAAGGTCGTCATGGTCCAAGAACATAAGCCAGGTACCGCGCACCAAGCGAAAGCCATGGTTGCGGTTGGCGCCCAGCCCAATGTTGGGATGGTCGTCGATCACCACGCGCGGATCGCGCTGCTGGAACTCGCGCGCGATATCAAGGGTGTTATCCGTCGAGCCGTCGTTGAGAACCAGAAGCTCCAGGTCACGGCACGGCTGCTTCAAGATGCACTCCATCGCCTGCGCCAGATAGTCCGCCGCGTTGTAAGCGGGGATCATGACGGTGAGGAAGGGCGCCTGCAAAGGATTCTCCTCGCCGGCAACCGCCTTGGAGCTCGCTCCCTCAACCATGCCATCGACTTCCAGATTCATATCAAGCCCCTTTGCGAGTCGCCTTTCTTGCGCATCATACCCACCTATTCTAAGCGGTCGCGCTTCTAAGGGGCACCCTTGTAGGCAAGACAAGAAAGAGAGGCGCCGCCGCCCGTTGGCAGAAGCGCCCCTTCGTAGACGGGGCTCGCACCCCGCGCTGCCGTACGCAAACCCTATCGATCCAGAAGGCCAAACTGGTCGCGCGCGTTGTTGTAGCAGATATCCCGAACCAATGCGCCCAGGTACTCCTCGTCCTCAGGAAGGCGACCCTGGTCAACCCACTCCCCCAGCAGCTGGCACAGCACGCGGCGGAAATACTCGTGGCGGGGATATGACAAGAAGCTGCGCGAATCTGTGAGCATGCCGGTAAAGTTGCCCAAAAGGCCCTGGCTGGCGCACACGGTGAGCTGGTCGCGCATGCCGTTGTACGTGTCATTGAACCACCAGGCGCACCCCAGCTGGAAGCGCTGCACCTGCCCATCGCCCTGAAAAGAGCCCGCAAGGCTGGCGAGCGGCAGCATGTCGCCCGGGTTGAGGCTGTACAGGATCACGCGGGGCAGGCCCACGGTTTGCTGTACGGCGTCGAACAGGCACTTGAGCTCGCGGGCGATCCCGGGCTGGTCGCCTGCGGAGTCAAAGCCGGCATCCGGCCCGATGGCGCGGAAGTTTACCGTGGAGTCATTACGCAAGCAGTTGGCATGGATCTGCATGGTCCAGCCATGCGCGGCATACTCGCCCATAAGCACCAAGGTGAGGGCCGTCTGGTAGGCACGGACCTGCGAGGCATCCGGCGTCTCGCCGGCGATGGCGCGGGCCACAATATCCTCTACCTCTTGGTCTGTTGCCGGCGCAAAGAAAAACGTGTTGGCGCCGTGGTCCGCCATGCGGCCGCCTACCGAGTGGAAATACTCCACGCGCTGCGCCGCCGCGGCCTTGAGGCTCGCCCAGTCCGTGATGGAGACGCCCGCCGCCTGGCCCAGCGTTTGCAGGTAGTCCGCAAAACCGGGGGCATCTATGTTCATGAGGCCGTCCGGGCGAAAGGTTGGCAGCACCGCAAAACCGTTCTGCTGTTCCTGGTCCGCCAACAGCTTGTGGTAGGCAAGGTCGCTTGCCGGGTCATCCGTGGTGCACAGGGCGCGCACGCGGCTGCGCTGGATCAGGCGGCGCGCACGGAAGTTTGGCGTGGCCAGCTGCGCGTTGGCCTGATCCCAGATCTCTTGCGCGTTGGCGCGGCAGATGCGCAGGTCTATGTTGAAGAAGCGGCGCAGCTCCAGGTGGCTCCACTCGTAGATGGGGTTGCCTATTGCGCGCTCGATAGCGTCCACGAAAGCCAGGAACTTTGCATGGTCATCGTCCCCGCGAATCACGTCCTCCGGCGTGCCGTTTGCCCGCATGAGGCGCCACTTGTAATGGTCGCCAAAGCCGCCGTCATACAGCCACACCTGCGCCAGGTTCTCATAACCCTTGTTTTGGTAGATCTCCTGCGGCACCAGGTGGCAGTGGTAGTCGATGATGGGCATGTTTTCCGCGTAGCCGTGGTAGAGCTTGCGAGCCCACGCGCTGGCAAGCAGAAAGTCATTATTGAGCAGCATACGTTATTCGCCCGCCTTGCAGCCGGCCTTCTCAAGGGCCTCCCACACGCCGTTGATGTAGGCGATGCCCAGCGCGCGGTCGTACAGGCCGTAGCCGGGGCGGCCCGTCTCGCCCCAGATCATGCGGCCGTGATCGGGACGGATATAGCCGGTGAAGCCGTTGTCATGCAGGGCGCGCATCATCTTGACCATGTCCAGAGAGCCGCACTCGCTGGGATGCGGGGCCTCGTAGAAGTCCTTGTTGCCGGGCTCCTCTGGGCTGATGTACTTGATGTTGCGCATGTGCACAAAGTGGATGCGGCCGCGGCGGGTGAACTCGGCCAGGATGGAGTAGATGTCGTTGCCGGGCTCCTCCGCGATGGACCCGCAGCACAGGGTGATGCCGTTGTACGGGCTGTCCACGGCGTTGCAGAGCCAGTCCAGGTCCTCGCGGTTCTTGATGATGCGCGGCAGTCCGAACATGGAGTACGGTGGGTCGTCCGGATGGATCGCCATCTTGACGCCGCACTCCTCGCAGGTGGGGATGATGGCGTTGAGGAAGTAGACCAGGTTCTCGCGGAGCTTGTCCTCGTCCACGTCTTTGTAGGCGTCCAGCAGGGCGCGCACCTGGGACAGGCGCTCGGGCTCCCAGCCGGGCAGGGTGAACTCGCCCGAGCCGTCGGCCACGGTATCGATGATCTCCTGCGGGTCATCCGGGATGTTCTTGCGGATAAACGCCAGGGTGGACGAGCCGTCCGGCAGCTTGTAGTCCAGGTCGCTCTTGACCCAGTCGAACACGGGCATGAAGTTGTAGCAGATGACCCTGACGCCCTCCGCGGCAAGATTGCGAATGGTCTCCTTATAAGCTTCGATGTGCTGGTCGCGAAGCGGGGTGCCGATCTTGATGTCATCCGAAACGTTGACGCTCTCGATGACCTTGAGGGTAAGGCCCTCGTCCTCGATCATCTGGCGCAGCTGGTGGATGCGCTCGCGCGGCCAGACCTGGCCGGCGGGGATATCGAACAGCGTGCCCACGATGCCGCGGCAACCGGGGATCTGGCGGATCTGCTGCAGGGTGATCTTTTCTTCTTTTGGTCCGTACCAGCGGAAGGTGAGTTCCATGTTGGGGCTCCTTGTGTTGGGGTTTCTATGCCATGCGGGCGGCGAGTACTTGGGCGACGGCGCCGGGGCCGGCGTTGAGCTCGCAGAAGTCTTGTTCGATCTTTTTGCCCAGGCCCACCTTATACAGGTCGCAGTCGAAGATCTCCGTGTTGGAGAGGATGGGCTCTACCGCGGCGTGCACCACGGCGGGGTCCGTGACGCCAAGCGCGACGCCGCCTTGGGCCAGGCGGTCCTGAAGCTCGCCGAGCATGGGGTCCGGGCTGGGGGTGAACACGGCGCCCTCATCGTCCACAGCCAGCAGATAGCGCAGCCAGCCGGCGATTACCAGCGGGATGCACTCGAGCTTGCCGGCGTCGAGACCCGCCGCCGCGTACGCGTTGATGGTGTGGCCGTAGCGGATGGGCATCTTCTGCGAGGTGTCCTGCGCGATGCGCTGCGGGGCGTCCGGCAGCGCGGGATTGGGTAGGCGGTGCGCGATGAGCGTGTCGATGAAGTCCTTGGGCTCGATAACGCCGGGGTTAACGACCACGGGCATGCCCTCGTCATAGCCAAGGCGCTCCACCAGGCGGCGCAGGCGGGGGTTGGCCATCTCGTCCGCGATCTTGGTGTAGCCCAGCAGGCAGCCAAAGACCGCCAGGGCGGTGTGCAGCGGGTTGAGGCATGCGGTGACCTTCATGGTGTCCGCGCGGTCCACGGTCTCGCGATCGGTGAGGATGACGCCGCCGTCCTCTAGCGCGGGGCGACCGTTGGGGAAGCTATCCTCCACAACCAGGTAGCAGGTGCGCTCCGTATTGGCGAAGCCGGCGAAGCTCACGCCGCTGCCCGTAGGAATGAGCTGCAGGTCATCCCAACCCTGGGCCTTGAGGGCCTCTTCCGTTGCAGGGGCGGGGTTGGGGGTGATGCGATCGATCATGGACCAGGGGAAGCTCACGCGGTCATTGTCCATAAGGTAGTCGACGTAGCCCTGCTGCACCTTGCCCGCAGCCAGCCAACCTTGGGCGACCGTGAGCACGGCGTCGCGGAAGCGGCGGCCGTTTTGGGAGAAGTTGTCCGTAGAGACCAGCGCGATGGGAGCGGCGCCGGCGTTGTAGCGCACCAGCAGCAGCGCCGCGACGATGCCCATGGTGCTCGCGGCGCCCGCGGGACCGTCCGCGATCTCCTTGGCCACGTAGGGGAAGAACTCGCCCGCGGCGTTGCGCAGGGCGTATCCCTTCTCCGTGATGGTAAAAGTGGCTATCTGCAGCTCCGGGCTCTCGAAGTAGCGCGCGAGCTGCTCATACTCTTCAGGGCGCTGGGGGTTGCCAAACAGGGCGCCGGCGGTGCAAGAGAGGATGCGCTGGTCAAGGGTGCCGTCCTCGTCCATAATCACCTGCAGGATGTCGCAGTTGTAGGGACGATAGACCTGGTCAACGGTAAAGGGCTGGAAGGTCTCGACCACCACCACGCCGCGGTCCATGCCGCCCGCGTCGATGACGTCTTGCGCCACCTGCGCATGGAAGGCTCGGTACAGGTTGCCGCCGCCAAAGTGGATCCAGCGGGGCTGCTTAAGGCCGGCCTGGCGCGTTGCCTCCACGTTTGCCTGGGGCAGGCGCACGCCCATGGCCGCCAGCTGCTGCGCGCTATCTTGCCAATGCTTGAGTGAAACCATTCCTTCTCCTATCGACGCGCCGTACGTGCCGCGCGGCTATTTTGCGCAAACGCCACGGGTCGCTGGTTGGTGCAGCGTCGCGCGGGCGGGCGCGGGCAGCTTGTGCGAACACGGTTACGTTGCTGTATACACGACTAATATATCAGATTGCATGACCTTGGTATTAAATGAGCTGTTTTCGCACGATTCTGTTCTGTAGACGGTAGTTATTTGGAGATGCATAGCCCTTTCTCGTCCATCTGGTATATAAGTTTAGAGTGACATCACCCATCAAGACCTGCAGGTAATGGGGACGATCCATTGGTAGAATGTTGCTTGCAGTGCGATTTTGCCCCAAAGCCGATACGCACTCAACCTACACGCCCCCGATGAAAGAGCGATTGTGACCGAACCCAAGCAAGACGTGAGCAGTTTTCAGGCGGTTGCCTACGACAAGATCCGCGAGGACATCATATTCTGCAGGCTGGCGCCCGGACAAAAACTGTCCGCCCGCATCCTGGAGGAGACGCTTGGCCTGGGCCGCACCCCGGTGCGCGAGGCCCTGGTGCGCCTGGGGCAGGAGGGGATGGTCTTTACCGTGCCGCAATCTGGCACCTACGTCTCTAAAATCGACCTGCAAAGCGCAGAGAACGCCCGCTACGTGCGCGAAAATCTTGAACGCAGCGTAGCCGTGGAGTGCTGCGCGCGCATTGACCAAGCGGGCCGCGACCTTTTGAAGGGGATTCTCAAAGAGCAGGCGCAGGCAGTACATGAGCGCGATTCGCTATCTTTCTTTATCCTGGACAACCAGTTTCACAAAGCAATGTTTGAAATCGCCGGCCGCACGCAGGTATGGCAGTGGATTGAATCTTGCAATACCGACCTGCAACGGTTTCGCTGGCTGCGCACCCAGGTAGAGAACCTTGATTGGAACGCGATCATGGACCAGCACGCCGCGCTGTACCGTGCGATCACCTCTGGCGATACGGACGAAGTGAGCTATCTCACCGTGGCGCACCTGCATCTTATGAGCGCCGAGCAGGACAGCGTGCTGGCAGCGTTTCCGGAGTACTTTGCGTAATTAAGAAACGTCTTTTCAAGCGGCTCTTTGAAGTCCGGGCTGTTCGTTTTGCGCATCAAACTCTCCCTGCGCCGCATCATTAATTCAACGCAATTGATTTCGATGCACTTTGCCATGCGACGAAAGAAGTTTCGTCGCATATTGCGATAAATCGATAAAACGCTCGATGCATTCTCGTTGCATCGAGCGTAAATCTAAAGAAGGCTAGTACCCCATGGCCTGTAGGCCAAACATCACCACAGTGAGCACGGTGATGAGAATGATGGTGCCCCAGGTAAGGACGTTCCATACTCGTCCATTGCGATACTTGCCCATGATGTGCTTGTCCTGGGCGATAAAGACCAAAAACACCAGCAAGATGGGCAGCAACACGCCGTTGATGACCTGCGCGCTCATCATGATCTGGAACAGGTCCACGCCGGGCATGATGACCAGCAGCGCGGAGGCCACGATGATCGCCGTGATGAGGCCGCGGTAGATGGGAGCTTCCTCCCAGTTGCGGTCCGCGCCGCGCTCCCAGCCAAACGCCTCGCAGATAGCGCTGGAGGTGACGCCCGGCAGCACGCAGGCGGCCAGGAAGCTGGCGGCGACCAGGCCGGAGGCGAATAGGATGGTGGAGAACTCGCCGGCGATGGGCTCGAGCGCCAGGGCGGCGTCCGCGGCGTCTGCCACCTCGATACCGGCGGGATGCAGCACGGCGCCGGTGGTGACGATGATGAACCAAGCGATGGCGCAGGCGATGATGGAGCCGGTGGCGGTGTCGATGCGCTGCAGGACAATGCCGTCTTCCCTGATATTCTTATCGACCACGTTGTTTTGCGCCAAGAAGATCATCCACGGAGCGATGGTGGTACCAATGGTCGCCACCAGCAGCGACACGTAGCGCGGGTCGCTGGCGATATGCGGGGTCACCGTGGCGACGGCCACCTCGCCCCAGTTGGGGCCCGCCAAGAACGCCGCGACAATGTAGGTAACAAAGACGCAGCTGACCAACAGCAAGATCTTCTCGATACGGCGGAAGCTACCCGACATGGTAAGCATCCACACCAGCAGAGCCACCAGCGGCACGGAGACGGTCTTGGGCACGCCGAAGAGCGCAAGGCCGGACGCGATGCCCGCGAACTCGGAGATGGTGACGGCGGTGTTGGCGATAAGCAGCGCCATCATGGCGAAGGCGCTCTTGCGAACGCCGTACTTTTCGCGGATGAGCGACGCGAAGCCCTTGCCCGTAACGCAGCCGCAGCGCGCGGCGGTCTCCTGCACCACGATGAGCAGCAGCGCCATGACGGGCAGCATCCACAGGGTGCCGTATCCGTAGCTGGCGCCGGCGCTGGAATAGGTGGCGATGCCGCCGGCGTCGTTGCCGGAGAGCGCCGCCAGCAGGCCGGGGCCCATGGCTCCCAGCACCGCGGCGACAGTGAGTTTTTGCTTGGTTTCTTGTTGCATGCCTTACAACCCTTAGGTACTACAGCTTGGTATACGTTGCTTATAAGTTACCGACAAGGCGTTACAGAAGCGGAATGGAGCCAACCACCGTGTAGGCCAGCGCCGCCAGCAGCACGGCGGCGAAGGTGAGCGAGGTACCCGAGGCGACGTTGTCGCGCTCCTCGCCCCGCACCAGCACGGCGAAGTAGATCACCGCGGACGCGTAGGTTGCCGCGATGACGGCCGCCGCGCCTTGGAAGCACGCCAAGAAGGTGGGCACCACCCAGGGCTGGGCCGCGGCGAAGATGGTGGTGGCCATGAGCTCGCCGCACAGGTAGACCACGGCGGCCAGCACAACGCCGATGAAGGTGGACTTGATGAAGAAACCAAGATACGGCTTGGCCTCGTCCTCGCGCTCGTCGTACTCAAGGAAGCTGTTCTTCACAAAAGCGGTCATGCGCATGGCCGCGAGCAACACCACCGGCATGATGGCGATGGGCATGAGAGTCGACAGACCCTGGGCGGTGATGGCCTGCGCGGTGCCCTGCGGCTCGACCGCGATGGCGCCGATGGCGCACGCGGCGATGGCCCACACCACGATCCAGTACTGGCGCTGGGCGAACCAGGTGAAGGTGTGCACCGACTCGCCCGAGCCGCTCTCGCCCGAGCTGAGGCCGGCGATCTGCAGGTCCTCCTGGTGCTCCTCGGCGATAACGTCCATGGCGTCGTCAAAGGTAACGATGCCCAGGATGTGGCGGTTCTCATCGCAAACGGGAATCGCGACCAGGTCGTACTTGGTCATCTCCTGGGTGACCTGCTCCTGGTCCAGATCCGGGGCGACCCAGACCACGTCCTTGTAGGCAAGGTCGCGCAGGCGGGTATCGTGCTCGGCGACAATAAGGGTGCGCAGCGACAACACGCCGGTGAGCACACCCGCGGGGTCGGTGGTGTAGACGTAGTAGACGCTCTCGAAGTCCTCGTCCAACTTGCGGATCGCATCGATGGCGTCGCCCACGGTAGCCGTGGAGGGCAGGGCGACGAACTCCGAGGTCATGATGCGGCCAGCGGTGTCCTCTTCGAAGCCCAGCAGCTTGCGGATCGCCTTCTCCTCCTTGACGCCCATGAGGCGCAGGAGCTTCTCGGCCTTCTCGTAATCGAGCTCCTCGATAAGGGCGGCAGCGTCGTCCGGGTCCATCATGGCGAGCATGGAGGATGCGTCGCGGTCGGACAGGCCCTCGAGCATCTCGGTCATGAGCTCGTCGTCGTCCAGCTCGGTGATGGCCTCGGCCGCCTGAGCGGTATCCAGTTGCGCGAAGACCTGGCTGCGCAGGCGCGGATCCAGCTGCTCGATGATGTCCGCGATGTCCGCCGGGTGAAGCTCGCCCAGCGTCTTGTGCGATACGGAGAGCTTGATCTGCTGGGTGGAGCGCTCGAGCAGGTCCATGTAGGACCATGCGATGATGTCCTCTGCCAGGGGCTTGCCTACGGCCTTGCACACGGCGGCGGCGGCGCGCTCGACCATGGGGTGCACGGCGCGAAGCAGACCGCGGACGCCCACGTCCGCGCCCAGCAGGCGCAGCTGGTTCTCGCCCGAGCTTGAAAGCTTGATGTCATTTACGCGCACGACCTTGAGGCCCTGCGTATCGACGATCTGCTTGTTGAGGATGTCGCGCGCCAGCAGGACCTCGTCCGGCTGGAGGTAGGAAAAGCGGATGTCCGTGGCGGGAACGGCCAGGCGCACCGCGTCGTTATCGACGCTCTCGACGTACTTGCGCCAGCTGATCATGAAGGGCGTTTTGCCCGGGCCCTGGAACGCCAGGGACGTGACGTGCGGAAAAACCTCGCCGGTGGCGATGCCCATATCGTTTACAACACCGATCTTCTCGCCAGTCGAATCGATGACGGGAATGCCGAGCATCTCGGACAGATAGTTCATACTGCTCCTTCGCTCACTCGCTCTTATATGTATAGGGGTACGCGACCCCGGAGCGACGGCAAAGGACGCACCCAGGGTCAGCAGCTACTGTGTGGTCGGGGTTTGGATTTCACCATTGGCCTTTCTCTTGACCCTGTGTGCAGATACATGCGCTCGCGCGGGTTGCCCGGGCGGCGCATCAGTAACAAAAAAGACGGCTGCAGCACAAATGTCCGCAACCGCCCCTTACTATAGCATCCCCTTTAGCGGGAGGGCTGATTTTTTATACAGTCATGACAGCTTGCTGACACTTTCGATGCACGGCGGAGAGGCTTCTTGTGCCGCCCTGCGTCGCGACGGCGGTGTTTTGCCACGTCATCCGGCGCTTGCAAAGGCGTACCCGTTTGGGATGGTCAATGAGTGCCACGAGGCGGGCGCCTTGATTTTATGCACCCGGAAATGACGGTGGCCGGAGCACCGATCGATCACCATTTGGCGACAGATGACACGCAATCTTTTGCTTGGAGCGTTTCTCCAACGGGCTTTCACGCCCCTTCAGGGCAATTGCTCCACTTTGAAACTCCAAGTTCGTTGCCTAAGGACCCTTATGAGGCCGTGCTTTACCCGCCTCGTGGCCCCCATTGACCACCTCAAGCGGGGACGGTTTTTGGCCTCTCAAATTGCGTGGATAGCCATCTGCGTTTTCGCAGGTAATTGAAGAGGCAGTTGCATACTGCCTCTTCTTTGAACTTCTCAAGCCCCGCAACTACCGGCATGCTTCCTCCCTAAGCTGTGAAACGGCATCGAGCAGGCGAACATCATCTTGTCCTTCGCCCCTCATCTCCGCATACAGCCCAATCGCATCAAGCATTTTGAATTCGCGTGAAGCTACAGAGGCCTCGCTTGCACCATCAATCCCGTATGACCATTCCTCCACGATGATGTCAGGGGCTTCAAACCAGTTCGCTTCTATCCAGTCTTCCCCTGTTTCCGTCATAACCGCCGCGATATCCTTTCGATAAAGCGCCAGTCGCATAATCCCCGTATCATGTGCCAGGTCGGAGTAATACGGAAGTGCACTCTCCCCGCAGAGCAGCGCGCCGTTGCGTTTCAGCGGATCCAGAGCCCCTCTCCCTTTTAGGAGCTTCCTTCCTCTTACCGGAGATACAAAGTATGGCTCGAACTCCGCCAGAAGCTCGTCTTTTGACATGCCGGGATTTCTCACAATTCGCTTTCGCCACTCGGTTGAAATGGAAGATGGAAGAATCGCCTCAATTTCTGCCAGGCAATTCGTTATGGTCGACCTACTTAGCCCCATGGTTTCGGCAAGTTCTCCAGCGGACATGCCGTCCCATCTTCCCGTTATTACATTGAGAACAATCCTTTGGGCATGAGGGGACAAAGGCTTTGCCGCCCTACCCTGCGGAACAGGAGATGCTGCGACCCCCAGAAAAGGCAGGAACACATTACCGTCATCCCTGATGTAGGCGACTCCTTCACAAGAAAGTGCTTTCATCATGTTGCCGTCAAGGTACGGCGAATAGATTGCAACATGGCGAGAATCGACCTTTGAAACCGCCCTTACAAGAGAACGAACCGTAAGCAACGTGGGGCGGGCGCATGCGATCGCAACAATAAACTCCTGGCTATCGCCCAATCTTGCAGCCCTTAGGCTAAACGATTCTGAAAGGCGCTTTGGAACAGCCGCCGCGACCTCCTCGGGCAAAAACACCAGCGGCAAAGAAAACAGATGGCTTGGCATGTGCTCCATGGCTCACTCCCCCTCTAGCTCGTTCATGTCATTTTG
>SAMEA3387473__coassemble_1411_pt1 | contig 28764 bp, 24 predicted proteins | sample SAMEA3387473__metabat2_low_PE_002 | metagenome-assembled genome bin SAMEA3387473 (sample SAMEA3387473) | Felis catus | biome: Faeces | place: United Kingdom | collected 2012
CGTACGCGCTCCTCGTCCTTGAGCTGACGGATGCTGTCGTTGCCATAGTTTGCGTTGTTCTTTGCCATGCTCGCTCTCTCGGTGGTTCCCTTTTGCGTCTATGTAGTCATAGATGAATACCGTAGCATAGCCCAGCTCGCATTGGGTCTCGTCCAATCGAAATCCATCGAACAAATGTTTGTGTATAGCTTCGTTCGGGGAGTTTTTGCCGAGCGAGATGATCAGAGCACGTGGGGATTCTTTATAGAGAGGGTGCACGCATGTGCACAAGAAAGCTCAAGGAGCGCTTCTGCATTCTTGAGACGGATTTACGCTTCCAGTGCGTTGTATGCCTCCTCGATGACAGGCTCGAGCCATTCGTTGGAGCAGTCCTCGCCAGGGAAGCCAAAGGCCAGGTGGCTGAACCAGCAGCCTGCCTTGGCGCCGTGCCAGTGCTTGACGTTTGCGGGAATCTCCACGATGTCGCCGGGCACAAGGCTCTGGGCGGGCTTGCCCTCTTCCTGGTACCAGCCCTCGCCCTCAACGCAGATAAGAACCTGGCCGCCACCCCTCGCGGCGTGGTGGATATGCCGCTTTGGAACGGGAGGTTGGGCATCGAGCTGCTTGATCGTACCGGCGGGTCGTGCGTGTTTACGTCCGACGGTATGCGATTGCGCCAACGGGCGGAAGAGATGCTCTCGCTTGTAAAGCAAAGCGAGATGGGACTGGCGGACCGCGAGCTGGGAATCATGGGCGGCATTCGTATTGGCGCGGGGAAGCGTCGGCATTGCGATGATGCTGTCGCTTTTCATCATGCTCTGGCGTGGGCGGACCGCGTGCTTTAGTGTTGTTACCCTACGCCCTGGTTTGACATGCGAGGGGAAGATGCCCGCGCGCGGCTCGTGCAGGTCGCGCGTCCGAATGCATCGATACCTCATGTTGCGCGGCATGCATGCGACCGGGAGCGCTAACGCTAGGTTCTACCTGCTGGTATTTGCTTGATGATCGCTTGATGTTTGCAAGAGGAGACTCGATGATCTTGTCGCTGGCCCCTATGGAGGGGCTTACCGGGTACATGTTCCGCAGCGTGCACGCGGAATGCTTCGGCCCGCTGGACCGCTACTACACGCCGTTTCTCGCCCCGCCGCACGTGGGCTCCGGCTTTGGCAAGAAGGCGTTCAAGGAGATCGATCCCAAAAACAACCAAGGGCTCAACGTGGTGCCCCAGCTGCTTACCAGAAACGCTGACGAGTTTGTATGGGCGGCGCAGGTGCTCTCCGAGTTGGGTTACGCGGAGGTCAACCTCAACCTGGGCTGTCCGTCGGGAACGGTGGTGGCCAAGGGCCGCGGATCGGGCTTTCTGCGCGACCCCGGCGAGCTGGAGGAATTCCTGCAAGACGTGTGCGAGCGCTCGCCCATAGCCGTCTCTGTCAAAACCAGGTTGGGGCTCGTTGAAGACCGTGAGTACCGGCAGATCCTCGATCTGTACTGCCGCTTGCCCCTGGCAGAGCTCATCGTCCACCCGCGCGTGCAAAAGGACCGCTACCAGGGAACTCCTCGGCAAGAGGCCTATGGTGAGACGCTGCGCCGCGCGCCTTTCGCCGTGGCGTACAACGGTGACGTCTTTAGCGTGGACGAGTATAGCGCCCTGTGCGCGGCGTATCCGCGGACGCGCCACGTGATGCTGGGACGCGGGCTGTTGGCAAACCCCGCCCTGGCGCGCATGGTGCGCGGCGGCGCGTCCGCTACGGCGGCGGAGCTCAGGCGCTTTCATGACAAGTTGTTCTCAGCGTATTTGGACGAGATGGGCGGCAACGCGGTTTTTCGCATGAAGGAGTGGTGGTTCTACGCCAAGTTCGCGTTCGTCGACCCGCTGGCGGTGCATCGCGCGGTGCGCAAGGTCCGCCGCGTGGACGAGTACGAGCATGCGGTGGCGGGGGTCTTCAGCAGGGAAGCCTTCGCAGCCGTGCCGGTGTTTAGGGCGTAGGGCGCACGGTCAGCATCGGGCGGCGCCGGGCGGTGTGAGGCCGCGCTGCCCGCGCCGGGCGTGAACGCTTACACGTGGCTAAGCGCTTCCTTACAATGCGCCGGGTGCGCAGGGGTTCCCGGCGAGTCGCACGGCCCCCTGACGTGTCGCCTTGCCGTTTGGCACGGCATTTCAACCGCTTGGGCATGGGGTTACGCAGGCATGACAATCCGATGTCACTTGTCGCTTAAAGTAGGCAAGGATTGCATCCGCCAACCATTTGAGGAAGGACTGCGCATGAGTAAGCCGATTGTTCGGAGGACCCTGTTCTCGCTGGGTGCCGCGGCACTGATCGCCGGTGCCGTGACGGTGGCGCCCGCGGGAGCCTACGCTGCCGGGGCGGCCGGCGCTGACGGCGCGTCAAAAGACGGCGCTGTTTCCATTGTCTTTACTAACGACGTTCACTGCGCTATCGACCAGCAGGTTGATAAGGACGGTAACGTGACCGGCATTGGCTATGCCGGCGTCGCGGCGTATGCCAACGCGCAAAAGGGCCTGTACGGCGCGGGCAACGTGACCCTGGTCGACGCGGGCGACGCTATCCAGGGCGGTCCCGTGGGAACGCTCACCAAGGGCGCGGCGCTGGTCCAGATCATGAACGCCGTGGGATACGATTACGCAATCCCCGGCAACCATGAGTTCGACTACGGCATGGACCAGTTCAACGCGCTGGTAAAGCAGGCGGGCGCCACGTACCTCTCTTGCAACTTCACCAAGCTTAACGCTGACGGTTCCAAGGCAAGCGTGTTCGCGCCCTTCGCCATCGAGGCTTACAAGGATGCAGACGTCGCCGCAGATGACGCGGACGGCGTGCTCAAGGTCGCTTACGTGGGCATTTCCACTCCCGAGACGCTCACCAAGTCCTCGCCCGCAAACTTCCAGGACGCTGCCGGCAACTACATCTACGGCTTCTGCCAAGATGAAACCGGCGAGGCCCTGTACGCCGCGGTGCAGAGCGCTGTGGACGAGGCTCGCGCCCAGGGTGCCGATTACGTGGTAGCCGTGGGCCATCTTGGTATCGAGGGCACAACCTCGCGCTGGACCAGCGAGGCCGTTATCAAGCACACCGCCGGCATCGACGCCTTGATCGACGGTCACTCGCATGAGGCCTATGACAAGACGGTTGGTTCCGAGGTCGCGGCGGGTGCCATCCAGACGCTTGCCAACAGCGATGGCGACAAGGTGGTGCTGGTGCAAACCGGTACCAAGCTTGCCAACGTGGGCAACCTGGTGATCGATGCGGACGAGGCAGACGGCCAGGACGTCACCGCGCAGCTGGTCCCGGCGTCTGAGTGCAAGGACGAGGACGCCGCGGTCAAGAAGGTCGTCGACCAGGTGAACGGCGAGCTTGCCGACGTCCTCAACAAGGTTGTGGGCAAGACCGACGTGGCCCTTACCATTGTGGACGCCGACGGCGTGCGCCAGGTTCGCCACCATGAGACCAATATGGGCGACCTGGTCGCGGATGCTTACCGCGCCGCGGTTGGCGCCGACATCGCGCTGGCGAACGGCGGCGGCGTGCGCGCATCCATCGCTGCCGGCGACATTACCAACAACGACCTGCTCTCCGTTCAGCCTTACGGCAACGAGCTATGCCTGATCGAGGCTACTGGCCAGGAGATTCTGGATGCGCTCGAGATGGGTGCTTCCAACGCGCCGGAGGAGTTTGGCGGCTTTTTGCAGGTGTCCGGCCTTAGCTACAAGATCGACGCCTCCATCCCCTCGTCCGTAAAGACGGATGAGAACGGCAACTTTGTCAGCGTGGACGGAGAGCGCCGCGTGTTCGATGTCAAGGTGGGCGGCCAGGCGATCGACGCTACCAAGACGTACAAGGTCGCATCCCACGGATATATGCTGCTTGAAGGCGGCGACGGCCTCACCATGTTCAAGGACAACAAGGTGCTGCAGGAGAACGTGATCCTGGATAACCAGGCGCTTATCAACTACATCACCAACGACCTCAAGGGCGTAGTGGGCGAGCACTATGCCAACGCCACCGGCGAGGGCCGCATCACGTACGCGACCAAGCCCGCTGCTTTCAACTTCAAGGACGTATCTTCCACGGATTGGTTTGCCGGTGTGGTCTCGCAGGCCGCCGCTAAGGGACTGCTGGTGGGTTATTCCGACTCCAACGGCGTTCATACGGGATACTTCGGCTCGTATGACAAGATGACCCGCGCCCAGGTTGTGACGGTGCTCTATCGCATTGCCGGCGCCGAGACCCCCGGAGAGAAGCCGGGCGTAAACAAGACTCCCTTTACGGATGTCGAGGACGGCGCATATTACACCAATGCGATCAATTGGGCCTACGAAACCGGCCGCATTGCCGGTTATCAGGCTAAGGACGGCGGCCCCTCGACCGCATTTGGCCCCAACGACCCGGTGACCCGCGAGCAACTCGCCGTCTTTGTATGGCGCGCCGCTGGTGAGCCCGCCGCCAGCGATGAGGTCGGTTACCTCGCGTGCAAGGATGCGGGAGACGAGTCGTCTTACGCTACCGCCGCGCTCAAGTGGGCGGCTTCTGCGGGCGTGCTGACCGGTTCCTCCGAGGCGGACGGTCTCTATCTGCGACCTGCCGCAACGGCCCAGCGCTGCCAGGGCGCTAAGGTATTTGTGATTGCACAGCCCCTGCTGCAGGATGCCGAGCAATAACGCCGAACATATAGTGCTACAAGGGCGTCTTCGCTGTGGCGAGGGCGCCCTTCTCATTTGATTCGATGGTCGGTATCGCTCTTATCACCGGTGGTCGCGTGGGGCGGGCTACAATAACATCGCTAAACGAATTGTTCCGCATAGATAGGAGCGCCCATGTCCCAGGCCGTGATAGGTCTTGTCGCCCACGTCGATGCGGGCAAGACCACGTTGGCGGAGGCCCTTCTGTACCGCGCGGGCGCCATTCGCCGGCAGGGGCGCGTGGACAAGGGCGATGCGCACCTCGACACGGACGCCATGGAACGCGAGCGCGGTATCACGATTTTTTCGAAGCAGACCTCGCTGGATTGGGCGGGTGCGCACGTAATGCTGCTCGACACGCCGGGCCACGTCGACTTTTCCGCAGAGGCGGAGCGCACGCTGCAGGCGCTGGACTACGCGGTGCTTATTGTGGGGGCCAACGACGGGGTGGAGGGCCATACCGAGACCCTGTGGAGCCTGCTCGCCAGATATAACGTTCCTACCTTTGTTTTTGTAAACAAGCTCGATCTTGCCGCGGACGGCCTCGGTCCCGTTATGGACGAGATGCATCGCCGCCTGTCACCTTCGGTTATGGACGGCGACGCGTTGGCGGCGCTGGTCGCTTCAGCTGGCGGGGCGGGGGAGGGCGCTGCCGCGCTTTTAGAAGACGTCGCCGCGACCGATGAAGACGCGTTGGATGAGTATCTGGAGAGCGGCTCGCTGTCTGCCGAGACGATTCGTCGGCTCATCGTCCAAAGAAAGGTCTTTCCGTGCTTTGCGGGGTCCGCGTTGCGCATGGAAGGTATCGAGGAGTTTTTGGACGGCGTGGTCGCGCTGGTGCAGGAGAAGGCGTGGCCGGATGAGTTCGCCGCGCGCGTGTACCGAGTGAGTCGCGGGGCGCATGGCGAGCGCCTGGCCTGGGTCAAGGTTACCGGCGGCGTGCTGCGTGCCAAGGAGCAGTTGAGCGGCTTTGACCGCGGTGCGACATGGAACGAGAAGGTCGACCAGGTGCGCATCTATGATGCCGACTCGTTTGAGATCGCGCGCGAGGTGCCGGCGGGGCGGGTGTGTGCGGTGACCGGATTGTCCCAGGTGCTGCCGGGGAGCGCTTTGGGCGCGGAGGCGCGTCTGGCCGAGCCCGCTCTGGTGCCCGTGCTCTCCTATAGCGTGGGCGCGGCGGGTGCGGACGCTACCACGCTGGTGCAGGCGCTGCGAGAGCTTGCGGACGAGGATCCCCTGCTGGGCGTTGCGTGGCACGAGCAGCTGCAAGAGGTGCACGTGCAGCTTATGGGAGAGGTTCAGCGCGAGGTGGTGGCGCGTCAGCTGTTGGATCGCTTTGGGCTCGAGGTGACCTTTGGCGCCGGAGGCATCCTGTATCGCGAGACCGTGACCGCGCCGGTGCGCGGGGCGGGTCATTTTGAGCCGCTGCGCCATTACGCGGAGGTTCAGTTGCTGGTGGAGCCGACGGAGCACGGAGCGGGCGTTGAGGCGGGTACCCGCGCCCTCGAGGATGACCTGGACCGCAACTGGCAGCGGCTCATCCTTACCCACGTGCTAGAGCGCGAACACCCCGGTGTGCTGATGGGTGCTCCGTTGACGGATGTACGCATCACCTTGCTGGGTGGTCGTGCGCATCTGAAACATACCGAGGGCGGCGATTTTAGGCAGGCAACCTACCGCGCTATTCGTCAGGCGCTGATGATGGCACGTGAGCAGGGGGCTTGCCAGCTGTTGGAACCGTGGTACCGCTTTAGACTGGGCGTTCCGGCGGACAAGGTGGGTCGTGCGCTTGCTGACTTGCAACGTATGGGTGCCGATTTCGATGCGCCGGTCGCCGAGGGTGATCGCGCGGAGATTGCCGGCTCGGCGCCGGCTTCTGAGATCGGTTCCTACGCGCTGGAGGTGAGCGCGTACTCGGGAGGTCGCGGAAGGTTGTTTTTGGAGTATGCAGGCTACCGGACCTGCCATAACGCCGAGCAGGTTATCGCTGACGCCGCCTACGATCCCGTGGCGGATCTTGCCAACACGCCCGACTCCGTCTTTTGCAGCCACGGCGCGGGTTACAACGTGTCGTGGGATCAGGTGCCCGCGCAAGCGCACGTCGAGATCGACTTTGATCGGCTGCGCCCGTGGCGAAAGGCGGATGCGAGTTTCTTTGCAGGGTGAGACACGGCGAGTATCAGGCGATTCCCATGGAAAAGCGGCTGTAAAAACGGGTCCTGAATGGTGCGCCTGCGCAGTTCTGAAGGATAATTGCATCGTTTTTAGAAAAGTGCGTGTATACCTGTTTGGCAAGTTGGCTCTACCGATAGTTTCTTCGGAGCTGTGCGGCTGTCTACTTGGGGAAAATCAAAATCGATGTAATTATCCTTTAGAATTGCGCGTGGTTTCCCGGAATGAGTCGCACGTGGGCGTCTGGCAAGCAGGGAAGAACGCAAGAAAAGTCCGTTGCAGTCTCGAAGCACGCTTTGAGACAGGAGGGGCCGCCATGAAGCCCATCGCGCATATTCATACAGACCTGCCGCAGAAGTTCGGCATTCCCCGCAACAGCTTTCTTGCCCCCCATCTGCAGGGACGCATCGTTTTCGAGCCGGAGTTCGCGCTGGACACGGCGGTGGAGGGGCTCGATGAGTTCTCGCATCTATGGTTGCTTTGGGAGTTCCAAAACGGCACGCCGGGCGGGGCCGCGGCGGATATCGCCGCAGATCTGGCGACTGAGGATAAGAGCGGCGCTACGTCCAAGTGGGCACCTTCCGTGCGTCCGCCGCGCTTGGGCGGTGTCGAGAGGCGCGGCGTCTTCGCCACGCGCAGCCCGTTCCGTCCCAATCCTATAGGTCTTACCTGCGTAAAGCTTGATCATGTGGAGTTGACGGCGCAAGGCCCCGTCATTCACGTGTTGGCTGCGGACCTGCGCGACGGCACGCCCATTTATGACATCAAGCCCTACATTCCGTTCGCGGACTGCCATCCGGAGGCCACGGGAGGATGGATCGAGGACGCACCCTGGCATGAGCTCGAAGTCGATTTTCCCGATCAGCTGCGCGCGCGTTTTGTAGCGCTTGCGGAGGCATCTAAGCTCGAAGGTCTTATCGAAGTTCTGCGCCAGGATCCGCGCCGTGCCGGAAGCAAGCATGAGCCCAATCGCGTCTATCATCTGGCATATGCCGGGCTTGATGTCGCGTTCACCGTGGATCGAGACGTTCTGCTCGTGGTTGCGGTTGACTAACGTCTCAGCGCGTCTGCAATCTTTTGGGCGACAAACTGCGATCCAGCGGGCGAGGGGTGCACGCCGTCGGCTGCATAAAACCAATCGGCGTCCTCCATCTGCGCCACGGCTTTTGCCATGTCGGCAAAGATGGCGCCATGGGCAGCAGCGGCGCGCAGGGACCCCTCATGCATGAGCTGGCCCATCTGTGCGGCGCTCATGCCCAGCTTCTTCAGTTTGGCCGAGCCCTCTCGGTATCCCCAGGTTCCGTAGAGCACGGGCGCCGCGTTGTGGTCGCGTGCCAGCTCGCACATTTTGGCCACCGCTCGCTCGTGTGCAGATGGGTTGGTTGCGGGCAGATGGCTCATATCCTGCGCGATCACGTAGTCAAAGCGCCCGTGCTCTGTCTGCGTTCCATCGCCGTCCAGCGCTTGCAGAACGCGCGATCCCGTTTTGGTGAGAGGGTTGGAGAACTCTGCGAGCCGAGCGCCCCCGCGGGTGATGGCGACCACCTGCGCGTCGAGGAGACTTGCGAGGATGGTTGGCATGGCATTTGCCGCGGTGAGGCTGTTGCCCACCATAAGTATGGAGAGGCTCATGGGACTCCTTCCTTGGGATGCGGATTAGGCAATGAAGAGGCTCGGTGCAAGCAGGGTGGCGGTCCATGCGAGTATACAGGCGATGGCCACCGCCGTCGCAAGGGAGAGGACCAGGGCGTTGTACGGGTCCTTCACTCCATCGCGGGCGATTTGGTCGGCGAGGCACTCGTCCAAGGGATCGACTGAGCGGCGGTTCTCCTTATCGAGCGCCCTCAGCACTCCTGCGGCGGATTGCGCGGCGGCAGCACGTCCCAGTCCGCGCATGGTTAGGACAATGAACATGGTCGCGCAGATCGCCCCTAGGCAAAGCTGGGCCACGCTGCCAACCATGGGGCGCGCCGTCAGACCAACCGTGATAAGGGCGCACGCGCTCGCCGCGGTGACTGCTGCGAGTAGGATGGTTCGACCGTGGGAGGCACGCGCTTCCGCTTGAACCATGCCGCGCATCTCGTCCGCATCGCCTAAGACCAAGTCGTCGATGGTTACACCAAAAATCTGGGACAGGATGAGGAGGGACTGGGCATCGGGTAGCGTCCGCCCCGTTTCCCAGTGCGACAGGGTTGGCCTGGACACCAGCGCCCTCTGTGCGAGCTCTTCTTGAGAAAGTCCCATTTTCGCCCTGTGTTCGCGAATGCGCTCGCCAACGTTCATACGGCCCGTCCTTTCGCCCGATTGTCCTGATGGTATGCCTTCCAATATGGACAATGGGGGCCATCTTGTCAGTAAAAATATGTAACATGCCAATCTACCTGCTAGTTTAATGCTAATAACAAATGATACAAATCGGTATTCGCGCCGGCGGTATTTTGGGGCTGTGTGCCCGTGCGCCGCCATGTTTCGCCTATGCATGGTTCGCGCGGGTGCCCCCTGGGAGCCATCCTAAAACCACATTCCAATCCACGTGCCGGCGGGTCCAAGGTGCTCGGTGGCGCATCGTGTGTTTGAGAAATGACTCCTTACCTGGGGCGATTCGGCCCATCCTGTTGTGAGCGGGGGCCTACGTAGCAGAAAGGATTGGAAACATGGGTAATGGGGGCAAGCGCAAGATGATGCTCGCGGCGGCCGCGCGGCGGAGGTGAGCGCGGGCATCAGCGCCAACGCTGGCGCCGTGAAGATAGAGGGCGGTACGGTGGTGGCGGCCGCCGAGAATACAGATGCAGGCAAGGGAAGCATGAGCAGCGGCATCCATGCCGCCCATGACATCAGCGTCGACGCTGCAAGGCTTACCGCGATTGCGGGCGAAGCGGCGAGCAGCGCGGGTATGGGTAGTGCGTTCGGCTCAATCGCCGTGGCGGGAGATTCCGTCGTGAGCGCCTCGTCGTCCGCTAAAGAGGGCGTGGGTATCTCGGCGGTGAGCGCTTCGGTTGCCGGCGGCAAGCTGCTCGCGTCCGGAAACTTCGAAGCGGCCCGCTGCCCCAAGGGATTTACGGTGGCGCCGGATGCGGGCGAGGTTGTGAGCGTTGCCACCACGGACGGCGTGAAGGCGTTGCCTTCGAATGTCGATGATCTGGATGGGGTGAAGCTCGAGACCGTGGAAGGTGCCCCCTATACCAAGGAGGGCGAGCTCCCTGTCGATGCCCTGCGGGCAAACGTGCTGTACGCGACCGAAAAGAAGCCCGTTGATGCGGCGGGTTCCGCGCGGGACGAAGATGGCGAGAAGTCTGAAAGCCCGGCAAAGAAGGACGGGGTCGGCCAGGACGATGCGATGAAGAAGGACGCCGCCGCAGCCGAGAAGGACGTTGAGGGCACGGTCGAGAAGGTGGGTGAAGACGTCGAGAAGGCGCTTGGAGACGGCGAGGCAAATGCCGCCCGAAAGCCACAGGTTGCCAAGGCAAAGGACGCGTCCGCCCCTTCCAAGGTGGAGGTGGCGGGGCGTAAAGACTCCATCGCACCGCGCCTTCCCCAGACGGGCGACGCCAACTTTACGCCTCCCCTTGTATTTGCCGGAATCATCGGAGTGGCGCTTCTTGGCGCCGGCATCGCCTTGTTGTTCGATAAGCGCAAGTAGGGCTACACTGCAGCAAGGAATAGATTTACTGCGGCAAGGGAGTTGACCCGTTATGGACCTGCGTGAGGAAATCGAGCTTTACACGCCCTTCAACGCGCAGGAGAAGGTGGACCGTCATGTGATGCTGCGTGCGCTCGACTGCGGTCCCGCGTGCTTCGAGCGCACGGCTCCCGCCCACATGACGTGCTCCATCTGGACCATCGACCCGACGGCGCGCCAAACCTTGCTGGTCTACCACAACATCTATAACTCGTGGAGCTGGATCGGGGGCCATGCGGACGGCGAGCGCGACCTTGCAGCCGTCGCCCTCCGTGAGCTGCGGGAAGAGACGGGCGTTACGGGCGCGCACCTGATTGAGTGCGGGCCCGGCGCCATCTTCTCGCTCGAGGTCCTTCCCGTCGCCGGTCATGAGAAGCGCGGGCGCTACGTAAGCTCGCATACCCATCTCAACGTTACCTATCTGGCGGTTGCGGACCCGGCGGACCCCTTGCGCATTTGTGCGGACGAGAATTCCGCGGTGCGCTGGGTGCCTATGGAAGACGCCATCGCCCTTTCGAACGAGCCTTGGATTCGCGAGCGCATCTACCGCAAGCTTATCGACAAGCTCCGGCAACATGCAGATTGGGTAGCATAGACTCAATGGACCAGCTAGGTTTCCAGCTTGGCCTATCGGCCGGCTGATGGCGGGGACGGAGCGCGCATGGACGAGAAGCGGAGCCTGGGCGAGGAAATCGGCCGTCGCTCTTTTGGGGTTATGTGGATGGACGAGGAAGAGCGTCTTATGCAGGAGCTGGATGATGCTCGCAACGCCGCAGATTCCTCGTCCGCAAATCGAAGGCGCGCCAAGGGAGCCGGCAGCTATGGCGGAGTCGATACTCCCGGCGGCGCGCTAGTGGTTGCCATTCTGCTGTTTGTAGTCGCCGCGGTGATAATCAACTTCTTTGTAGGGGAGTAGCCATGATGGTTTCGCCCGAGTCTTATATCGCTCAATTTGAGGATGCTCCTTATAGTGAGCTCATTAGGGCCCGCGCAAAGCTTGTGGCAGAGCTCGCGGAGCTCGAGAGTTATTTTGAGCTCGGCCAGCAAGAGGAGCCGTACATCGCCGTTTCCCCTTCTGAGGACACCAGCTACAAGATGGGGCTTGAATACCTTGCAGCCTTAATCGGCCTCATGATCGAGCGCGCTCCCGAGCTAACCGGGGAGGAATTTGCTGCGCACGAGGATGATAACAAGGAAAAGGGCGATTAGTCTAAGGGCTGCGCGTGGCTGGGGCTGTCAGTTGGGCATCGATCCTGTTTGGCTTGGACCGTCGCGCGGTTTGCAACGCCCGGCGTCCGCAGCTTCGTCCATATACCACAGGCGTCGTTGCTCGCTGTCCACGCGCATAAGCAGGCGGCAGTGGGACCAGTTCAATTCGGCGCGCAGTGTGTGCCGAATTGGAAACGTAAGGTAAAACTGGCGCATGGCACGCAGGTTGCGTTGCGTAAGTCCTTTGCAACCAACTCAATTCACTACGCAGCGCGTAGCGAATGGGGAATACCTGGTAGAACTGGCGCATGTTACGCAGGTTGGCAACGGTAAAACCCTTGCCAAAATCATCTGTCAAACGCTTGGAGAGGTATGAGAGCAGATGCTTGCCATATTCGGCGCGCTCGCCAATCGTCTCGTTAATCTGCCGCCCAATCTCCCAATAGGCGTTCACCATGGCGCTGTTCACGGCTCGCGTGACAGATGGGCGCGCTTGCGCAAGGACATCGTGGACGTTGGGGCAGATCGATTCGTCGTTCAGGGCCGAGTCGCCAGCTTGCTGTTCGCCGGCTGCGATGCTCGCGGTTTTCTCAAGGGGGCTAGGACTGGTTGGATGATTCATGGCTGTCTGTTCTTTCCGGTGCTCGAGCAGGTGGTTCTGGGAGGTTGATCGCTGCAGACGAGGGCTATGTGGACGATGATGACGGCTGGTTGCTCCCTTCTTGTTGATGTATCGAACCTGTGTTCTATTTCATTGTGGCTATACTAAACTTTCGTCCGGACATAAAAAGACCCCCAATTGAAGTCGGGGGTCACAATTGTTTTATGAATCACTTTTGATGCTTGATGCTGAGTAGGAGCACTCTTTGATTACCGGTAGATCTTATTGGATTACGCTCTGGAATCCAGCGCGCATGATCAGAAGTGTTTGCGCGATTTTTCCGTAGAGCGTTTCCCAGCTTTCCTCCTCAAAGTCTGCTTGGTACTTAATGCTAACGGTGCGGCTTTTCTTATCCTCATCTAGAGAATTCCACAGCAGATTGGGCTGCAAAGAAGAAAAAATGCCGGCGTTCAGTTCGTCTTTATGGACAAAGAACTTCTCATAGGCGTCCCGATTGTTGAAGTAGAGTTCAACGCCGCAATAATGGTCCCGCCTTCCAACAAGAGCGGTAAGGCTAACTCTGGAATCTCCCACTCCAAATGATGCTGCAGAACCTATCTTGCTTGCCCTGCTATATGGGCTGCCGAATGCTTCGGCAAAACCAGGGACCTCTGCGCAGAATTCGAAGAAGCCGCTCCACCATTCAGAGAGAAACTCTGGTCGGCTAGCGGTGGCATATGCTTTCAAGTGTGCGCTTCTTATCTCAGCGAGCGTCTCTCCGCCTTCGGTCTTCCAGAATTTCCAGCCGCTTTTTGTCCCTATGCTTTGGCCGCTCAACTCGACCACTCTGTTTGCCGCGGCGGACGGGCTTGAGAATTCCTCGCCGTTCTGAAGTTGGATAAGCCCTTTATCAGAGACCGTTGCGCGTGCGTCAACGCCGTCAATGGCGGATAGGAGCACTTCCCCTTCTTTGAGTAGGCCATTTTTTGTGAGGGATCTAAGCGTGAACTGTCTATTTGTTGATGGCGTGGTTTCAGATTGGCAAAGCGATGCTGCCTTTTGAACGTCAATGGAAGGAAAGGGCCACCGATCCAGTGCGTCTTTTGCGAGCATCTTGCAACGGCTCGCGATGGCTGCTGGGGTCCAAGTGGATGCTTCGGCAATGGGCTTGGAGATGACGAGGCACTCTTTGTCGTATCCTCCCACTATTCGCGCCTGCTTCTCTTCAAACGTGCCGTCTGAGAGCTCGGAGTTGTATGCGGTAAGCGTGAGATTGCCAAGGTTGTTGCAAATGCTCTCGAACTCATTCTCCTCGTCTTGAGAAAGAGCATCACGCCATTCGGCATGGGCGAGGGCGTTTTGAGGCATTACATGTTCAATGGTATAGATTGACTGGTCGAGCTCCCAGCTATCCTTTGGATGGTGCATGCGTTCGAGTTCCCGAAGCAGGAAGAAGCAACGGCGGAAGTGATAGCAATCGCGCGTAAGAAGAGCATTGCTAAATTCTTCATTTGTGGGGAACCGGCGGGTTGTTCCAGCCTCGAGCGCGAGGCACGCTTCAAACGAATCAAGATAGCTGTCGCCTTCTTGCAGGCTATTGAGAGTAACGATGATTTTGCTAAAAGCTGATTCAAGGGAGTTTGCCGGCACGCCTGCAACGCCGCGGCGAAGAATATAGCTTTCTATGAGGTTCGCTATACGAATGAAGTCTTCGATAGGAAGATGACCGTCGGCGTATTTGTTGTAGAGAAAGAGCAGCAGGGGATTTGCCATGTCTGCTTGGAGCGCGGCAATGTTATCCAAAGAGCGCCTTAGCTGCGCATTTGGTTCTTTCCCGCTTGTTATGCATGAATAATAGCTGGCGTTGGCTTCAAGCTGCTTAAGAAGGTCGGTGATGCGCCCGTTCTTGTTGTAACCGTTCTCGATGACGTGTTTCTTGAACGATGAGTAGACCTCGCGTTTGTTTACGTGGCGAGGGGCATAGAGACACCGAAGGTAATCGCGCATGAAGTTGTCGAACAGTGTCTCATAGGAATTTGCGCCCAGGGAGTCCTCAATGGCGCGCCAGTGATTGGCATATAGCTTTTCTTGTTCTGCTCGAGGAAGCCCCATCAATACATAGTTTCTAATCAAGTCGGTGCTCGATAGGTCTTTCCCCGTTGAGTTCATAGATTCGAATATAAGTTGAGGATTATCTTTTCCTGCGTCTAACGAAATGCTGACTACGTCAAGCCGTTGAATGCCGTCCCAGATAACGCTGGGGTTTTCCATGGCTTCAATCTTCCTACGGAAGAGATTGTAGTTGTCGATTATTCTGGGCGAGGACTTTACTATCTTTGCGTCTTGATCGATAAGGTTTTCAAGCAGGCTCGCCAACGTTTCTCTATCTCCTTGCGAGAGGGTCAGCTTGTACCTGCTTTCGCCCGTTCTGAACTCGTCGATCAAATAACCTCGTGACGTAATTTCTCGATGGCTGAAAGTAAGCTGCCTGCCTGGATGGCTGCGGGAGTAGTCGGCGAGCGCGGCGATCATGAGCGCTAGCGTTGTCATGCGCTGCTGTCCGTCAATTAGGAGGAGCGGGGTTAGGCCGGAGGCATCCATTACGCCGTCTTGGACCCATACGACAGACCCAGTGAAATGCCTATCTTCTTTGTTTTCTCCCACGGATCTTACGTCATCCCAGAGTTGGAGACACTGCTCTTCATCCCAGCTATAGGGGCGCTGGTAAACGGGGATGACAAATCGAAGGTTCGCCCCCGTTATGAGCGCGACGAGCGACTGTGCAGAAGCATTCATTGTCATGGGGCTCTCCAAAAGTGTGGAATGCAAAGATTATCCTGTAAAAGTATAGTTCAAAGGCGTATCTGAACCTTAGCTAGCAGCTAAGGCGTTGGGCCATAGTTTGACTGGGCTGGGCGAGAAGCCTGATGATGGTAGGCGAAGGTGTTTGCTTTTGGCTTTGATTGCATGGGCCTGTGACACCGAAAGAGCAGTTATTGCTTGGAGAAGGGAGCGCATGTGACCTCGCCGTTTGAACATTACCTCTACGTGTTGCGCTGCGGCGACGGCAGCCTCTACACCGGCTATGCGGTCGATGTCGCGGCGCGCGTTGCGGCCCATCAAGCCGGGCGCGGCGCCAAATACACCAAGTCGCACGCGCCGGTGAGCCTGGTGGCGCAGGCGCGTTTCTATTCCAAACAGCGCGCCATGAGCGCGGAGGCCCTGTTCAAGAAGCTGCCGCGAGAGCGCAAGGATGCGTTACTGGCCATGGCGGCGACCGAACCGCTTGAGGACGTGCTCTGCGTCGAGCTGCCCGGCTTTGGCGATGATTCCGCCTGCGAATTCGTCGCCCGCAGCTTGAGCGAGCAGGTCGATCCCGCATACAGGGACTTCATGTCCAGGCTCACACCCACGGTGGACCCTAAGCACATGGTCGGCGTGCGCACGCCCGCCCTGCGCGCAATCGCCAGGGGACTCGTTAGCCGCGATGATGCCGCGACGTTTTTGCGCGCCCTGCCTCATCGCTTGTTTGAAGAGAACCAGGTGCACGCCTTCGCCATTGGGTTGGAGTGCGACTACGCACGCGCGCTCAAGCTGTACAACCGTTTCTTGCCCCATGTGGACAACTGGGCCACGTGCGACCAGCTGCCGGTGAAGGTGCTTGCAAAGGATCCTTCGCGCACTCTTGAGCAGGCTGAGGCATGGCTCGCTTCTGGCCGCTGCTACACCATCCGGTTTGGCATCGGCGTGCTCATGCGCTTGTTTTTGGACGAGTTGTTCGACCCGCGGTTTCTCGATATGGTCGCCGCCACCCGCATGCCGCAGACGGCTGCGGACGGCCTGCCTGCCTCTAAGGACGATATCTACTACGTGGATATGATGCGCGCCTGGTACTTTGCCGAAGCGCTCGCAAAGCAGGAGGCGGCTGCGTTGCCATATCTGCAGCGCAAGGGCGACGCTGCACTTTTGGACGAATGGACCCGTCGCAAGGCCATCCAGAAGGCGATTGAAAGTCGCCGCATCTCGTCCACCATGAAGGAACAGCTCCGCGCGGCGAAGTGATGGTGACTCCCGATGGGGGTTAGAAATCACTTTTAAGTTTCGTTTTTGCCTGCGATCACAATGGGGTTATCTGGTAGACATCGCTGCGGGAGGCGAGCCATGCATTATGGGAAATGGAAAAGCTGCCGCTTGGCGATAATACTGCTTAAAAAGGAACAAATTAATTGACTCTAAATTATTCACGTGTACGCTCTAGCTTAGCTGCAGTTGTGTTGTAAGTGGAAGGAGACTGCAATGGTTAAGAGTGGTTCGATTGCTGCTGCGGTTGCGCTTGGGTCGATTTTGGCTTTTGGAGGCATGGCAGGCTGTTCTTCTGAATCTTCGACTGGTGATGGGTCTGCGCCCATCGAAAGCAAAGAAGATGCAAACGGTGGCGGAGAGTCGAGTGAGAACAAAAAGCCAGAAGGTATGACTCCGTCGCAGGAGCAGGCCTATGAGAAGGCGCTTACATACCTTTCCACCATGCCCCTTTCCCATGATGGTTTGGTAAAGCAGCTCGAGTATGAGCAGTTCTCAACGGAAGATGCTGTTTTTGCTGCCGACAATTGTGGTGCGGATTGGGGTGAACAGGCATTGCTTAAGGCAAAGCAATACCTTTCCACTATGCCCTTCTCCCAAACGGGTTTATCTTCGCAACTTCAATTTGATGGCTTTGCCGTGGAGGATTCTGACAACGCCGCCGCAAACGTTGGGGCAGACTGGACAGAACAGGCTACAAAGAAAGCGAAATCGTACTTGGATACCATGGCGTTTTCTCATAGCCAGCTTGTTGATCAGCTTGTATTCGACGGCTTTACTTCAGAGCAGGCGGAGGCGGGCGTTGTGGCGAACGGTCTGTAGAGAAGTGCACTAACGTCTGCCGGATGAGCTTGTCTTATCGGGGTTGTCGCGTGTGCGACGGCCCCGATTTTTGATGTCTCAGCATGCTCTTTTCGTGGGATTAGCGATGGAGATCATTAAGACGACTTCACATAAAACGCCGGTTTGACCTGCAGTTCCTTTATTGGAGAATGGGTCGTGATTGATCGTTGCCTTAGGGCGAACATATCTGTACGCATTCCCATGAAGGTAGGCCTGCGGCGCAATGCGTGGTGCCGAAAAGGAGAAGGATTGCTGGGGTCCAGAGGCTCTCCATTGAGAGCAGCATATCATTTGCTCGAGGGTAGAAAACGGTATAAGTTGGTATAAGGTAGTGTAAAGTGCAGTTTACACATTGATGGGTGATCGATATGGCCAAAACCCCTAATCCTTTTAAACCAACTGCGGGCAAGGTTCCGCCCGTGCTTATTGGTAGGCAAGACGTGCTCGATGGATTTGAGTCGGGGCTTGCGGACGGTGCTGGAGCTCCGGGCCGCCTTATGCTCATCACGGGCCAGCGCGGGTTTGGCAAAACCGTCATGCTTTCAGAGATTCGCTCCATTGCAGAGCGCGAGGGTTGGTTTGTTGTTGCCGATAACGCTTCGGTGGGAATGTGCAATCGCTTGGTGCGTGCCATTAGGCCCAGGGGCATGCGGATGAGAGAGGTGAGCATCGCTCCTTCCGTAGGGGTCGCCGGTTTGGCGACGGCGACGTTTGGCGGCATGACGCTCGAGACGCCCCCGGTTGATGCCCGCACGCTTAGGGATGCCGTGACCGAGCGCCTGGAAAAGATGCCGCGCGGCAAAGGCGTGCTCATTGCGATCGACGAGACCCAGGGCGTTTCGATGGGGGACGTTGTTGCGCTTGCGGAAACCTTTCAGCATGTGCAGGCAGATCAGGACCAAACAGGCTTGCCGGACGCCCAAAAGAAGGGCATCGCGTTTGTCTTTGCGGGGCTTCCGTCGCTTGTGGACGATATTCTCAACAACAAGGTCAGTACGTTTTTGCAGCGCGCCGAGCGGCATACGCTTGCCGAGGTTCCGCTGGTAGAAACGCGCGACGCATACGTCGATGTGGTTGAAAGTTCGGGAAAGACAATCGATGACGAGCTAGCGCTGCGAGCCGCTAAGGCTGCCGGGGGCCATCCGTACATGATCCAGCTTATTGGCTACCATATGTGGCGCTCGGCGGACCGGCGAGGGTCAGAAGCGATTGAGAACGTCGATGTGGATGCGGGCGTTCGCGACGCGCTCCACGCGTTCTACGAGGCGGTCTGCGCGCCCACATATTATGGGCTGCGCCCCCCGCAACGTCTGTTCCTCGAGGCGATGGCGAGGGATGGCGAGGGCGTGACGCACGTTGCGGATATTGGGGCGCGCGTGGAGCGAACGGACAGTTGGGTCCACAAGTATCGCGCAAGCCTCATCCGCGAGCGCGTTATCGAAGCGGCGGGGTACGGGCTGGTCCGTTGCTGCATTCCTCATTTGTGCGAGTACATTCGCGATGAGGTATTTTGGCATGAGCGCGAATAGGGGCCGCTGCCTCGGTTACCCTGTTGTGCAATGTACGCACCAACAGGAGGTCTCGCATGGAGCTTGGCATCACTAATCCGCTTCAAAAGTTTCTCAAGCTCAAGCAGCCGCCGTACGGAACCTGCTCCGATCCGCTGTTTTGCTGGGAAGTCAACCGCGTTAAGGTCGCAAACGGCAAAGTTTTGATGATTGTTTCAAACGCTTCAACCTACTTTGTCGCCATCACTCGTATGACTGCGGCTACGTGGAAGCGTTGGGAGGGCGAGGCCATCGGTGCCATCGCGGATTCCATGGCGGTTTCTGGCTTTGATGGGGCCACAATCAAAGCGTATTTTGATGTCGCAGGAGTGGAGACTGGCGAGAGCTTCTATCGTCCCACGGGTGGCGTGGAGGTTACCAAAACGCACGGCAGGGTCTCCGTTGGGCATATGGGTCTGTCGGCGGACACAATCTGGTCCCATGATGTGGATAGCCAATGCTCTGTTCAGTTCGATATGTGCTATCTGCTAAACAATCGGATCAGCAGCAGCTATTCTGACCGCAAGGTTTACATGCTGCCTGCGGAAGCTTTTGCGAAGGAACTTGAGAAGCGCGAAATCCTGCGCGGCAAGGTCACACTGAACTAAAATGTCCCTGCCACAAACCTTCTAGATGTCGCAATAGCTATTAAACAGATCCGTGTCGATAGACTGAACCTTGTAGACCTTGCGCGTTGATACGCCAAACCCGTGCTCAATCATAAGCTGAGTGAGCTTCTCGCCGTCAATCAGCACTATATGCTGATGGTTTGCGTAATCGCACGCGGGCTTGCTGAACTTCGACGTTGTGACAAATAGACCTTTGCCGTTTCGCCCCGCGATCGCGCCAACAAATGCTTGTATCTCCGGTCTTCCAACGGAATGATCAGGTGAGTAATGCTTTGCCTGGACGTATATCAGATTGAAACCAAGCTTGTCTTCCATGATGATGCCATCAATGCCTTCATCGCCAGAGTACGGCGTTTGTTCCGCCGCGCCGTCTACTGCCCCATAGCCCATGGCGTTCATGAGATCCAAAACAAAGCGTTCAAACGCTTTGTCTGATAGCTTCATTATTTCATCCAAAAGGTCATCAGCCAACTGCTTGTTTATGAGTTGCAGAGCTTTGCCAAGAGTCTCGTCGGGGGTCGACTCCGATGCGCTGCCGGTGCTTGGCGACGCGCTGTGCGTCTGAGTCTTATCGGAATGATCGAACGACCTGTCACTGAAAAGCTTGAATGAGTCAAATTGGTTGAGGTAGGAATTGTCTATCTTTGCACCTGATGCCAGCGCCGCAGTGCCCAAATCGGTGATAACAAAAACGCCGCGTCTGGGACTAGAGATAAGTCCCGCCTTCTTTAGGTAGGTGCGGGCCCAGCCGATACGATTGGCTATGGTGGTTTGTCGCTGGCTTGGAAGCTGTTCGGAGCGCTCTTCTGGGGTGAGGTTGAATACATCTGCAATCGGCCCGGTCATTTCGTTGGAAGAGTGCTCGTTGCCATCGGAAAGAAATGTCAAAACGGCTTCATACAGGTCGTCATATTTCGGTATGGACACGGTATGCTCCTTTGTTCGAACGAGGCTTTCCACACTCAGAACCAACGTGTTTCTTGGGTCAAAGGTATGACGGGCCTGATGCTTCGTCAAGTGAGTTGCAATGCTTGAGCGCGATAAAAGATACCCGCTAATAGCCGCTTGCTTTTAAAGAAAGGGTGACTGTCAACGGCTTGCATGTTGTTCGGGCGCTTATCGAGTCATATCTTCTCTTTGCCTGATTTAAGCGGGTTATCGGCCTGTTATGCTTTATAGTTTTACTATTTTTCGGGATTGCCGGCATCCAGGTTCTCTGCCAGCCGCAGGGATTTGTTGGGTTGCCGGCATTTAGTCGTTACAGGATTATCGAAGGGCCTTCTCATGATTACCGGAGCAACTAAGAATAAGGTTGACGCTATCTGGCAAAAGATGTGGGAAGGTGGAATCACCAATCCTCTTGATGTCATCAGTAACCTTACCTACCTCATGTTTATGCGTTCGTTGGACGAGAAAGAGCTTGAGGCAGAGCGCTTGGAAACCATGCTCGGAATCGAGCAGAACCATCTGTTTCCAAAAACTTATGTGAATGATCGAGGGGAAGAAATCCCTGGCAAGGACATTCGTTGGAGTTCGTTTAAAGACAAACGGGCTGAAGACATGTATCGAATTATCGATCGCTTTGCGTTCCCCTTTATCAAGACAATGGGGGATAACTCCGCATTCTCTAAGGCGATGGAGAATGCTACTTTCGGCTTCCCCGCTGGGAAGCCTTCTCTTCTTGAGAAGGCGGTTACGGGAGTCGAAGAGCTCCTGGCGGATTTTGACGAGCATATCGGAGATCTTGGAGATTTGTACGAGTATATGCTGTCAAAGCTGAGCACGGCTGGCACCAATGGCCAGTTTCGTACCCCAAAGCATATACGTGACATGATGGTTAAGATGGTGGATCCTAAGCCTGGCGAGCTTGTGTGCGATCCGGCATGTGGAACCGCAGGCTTTCTGATTTCGTCTGCAGAGCATATTCGTGATGTCTATGGCGACGACATGAGCGCCGAGCAGTGGGATCGCTTTACGGGCGCCGATGGCAATCCTCAATTCAGTGGTTTTGAGATGGATCAAACGATGCTTCGCATCAGTGCGATGAACCTCATGCTCCATGGAGTCGATGCGCCCGATATCCGCTATCTGGACAGTGTTTCTCAAAAGAATAGCATCAGCTCTAAGTTCGACGTAATCCTTGCGAACCCTCCCTTCACGGGATCGGTTGATGTCGAAGATATCGATAAGGGGCTCCGTGCCATCGTCGAGACAAAGCAGACGGAGCTTCTCTTTGTTGCCTTGTTCCTGCGCATGCTTAAAGTAGGAGGGCGATGCGCGTGCATCGTTCCCAATGGAGTGCTTTTCCGCTCTAATTCAAAGGCGTATCGCGAATTGCGCAAGCAGTTGGTTGAGGATCAAAAACTCGAAGCAATCATCTATATGCCCAGCGGCGTGTTCAAGCCCTATTCAGGCGTGAGCACGGCAATCCTCGTGTTTACAAAAACCAATGCCGGTGGAACCGATAACGTATGGCTCTATAACATGGAGGGGGACGGCTTCACGCTGGATGACAAGCGCGATCTGGACGAGAAACACAACGATATCCCTGATATTCTTGAGCGCTGGGCAAGTCTTGATGCGGAGGCGGACCGTGAACGCACGGAGAAGAGCTTCCTCGTGCCGAAACAGGAGATCGTCGATAACGAATATGACTTCAGCTTTAACAAGTACACCAAGACTGAGTACGAACGTGTCGAGTATCCGCCTACCGAGGAGATTTTGGCCGACCTCGAGGACCTGAATGCCCAAATGACCACTAGCCTTGCAGAGCTTAAAAAGATGTTGGGTGGTGAGTTCTAATGGCAGCTAAACCCCGATTTGACGGGGAATGGGTGAGGCTTGGGGAGCTAATATCCAAAGCTAAATCTAAACGCTGCGGATCTGAAATATATCCCGTTCTCTCTATGACAATGCATGACGGCATTGTTGAACAGGCGGATAGGTTTAAGAAGAAAATCGCTTCGAGGGATACAAGTTCATATAAGGTGGTCGAGCCCGGTCAGCTTGTCGTGGGTTTTCCCATCGACGAGGGAGTCATATATGTCCAGAACTATCCATATCCTGGGATAATGAGCCCAGCCTACAACGTTTGGGATATCAACGGCGATCTGATTGACCCCGCCTATCTGGAGCTCGTTCTTCATGGGCCAAAAAGCATGGCCTACTATGCGGATAAAATGCGTGGAACCACAGCGCGACGTCGTAGTTTGACTGCAGATAATCTCTGCGCGATGCGCGTTCCACTCCCAAGTCTCGAGCGACAGCGTAGGGTTGTCCATCTATTCAATACGGTGAAGGATGAGATGGTCATTGCAGGTAGGGTTGTTGAAGCGCTCGATCAATTGGTCAAATCCCGGTTTGCCGAGATGTTCGGGGATGCCGGCTGGCCGGTGGCGACAGTGGGAAGTCTTGCTGTCGACGTCCGCTACGGAACCAGTAAAAAAGCTTCCGACTGTGGAGAATATGTCTATCTGCGAATGAACAACATGACCGATGACGGCAGGCTTGATCTTGACGATGTGAAGCGTATCGATCTCAACGGCCCGGAGCTTGAGAAATGCCGGGTCGTCGATGGCGACCTCCTGTTTAATAGGACCAACAGCCGAGAAAAAGTTGGCAAGACGGTCGTCTTTCATGAACGGGAACCGATGGTAATTGCTGGATACATTATCAGGGTGCGGCTAGGGGATAGAGTAAGGCCAGATTTCCTTGCGACGTATATGAACTTGCCGACAACAAAGGCGATGTTGCGTTCAATTGCAAAGGGCGCTGTGCATCAGGCGAATATCAATTCGAGAGAGCTGTCAGCAATCGAGGTCCCAGTGCCCCCAATGGAGCTTCAAGATCGTTTCCTTTCCTTCGCCGCCGAGGTCGACAAATCGAGGTTTATAGTCCAGCAGCAGATCGAGAAGCTGCAGATGCTTTACGACAGCTTGGCTCAGGAGTATTTCTCCTAAAGCGAACCTGACCCGAACTGTGGGAACCTCCTGTTATCAATAGTGATAGGAGGTTCCCATGTTTTATGAGAGTGCCGCGGTGCGTGAGGTCGAGCGCGAGATGTCTGCGTTTTTGGACGGTTCGCAAATGAAGAGGCTGCATGAGTGCCTGTCTAGGGTGATGGGCGTCAAGGATCTGGAATCACCGGACAACATGGCTCTGCTGCAAGACTTCCTGAACGCAAAGACCGTCGAGGGGTGCTCCCCGCGCACCATCCAGTATTACTCGATAACGCTCGACCATTTCGTAGGCTTCCTCAAAACCCCGCTGCACGCCGTCGGAACCGCTGAAGTTAGACACTACCTCGCATCCCGAGGGGAGTCGGGGGCCGTGAGCAACGTGACGCTCGACAACATTCGCCGCATCATATCGAGCTTCTTCTCATGGCTCGAGGAAGAGGAGGTCATCTACAAGAGCCCGGTGCGCCGCATCAAGAAGATACGCTCCGTGATGGCGGTGAAGCCCGTCATCAGCGACGAGGAGATGGAGGTCATCAGGGACTCGTGCGAGAACCTGCGGGACAGGGCAGTCATCGACCTGCTGGCCTCGACGGGCATGAGGGTCGGCGAGCTCGTGAGGCTCAAGCGCGAGGATATCGACTTCGAGAAGCGGGAGTGCGTCGTCCACGGCAAGGGCAACAAGCAGAGGAGGGTCTATTTCGATGCGAAGGCGAAGATCCATCTTCAAAACTACCTCAAGCTTCGCTCCGACCAGGACCCATCTCTCTTCGTTTCCCTTAAGGCGCCGTTCAAGCCCCTCAATATCAGCGGGGTCGAATCGAGGCTGAGGGAGATAGGCCGCGAGGCGGCGGGGCTGCGGCTTCACCCCCACAAGTTCAGGCGTACCATGGCTACGAGGGCGATCGACAAGGGGATGCCCATCGAGCAGGTTCAGGTCTTGCTGGGGCACAGCAAGATTGACACCACCCTCTGCTATGCCATGGTTGACCAGCAGAATGTAAAGCGATCGCATTCCAAATATATAGGCTAGCCGCCCGCCAAACTGCTACCCTTAATTAAGCGAAGGCTATTAGCGGGCGATGGGGAGTGGAGGATATGGGAAGGCGACTTGAGTACGTCCCCTTGAGCACGAATGCGCTCATGAGGCATCTCCGGGCTCGGGGCGTGAGTATAAAGGGATCTTCCGCCAAGAGGAAGCTTCAAAACGTCGGGTATTATCATGGCTACAAGGGCTACCGCTTTGCCCGCGAGCGACGCAACCCCTTGCCTCTCACTGATTTCGACCAGGTCTTGAACCTCTATGCTTTCGACATGGAGCTCAAGACTCTCTTCTATCCAAGGATCATGCAGGTCGAGACCTCGCTCAAGAGCTGCATCCTCGATGTAATATGCGCCTATCTGGCAAAAAGGGGACGACGGGCCACTTTTGAAGTTGTGTGCTCGGAGTGTCTGACGGGTGCGGGGGCTAAAGATCAGTATCGCGAGCTTTCCTATCTGGCGCAAAAGGTGGCGAGGCAAAGCGCGCGGGAGGGCGAGCCGGTGATCAGGCACTTTACCGACCAGTCGAGAAGGGTTCCCATCTGGGCGCTCATGGAAACTTTGACCTTGGGAGAGTTCAGCACCATCTACTTCTGTCTTACTGATGAGTTGAAGGATGAGGTTTACGACCGCTTGGGTATGCCTAGGCGGAGCCACACCCACGACGCTCAAAAGAAGGATAAGACGGACCTACTTCTGGCGCTGCTAAGGGTGCTGGCGAGCCTGCGCAACAGCGTCGCTCATAACAACGTCATCCTCGATGCGCGGTTCCTCATCCGAAATGCCCCGAACAAGTACGTAAGAGAGTATCTGGGACGGGAGTTCGGTATCGACCCGGTGCCCTTCTCCCAGATCGCCGACTGTATGCTGCTGGTTGTTTTCTTCACCTCCGCCCTGGGTTATTCGAAGATCGAGAGAAAGAGGTTCGTAGCCGAGTACGAGAAAATTCTCGACGATTTCTACGTGAACAAGCTGCCGTCCGAAATCTATCAGCAGATGATTGGAAAGTCCGACAACCTTAAAATCAAGGCGGCGCTTGCTTATATTGCGAAGAGGTAGCCATGGCGTCATGGCTGGCCTTACTAATGGTACAATCTGAAACGAAATGAGATGCGCCGGCTTATGGCTGGCATATCTGGGCACCTGATACGTTGGGTGCCCCTTTTGTTTTGACCTCCCTCGCCTTCGTTTAAAGCAATCGATGTGACTTGGCAGCTAAAACCCCGATTTGACGGGGAATGGGTGCGGCTTGGGGATCTTGGAAATACTCAGGCCGGCGGAACGCCATCGAGTAAACACCCAGAGTTTTTTACCGGAACGATTCCATGGATCGGGACAACAGCGCTTAATGGAGGGCTACTGGACGAATCCAATGCGGTGAAGATGATAACGGAGGAGGCGGTGGCGAAGAGCGCTACAAAAATCGTACCAGCAGGTTCGATTATGGTTGGCATCCGGGTCGGTGTTGGTAAGGTTGCCATTAATGCTGTTCCTATGTGCACCAGCCAGGATATTGTTTCGATAACCGGCATCGATACGGATCAATGGAACAAGGAGTATATTTCGCTGGCATTGCAATATAAAGCGCCGATCCTGGCGTCTCAGGCTCAGGGCGCTACGATTACTGGGATAACTTCGAAGACCTTGAAATCCATTACTATTCCTGTTCTCGCTCTTTCATCCCAAAATGTAGTTGTGTCACAGCTTAGAGGCATTGACCGACAAATCGCTTGTGCGAAAAAGCGACTCGAGTTTCTTGGCATCCTCGTCAAATCCCGGTTTGCAGAGATGTTCGGGGATCCCGTTTCAAATGATAGGGGGTGGGTAGTCTCCACGATCAAGGAGACTGCTTCCACCTATGGTGACGGGCCTTTTGGATCAAATCTTAAAACGAGCGATTATGTTGACGAAGGCGTTCGAGTTATTCGTCTTGGCAACATCCAACAGGGGCGTTTTTCTGAAAAGGATCGCTCGTTCGTTTCATATGAAAAGTACGAACTGCTGAAGCGCTACGAATGCTTGCCTGGAGAAATAGTTATCGCGACGCTTGGTGATCCAATTTTGAGAGCGTGTCTTGTTCCCGGCTCCTGTAGTCCATCAATTCATAAGGCGGATTGCATGTATTACGAAGTGGATAGAAACAAACTGATTCCGACATTTGCAATGTGGGCCATCAACCATTCGTCAATGCTCAGACGTGCCATGGTGGACGCCCATGGCCAGACGCGTGGGAGAATCAACTCGACTCAGGCGGGAAATCTTCCAATGGTTGTTCCGCCGCTTGCTCTCCAACAGGAGTTCGCCGACTTCGCCGCCGAGGTCGACAAATCGAGGTTTGTCGTTCGCAGTTAATCGAAACTATAATTGTATCTATCCAGGCTTTCCTACGTTTAGATAGCGGCTAGAGGCAGATATGAACTTTGACTTTCTAAAACGCCAAGACGGCTACTATGACCTTTTTGCCGATGCATGCATCGAGGCGGAAAAGGTATTTGCTACGGCGCCCGCAATGTGCGCGGTTGGATGTCGCAAGGCGCTAGAGCTTGCCGTTAAGTGGGTGTACGCGGTTGATACCACTATTCATATGCCTTATCGCGATAACCTGTCTTCGCTGCTTCACGAGCAGTCGTTTGCGGCTTGCGTGGATGGCCGCGTATGGAGAAAGCTGGTGGGAATCAACAGGTTGGGAAACCTCTCCGTGCATACGGACAAGGCTGTTACGCGCGATGACGCCATAATCGTGCTTCGCGACTTGTTTGATTTTGTGGATTGGATTGATTACTGCTACGGACCCGATTACACGCCGCGTTCTTTCGACGAAAAGAAGATTCCTAAAAAGGGAGTTCAGTTTACCTCGCGTGATATTGCATTGATTAAATCGCGCGAGTCTCTTCTTGCCCAGAGAGAGGAAGAGATAAGGCGGCTTGAGGCAAAGCTGAACGAGATGAGTGCGCTTATCTCAGAAAAGAAAGAAGAGAACAAAGAATCTCGCGATTTTAATCCGGAAGAGATTTCCGAGTATGAGACCCGGAAGCGTTATATCGATTGGGACCTTGCTCTATCTGGATGGACGCTGGACCAGAACGTTCTTGCAGAGCGCGAGGTTAGCGGCATGCCAACCAATGATGGCCGCAACACGGGCAAAGGCTTTATTGATTATTTGTTGCTAGGGAAAGATGGCCGCCCCCTTGCAATTCTAGAAGCGAAGAAGACCGCCCTCAGCCCTCAGAAAGGCCTTCAGCAGGCGCGTCTATACGCTCAGTGCCTTGAAATGGAGTATGGCTACAAGCCTCCCATTATCCTTTCCAACGGATTTGAAACCTTCTTTGTCGATGATGACGTCGCTCCAATGCGACAGGTTGGCGGCATATTCTCTCAGGACGATTTGCAGAAGATCATCAACCGTAGAGGCAATGTTCAGAAGCCGTCTGCCCTCACGGTTGACGAGTCCATAGCAGGCGGTGGAAGCCGTTACTACCAGGTAGAGGCAATAGAGCGGGTGTGCGCCAATATAGAAGCGGGCCATCGCAAAAGTCTGCTTGTTATGGCAACCGGTACGGGAAAGACGCGTGTCTCCGCGGCCTTGGCAGATGTTCTTATGCGGTCCGGCTACGTTAAGAATGTTCTGTTTCTCGCTGATCGAGTTGCACTTGTTCGTCAGGCAAAGAGCGGCTATCAAAACTATCTTCCCAATGCATCGCTTTGTAACCTTGTTACAAATAAAGATGACCGCAATGCGCGCGTTGTGTTTTCCACGTACCCAACCATTCTTAATGCCATTGATGCAGAACGCAATGAGGACGGTTTCCGTCTTTTCACGCCTGCGCACTTCGATCTAATCATTGTTGATGAGGCGCATCGTTCCATTTTTAAGAAGTATCGTGCCATTTTCGATTACTTTGACTCGCTGGTGGTGGGACTTACGGCGACTCCCGCAGATGAGGTCGATAGAAATACGTATGACTTCTTTGAGGTGGAGCGCGGCGTTCCAACTTACGTCTATGAATATAAGACCGCAACAGAGGTGGACCATGTTCTGGTGCCTTATTTTGGCATTGAAACCCATACGGATTTTATAGATGAGGGTATTACGTATGACGACCTGTCCCAGGAGGAGCAAGAGTCTTTAGAAGAGGATTTTGAAGATACGGGCCAAGAGGTCCCCGATAAGATCTCTTCGAATGAGATTAACAGCTGGGTTTTCAATGAGAAGACCGTTGATAACGTGCTTGAAACCCTTATGGAAAAGGGCATCAAAGTTGATGGCGGTCAGACTCTCGGTAAGACGGTCATCTTTGCGCAGAATCAGAAACACGCTCGGTTTATCGT
>SAMEA3387473__coassemble_1415_pt1 | contig 28561 bp, 23 predicted proteins | sample SAMEA3387473__metabat2_low_PE_002 | metagenome-assembled genome bin SAMEA3387473 (sample SAMEA3387473) | Felis catus | biome: Faeces | place: United Kingdom | collected 2012
GCAATACACCTGCCTTGATAGAAAAATGGGATCTCCAGTAATATCGCACCGCTTATCGATGAACAGAAGCAGTGCGGCGCCTTCCTCAACGTTGAGGCAATCAGCTTCATACGCATTGGCAAAACAAACCTGCAATGTCCGCTCATTCGACCCAAGAGTTATACCATGTCGCTCGAGAATTTCGAAAAGCGAACCGGAAAGATCCTCATGGTCCAAAAATGCGAGCGAAGGGGCATAACTATTGGTTTCAAGTACTGTCGGAACGCCATCGACCAGACGGAGCCTTCTAGTCTGAAGAATGTTCTCGTCTTCACGGACGCCCAGGAACCGCATGTCTTTCAACGAGGGATATACCCAGCTCGTCTCCAGTACTTTGGTAGAGGGCTTTTTATCAGATAAAGTGCAGGAATGCGTAAAGCTTTCCCTATCATCGGCAGCATAGGAATCACGCTTCATAGTTACAAAGGTGCCCTTACCCCTGGTTCTTTCAACTATATCAGCGTCTTCAAGCTCTTTGATCGCTGCTCGAACAGTAATTCTGCTGACATCGAAGCGCTCCATAAGCTCGGCTTCGGTTGGTAGCTTATCCCCTTCTTTAAATTCACCGGTCTCAATCTGATCCATAAGATCACGGACAATTTGCTTATATAACGGAACTGCGCTTGCAGATTTCACCATATATATCAGCTACCTCCTGCCCTCATTTAAACCAAGGCTATCCCAATTCACTCCCAATTGATTTGCTCGATTGGAAAAGAAGTATTTGAAATAGTCACCAAGCATCACCTGCTTAGTAAAATGAACTGGCGTACCAGTGCTCATATAAACTGTTTCACTCAATATGAACATCGCCGCCTCACCTTTGATTTCTAGAAGAGCTTTTTCCTCTTCCGTCGCCAGCCCCGCCTCAAGCACGATAGATGGAAAACAATTATCTTCAAGTCTAAGACCAGTCTCACGTTCAATAACTGAATATAGCGATGAGTTGTTCATATCAATATCCAACAAAAATGAAAACCGATCAGCCGGAAGATAGATATGCTCAATCATCGCAGGAATGTAATCAATAGAACGAATGCGCTTAAGATATACCGTCTTTTCGCCGTTCTTTAAATGCAAATGATGGGCAACAGTAGAAGGAGGGTCAATCTGAATCAACTTCAAGACCCGAGAAGAGGTCTTGATATTGTTGATGTTGCAAAAATAAGTGAAACCTTTAAACGTACTAAGACTCGACGTAATCTTTGGCTGTTTAATAAATACGCCCATCCCATGCCGAGTATCTAGCACATCATCCTCAATAAGCGTCTGAAACGCCTTCCGAATCGTCGCACGGCTGACTCCGTAGTCCGAACAGAGTACGCTTTCAGCAGGAAGGACTCCACTTGCGGAGAACTCCCCCTTTTCGATCCGTTGCCGCAGATCTTTTGAGACCTGCGAATATAGTGGGACCGCACTACTTGGATTTATCATAGCAACCTCAATGGAAAGATTTAACATAATACATTATAACATAACCTAATATGTAATGTTGTACATACTAAATAGGGCAACGGTACCGATAATTCCGGAACCGTTGCCCTTTTTGGTTAAACTATGCAGTCTTGAGACGTATTAGCGGCGATTTGCGCGATAGAACTCAATCAAAGCCTTAGTAGAAGCATCCTGGGTATCCAGGGCCTCATCATCATGGAAGGCAGGGGTGATCTGCTTGGCAAGCTGCTTGCCCAACTCAACGCCCCACTGGTCGTAAGAATCGATTCCCCAGACCGTGCCCTCGATAAAGGTAATGTGCTCGTACAGGGCGATAAGGGCGCCCAGCGCGTGCGGGGTGAGGTCGACGCCAAAGATGGACGTTGTGGGACGGTTACCCTCGAAGCAGCGGGCGGGAACCATCCACTCGGCAGTGCCCTCGGCGCGGACCTCGTCAGCGGTCTTACCAAAAGCGAGGGCCTTTGTCTGGGCAAGGAAGTTACCCAGGAACAGCTCGTGGACGTCCTGGCCGTTGTCCTCGACCGCGTTGGGGGTATTCACGAACGCGATGAAGTCAGCGGGGACCATACGGGTGCCCTGGTGGATGAGCTGGTAGAAGGCGTGCTGGCCGTTGGTACCCGGCTCGCCCCAGAAGATCTCGCCGGTAGCGGTGGTGATGGGGGTGCCGTCCCAGCGGACATGCTTGCCGTTGGACTCCATGGTCAGCTGCTGCAGATAAGCCGGGAAGCGGTGCAGGTACTGGTTGTACGGCAAAACGGCGTGACTCTCGGCGCCAAAGAAATTGACGTACCAAACGTTCAAAAGGCCCATGAGCGCAACAACGTTCTTGTCGAACGGGGTATTGACAAAGTACTGGTCCACCTCATGGAAGCCCTCGAGGAAGCCCTGGAAGCGCTCCGGCCCCAGCGCAACGATAAGGGACAGGCCCACAGCGGAGTCGACGGAGTAGCGACCGCCAACCCAGCTCCAAAAACCAAAAGCGTTCTCGGGATCGATGCCAAAATCCGCAACCAGGTCAAGCGCGGTGGACACGGCGACGAAGTGGCGGCGAATCGCCTCGGCGTCCTGCTCGGGCGTGCCGTCGATAACGCCGGCGTCGCGCAAGCTCTTGAGCATCCAGGTCTTAGCCTCGCGCGCGTTGGTAAGGGTCTCGAGCGTGGTGAAGGTCTTGGAGACGACGATCACCAGCGTGGTCTCAGGGTCGAGGCCCTTGACCTTCTCGGCCATGTCGTTGGGGTCGATATTGGAGACGTAGGTGCAGTCGATGCCGGCGTCAGCATAGGGTTTCAGCGCCTCGTAAACCATGACCGGGCCGAGGTCGGAACCGCCGATGCCGATGGACAGCACATGCTCGATGCGCTTGCCGGAGACGCCCTTCCACTCACCGGAGCGGACGCGCTCCGCGAAGGCATACATGCGGTCGAGGACCTCGTGCACGTCGGCAACGACGTCCTGGCCGTCAACCATCAGGGTGCCGGCTTCGCTTGCGGGACGGCGCAGCGCGGTATGGAGAACGGCGCGGTCCTCAGTGGTGTTGATGTGCTCGCCGGCGAACATGGCGTCGCGACGGGCCTCGATGCCCAGCTCGGAAGCAAGGTCGAGCAAAAGCTTGACGGTCTCGTCGGTAATGAGGTTCTTGGAAAGGTCGAAGTGCAAATCGCCCAGGTCATAGCTCAGCTTGGCCACGCGATCGGGATCGGCAGCGAACCAATCCTTCAGGCTGATACCCTGGGAGACCAGCTCGTCATGATGCTTCTGCAACGCAGCCCACGCGGGGGTCTTGGTCGCATCGATGGGTGCGGAGACGGTTGTCATATGCTTCCTCCTTGTAATGGACGCGATGGAGCAGGCTCGGGCACCCGCCCCGCTGGACGGCCCTCCCGTACGAGGCCGAAGGTCCAACATACCCATTGTATCCCTATTGCACCTCGCGCGGCCCGTCCTCGCCCAGAAACGCAGGTGCCGCCAACTTGGTGTAGAACACCAGCCAGATGATCGATGCGCAAAAGCCTCCAAGCACGTCCGAGGCGTAATGAACTCCTAGGTAGATGCGGCTGATACCTATCATTGCTATCACCGCGCTGAACGCGGCCGTCAGTATGAGGCGCTGTCGGCGATCCTGCTCGTAATGCCACACCATCCAGACGATCAGCCCAAAGAACGCCATGGCAGCCATGGAGTGGCCCGAGGGAAAGCTGAAGCCCGACTCTACCGCCAAGCGGAACCCTTCAGGCCGCGGGCGCTGTATCAGTGTCTTGAGCACCACGTTCAGCAGGGCCGCAAGAGCAAGGTTGACCGTGCAAAACCAACCGGGACGCTTTCCCGGCGCGAAGGCGGCGATCACCAAGAGCATGGCGATAAGCGAGACCGGGGTCGCGAGCGCGGAGAACGACTCCATGATGGGCGTCAGCCAGTCTGAACGAAGGTTTTCGACCACAAGCCAGTAGGCCATCTGGTCGAGTTTCATCGCCTCGCCCCGCAGGACATATGAGAGCAGGCCTAAAAAGATCGCGGCGCATGCGGTCACCAAGAGAATCGTCCTGTTATTCCTCGCAGCGCTCACCACGCGGTCCGCCATCTTCTCGCGCTCGCGAGGCGCCAACGGGCTCTGCTCGTCAAATTGCTTCATAGACAGCTCCTTGCAAATGCGAAATCGGTTTAAGCACCAGCCGCTCCGCAGCCTAAGGGTCGTACACGTTGCAGGGCATTGTAGCAAAAGGCTTTGACGTCTCACGCGTGTGAGAGTACTATCGAACAGTAGTTCTACAAAACATGTGTTCGAGTAGGGGAGGCGCCGTGGCACAGAAGACCTATATATGTATTGACCTCAAAACGTTCTACGCCTCGGTCGAGTGCGTCGACCGAGGGTGCGACCCCTTTACCACCAACCTAGTGGTAGCGGACCCGGACCGCAGCCACACCACCATCTGCCTGGCCATCACCCCCGCCATGAAAAGGCTGGGCATTCACAACCGCTGCCGTATATTTGAGATCCCGCCCGGAGTCGACTACATAATGGCCAAACCGCGCATGCGCCATTACATGGAGGTCTCGGCGCAGATCTACGGCATTTACCTGGAATACGTGAGCCCGGAAGACATCCATGCCTATTCGGTGGACGAGTGCTTCATCGACGCGACCCCCTACCTTAAGCTCTATCGCCAAACCGCGCGCGGGTTCGCCAAGACCCTTATGGACACCGTGCGGTCGCGCACGGGTATCTACGCCACAGCCGGCATAGGACCCAATCTGTTTCTCGCGAAAGTGGCGCTGGATATCACCGCCAAGCACGTGGACGATGGCATAGGGGAACTTGACCAGAACGAGTTCAGGCGCAGCATTTGGCGGCACCGCCCCATCACCGATATCTGGGGCATTGGCCCCGGTATCGCGGCGAGACTTGCAAAGTACCATGTAGAGGACCTTATGGGGGTGGCGGCCCTGGATGCGAACATCCTCTACCGCGAGTTTGGCGTCAACGCGGAATACCTCATCGACCACGCCCACGGCATCGAGCCGTGCACCATCGCCCAGATACACGCCTACCGACCCCGGGCGACCTCGCTGATGAACGGACAGGTGCTCTCGCGCGATTACAGTTTTGAGGAAGCCCGCACCGTGATGCGCGAGATGGTTGACACCTCCGTGCTCGACCTGGTGGAGCGTAAGGTGGTGTGCGACCAGATCTCGCTCTACGTGGGCTACGGCCGCGGCGAGGCGCCCAACCAGAATATCCCTTCTACCTGCATCGATCTCAAGACGCATAGCGCGCTTGACGACACGGTCATGATTGGAAAGGGGCGCGGCCGCATGCAGGGAGGACCTCTGTTCCGCGGAGAGCACGGGACCAGGCCGGCGGCGGGTTACGGTGCCTTTGAGCACGGCGGCGGGCAGAGAAAACTAAGCGAGAAAACCAACTCGTTCAAAAGCCTTATGCCGTGTTTTGAGCAGCTGTTTGACCAAACCATCGACCCCAGGCGCGCCGTACGCCGGGTGAACATTGGCTTTGGCAACCTGCTGCCGGAGGAATTTGCAACCTACAACCTGTTTACGGACCTTGAGGCCGAGGCGGAGGAGCGCAGCCTGCAGGAGGCGGTGCTTAGCGTGAAGCAGCGCTACGGCAAAAACTCCCTGCTTAAGGGGACCAGCTTTAAACAAGGCGCCACCGGACGCGAGCGCAACGAACAAGTGGGAGGACACCGTGCCTAATAGCTTAGACCGCGCGCAGCCGGGCTACACCCGCGGCGGCAGACCGCGTGCAGACCGCGCCCAGCAGTTTATGCCCTTCGCCGCGCTCACGGGTTACTACCAGATGATTCGCGAGATGCAGCGCGTGGTCGAGGAGCGCCATGAGCTTACGGACGAGGAGGCCGCCGAGCTTGATCGCGTGCTATCGCAGGTTCACCGCGGGGACCTGGTGCGCATGCGCTTCTACCAGCGCGACGGCTATGTATCGCGAACGGATATCGTTCGCCAGGTCGATGCGACGCTGAGAAAGGTGCGGCTGGAGCATATGGACATCCCCTTTGCCGACGTGCTCTCGGTAGAGATCATAGGGCGCTCCGAATAGGCGTCCCGCGCGTCTCTTATCCCCCGTCGCGGCAGCCCGCAACAGACATAAACAAGTCGTCGTATGATGCAGCGCCGTGGCTTACGGTCTCCACTGGTTTCTCATCCAGAAATAATTGTTTGATTTGTCTAACTTTCTTCTTGACGGACACATTGCGCTCATTTAAGTTATCCCTGTCTAACTTGTATGCGACCAAAGGGGGACCATGACGCGCGAGATCACCAAGCAGGCGCTTGAAGCCGCGATCGTTCGCAACTGCTAGCCCATGCTCGCCGGCCTTAAGCCGGCATGCCCGTTCACGTTCCCCGGCGTCTTTTTGGCGCAGGGCGAGCACGTCGATAAGCAAGAGCTGGCATGCTCGAACCGCGAGAAGCTCCTTGAGGAGCTGGAACCATGCACCAAGGCGCTCGCGCCAAGCGGCATCTCGCTGCGCGTTCTCACCTGGAGATCGTGCGGGGCGCTGGTGTACGTCTACCGACCGGCCATACTTAAGCGCTGGATCGCGGACCCGCATGCGGCGCGCCCTTTCGACTCGCTTGCCGCCTACGACGCCCCCGGTCCGCAGGAGCAAGCCGCCTGCCAGGCACTGGGCGCTGCGCTGGCATAGCCAAAGGCTGCCAAAAGGCTGCCGAACTGCCGTCAAGAAGCTGTCAAACAACGGTCAAAAGAGGCTCCGAATATAAGCGCACGGGCCAACAGAGAAACGCCGGCGCTACAATAAAACCCACGCGGGCGCACCAACCGTCTTATTGTAAGCGGCGCGCCCGCGCTGTATTTTGAACGCACGGGCCATGCTCTAAAAACTCGTCCGCAAACCCGCACGCCAAACACCCGTGCAGGCAAAAGGCGAGCCGACGGGCGAACCTGCAGATTGGAGTCTTATGAACGATTTTTCCTTCTACTCCCCCACCCGCTTTGTTTTTGGACGAAAAGCGACCGAAAAGGTTGGCGAGACCCTGTCCGCCTCCGGATACCGCCGCGCGCTCATTGTCTACGGCCAGGGATCCGTGGTTCGCTTGGGCACGCTCGACCGGGTAAAAGCCTCGTTGGACGCCGCGGGCGTGGAACATGTCGAGCTGGGCGGCGTGCGCCCCAACCCGGAGATCGGCCTGGTCCGCGAGGGAGTCGAGCTTGCCCGCAAGCACGGCGTCGACGTCATCTTGCCCGTTGGCGGCGGCTCTGCCATGGACTGCGCAAAGGCTATCGCCCTGGGCGCGGTCTACGACGGCGACGTATGGGACTTCTTCCGCAAGCGCGCCACACCCGCCGCGCGAATCGACGTAGCTTGCGTGGTGACCATCCCCGCGTCCGGTTCCGAGGCCTCCAACTCCTGCGTTATCAGCAATGACGAGGAACACCTTAAGTGCGGCATCAACACCGACCTCAACCGCCCGGTTATCGCCATCCTTGATCCGGAGCTCACCTTTACGCTGCCCGCTTACCAGACCGCCGCGGGCATTACCGACATGATCGCCCACATCATGGAGCGCTTCTTCTCCGGCGAACCCGCCGTGGGCGCAACCGACAACATCGCATGCGGGCTGGTGCGCGCCGCCATGGACGCCGCGCCCAAGGTGATGGAGAACCCCGAGGACTACGACGCCCGCGCCGAGCTCATGTGGGTGGGCACGCTCGCCCATAACGGTCTTGCCGGCTGCGGCCTGGGCATCCCCGGGCTGCGCGACGGCGACTGGACCTGCCACGGCCTTGAGCACGAGCTGTCCGCGCTTGACACCAAGATCACCCACGGCGCCGGCCTGGCCGTGATCTTCCCCGCCTGGATGCGCTATGTGTGGCGCGAGCACCCCGAGCGCTTCTTGGAATTTGGCTCCCAGGTCTTTGGCATCGAGCCGGTCGATCCGGAAGTGGACGAACTCGACGTGGAGGTCGCCCCCGAGCAGGCCGTTGAGTATGCGGTCGAGGCCACCATCGATGAGCTGCAGGAATTCTTTGTCTCGCTGGGCATGCCCCGCACGCTGTCCGAGTTTGGCGTTACCGCAGACGACATCGAGAAGATGATACCCGGCCTTAAGATCAACCGCGGCGAGAGCTTTGGCAGCTTTATGAAGCTGACGTTGGACGACGCACGCGAGATCTATCGCAGCGCACTGTAAACGCCCCCGTTTTTGCAGTCGGCGCCGCGCCGTAACCCCGGGACGGCGCTGCGCGGGCGCCGTCCGAGGACCCGCGCCGGCTTCCAGCGCGGGTCCTACACCTTGAGACCCACAAAAGGACGCTTTTCCAGATCCAAAAGACTGGAAAAGCGTCCTTTTATGGATCTCATGAACACGGGAGCTATTGATAGAGCCCCAATGCCCAAGCAGGCCGGCGCGCTCCTTCGCCCGCAAGATGCGCAGCACGCTCTGGTCCAGGCGCTCTTGTGAAATCTCCCCCTCGCGGACGGCGCTAAGCACCCCCTGGTACGCAAGCTCCAAGTCCAATGGAAGCAAGATGAGGTCGCCGCCCGCCTGGATAAAGCGCACCGCCGCCTCGCCCGCATCAAACGCCTGGATAACGGCGCCCATCTCAAACGAATCGGCGACCACCACGCCTTCAAAACCAAGTTCGCCGCGCAGGACGCCATCGATCATCTGAGACGACAGCGATGCGGGCAGGTCGTCGCCGTTCACCTGAGGAGCCTGGATGTGCCCCACCATCACCATAGGGCAGCCGGCCTCAACCGCCTTCTTGAACGGCACGTATTCGCACGCCGCCAGCTCCTGCGCGGTGCGCTGGGTAACGGCCGCGCCGGTATGCGAATCCTCACTCGTATCGCCATGCCCGGGAAAGTGCTTGGCGCAGGGCAGCACGCCCGCCTCGAGCATCGCCTTGACCTGGGCGGCAACCATATCGCCCACCAGCTGGGGATCGCTGCCAAAAGAACGCGGGCCAATCACGGGGTTATTGGGGTTGGTGAGCACGTCCGCCACGGGTGCGAAATCGACGTTGAAGCCAATGTCTGCCAGATATCCCGCGATGGCAGCCCCCACGTCCGCCGCACGCGCGGGGTCGCCCGAGGCGCCCACCTCGCCCATATTGGGCACGCGACCCACGTTGAACAGCCCGGAATTGGCGACGCGGGCAACAAGGTCGCCGCCTTCCTCGTCCACCGCTAAAAACGGCGACGGAATACCGGCGTTGCGCCAGCATGAATGGGCCTGGGCCAAAAAGTCCTCGACCTGCTGCGCCGTCTGCATGTTATGCGAAAACAGGCACACGCCGCCCACGGGAAACCGCTCCAGCGCGGCGCCAAGCTGAGAAGACGCCGCAAGCCGGCTCGCCTCGCCCGCAAGCTGCTCCGGACGCACCATGAACAGCTGGCCCACGCGCTGCTCCAAGCTCATGTTGGCCAAAAGCTGCGTAGGCGACTCTGCCTGCGAAGAGCCCGACGCGTCGCTCAAAATGCCAGAAGAGGCGACAATAGCAGTGGAAGAAGAAGTGGACGAGGGAGAGGAAGAGCCGGGCGCTGGCGACCCGCTTTGCGCTGCGGGCGCGCACCCGGCAAGGGCGACAGGAGCGATCGCGGCGGCTGCAAGCGCTCCGAGCCTTGAGATGCTCGTCTGTTTTAGCCAGCTATCAACGTAATTCACAGCAAGCCCTTTCTTGCATTTCTTGCGCTAGCCTGCCAAAAGAGCCTGGCAGGCCAGACCATGGACAACCCTCGCATGAGCATGGGAGTCGTTCAAACAAGGAACGTACACCAAGCGGGGTAAAAGCGCACGGACCTCAAATAACTGCGCGGACTCAGCGTCGGCTCGGTCTGCGTCTGACAAACCCGCGAGAAACGCAGGCGCTAGCTCATGGGGAACGTCATAGAGCGTCTCCAGGCAATCAAATGCGAATCCAGGGCAAATGCAGTATACGTCTCCCCCGTCTTGCCGAGCCTCGCGCGCGAGTTCACCAAGCCGACTTGTGGTGAAGGGGCCGAGCCATGTCCTGTTGTCCTCAAAGGGCGATTGATAAGAAAGCGACCAACGTTCTCGAGGAATCCCCAGCAATCGCGCAACGTCCTCACACGTCGCCTCAACCTGAGAAGAATAAGCATCGCCGGCCTCAACGTCCGTCAACGGGATGGAATGGAAAGAGAATGCAACGCGGTCTTTTGCCACGTTGAATCCGGCAGCGGCGACCGAGGAGGCAATCGCGTCCACATATACTTGGTAAGACCCGTAGGATTCAACCTCGCGCGCGTCTGGAGACCAGCCCATCTCTTTAAGACACGAGCGTACCCTTCGAAGGGCCGACCCCGTGGTTGAATGGGCGCTTTGCGGATACAGGGGGATAACCGCCAGGCGCTGGCAGCCCTCCTGCCGCAAGCGCTCGAGCGCATCGCGAATGGAGGGATCGCCATATGACATGCCACAAACCACGCGACACCCCTCTGGAAAAACCGCGCGGTCATCATCAAACATGCGTTGCACGCCGCGCGAAAGCGATTGCGCATACACAACAAGCGGCGAGCCTTTTTCTAGCCAGACTTCGCGATACTTTGCCGCCGAGGTCTTTTTTCTACAAGGCAATATGCACGCGTGCAAGATAAGCCACCATGGCAGCGCTGGCAGAGGACGTACCGCGCCATCCATAAGGAACTCGGAAAGATAGGCGCCCACCGCCTGGGGCGTCGGAGCGGCCGGAGAACCCGTATTCACCAGCAAAACACCTGTCTTTTCTTGAATCATAACGGCTCCCTTTTAGGCCATGGCGCGGTCCCTTTTCCATATGGCGGCGTACAGGCGGCAGGCCTCTCGCAGCCGGCCCGTCCGTAATGTGCGCAGCGTTAGTAGAGCGAATACCAGCCGTCGTGCTTTGCCACCGTCAAAGGAACGCTGAACAGGTCGCTCATGACTTCGCTGGTAAGCAGCCGCTCTTTGGAGCCATCAGCAAACACTGCGGCGTCCTTTATCAGCAGAATGCGATCGATTTCCGGGACGATGTCCTCTGGATAGTGGGTCACCAAAATGATGGAGCGGCCATCTTCCGCCAGGGTGCTCATAATATGTCGCAGGTGGTACATGCCCTGCGGGTCAAGACCGGTACAGGGTTCGTCAAACACCAGCACCTGGGGGTCGCGAACAAGCTCGCGCGCCACCAGCACGCGGCGAACCTGGCCGGTAGAGAGCGTCATGATGTCGCGGTTCGCAAGGTCGCCTATACCCAGGCGCTCAAGAGCGTCCCGCGCGCGATCGCGAACCTCGCCTTCCACGCTGACGCGCATGGGCAGGCCAAGCGTACCAAACACGCCGCCCATAACGATCTCGATCGCGGGCAGGTGGACGCGAACCTGATCGTGCATGGTGGCACTGACAATGCCCAGCGAAGAGCGGATGTCCTCAAGCAACGGGCGCGCCTGGCCGCGAAACCTCACCGGCGGCTCCTCGCGAAACAAAGGGAACACCTCGCGCGTAAGCAGTTGGATAAACGTGGATTTGCCCGCGCCGTTGGGGCCAAGCAGCGCCACATGCTCGCCCTCGTCCAAAGAAAAGTCACCAACGTGCAAAATGGTCTTGCCCGCGCGCACCACCTGGGCGTCGCGAATCTGGAACAACGGCGCAGGTGCGCAGCCGCCGGCTTGAGTCAACATGAAGCCCTCCCCCAAGTTGTAAGTGATTGTCTGCTATCCTACCCCTAACCTTATGGCAGAACCCCCGCGCGAAAGAAGTTAACCATGTCCGAGATGCTCACCTTAGAGGCGTTTGAAGAGGCCTCGATCAAGGTCAAGGAAGTCACGCAGGAGACCAAGCTGGTCGAGAGCCCCTACCTTACGGCCGCAACGGGCAACCGCGTATGGCTCAAGCCCGAGAACATGCAGCGCACCGGAGCCTACAAGGTCCGTGGCGCGTACTACAAGATTTCCACCCTTACGCCCGAAGAGCTCTCGCGCGGCATCATCACCGCCAGCGCCGGCAACCACGCCCAGGGCGTCGCCTTTGCCGCCACGCGCGCGGGCGCGAAATCCATAGTGGTCATGCCCACCACCACACCGCTCATCAAGGTCGAGCGCACCAAGGACTACGGTGCCGAGGTCGTTCTTCACGGCGACGTATACGACGAGGCCTGCGAATACGCCATGCACCTGGCCGAGACCGAGGGCTACACCTTTATCCACCCCTTCAACGACCCCGTTGTCGCCACCGGCCAGGGCACCATCGCCATGGAGATCGTGCAGGAGCTGCCGCTTGTAGACACCATCTTGGTCCCCATCGGCGGCGGCGGGCTCTCCTGCGGGGTCTCCACCTTCGCCAAGCTCTACAACCCCAAGATCCGCGTCATCGGCGTAGAGCCAGCGGGCGCGGCGTGCATGAAGGCCTCCGTGGAAGCGGGCCATGTGGTCAAGCTCCCCGCAGCGAGCACCATCGCGGACGGAACCGCGGTACTTGAACCCGGCGACCTGGTCTATCCGTATGTCCGCGACAACGTGGACGAGATCATCACGGTCGAGGACGAGGAACTCATCGTATCGTTCTTGGACATGGTCGAGAACCACAAGATGGTGGTGGAGAACTCCGGCCTGCTCACCGTGGCGGCGCTGAAGCACCTCCCTCCCGAGAACAAGCGCGTTGTCTCCATCCTCTCCGGCGGAAACATGGACGTCATCACCATGTCCTCCGTTGTGCAGCACGGCCTGATCCAGCGCGGCCGCATCTTCACGGTCTGCGTGCTGCTGCCCGACCGACCCGGAATGCTCTTAAGCGTCGCGAGCATCATCGCGCGTGAAAACGGCAACGTCATCAAACTCGAGCACAACCAGTTCGTCAGCACCAACCGCAACGCCGCCGTCGAACTGCGCGTCACGGTCGAGGCCTTCGGCGAAGACCACAAAAGGCAGATTGTCGACGCACTCGAGGCAGGCGGCTTCGACCCGTCCATCGTCCAAACTTCGCTATAACCTCTTCGGTAAACAGCGATATTTTTCGGTCGGCGGACACTTTGTTACAACGAAGTGTCCGCTGGCTCTTTTTTATTGCACCACGCTAAAGCGCCCTGTATAGTCTGCCCCACTGAGCAAATGCGAGGACAGGGCGAGTACGCGCCGCATCCATCCCACAGCAAGCGGGCAGGTTGAGAACCCGCGGTGGACGGCGAGGAAAAGACCCTCGAGCAGTCTTGGCAACGCAGCCGTCGCCCGCGGTCACCCCCGCGAAGGACGGACTCGCCAGTACCCAAGACCGGCCGCCACCGTTACCGGCATCGAGCGACGCGCACTTCCGCGGCCTCGCATTTCTCCCACCCGCAATAACGCGCAGGCGTTTTTTGGAAGAGAGCGAGGACAAGGATGCAGCTGAGAAGCGATGCCATCAAGAAGGGGCTGGCCAGAGCGCCGCATCGCAGCCTTCTCAAGGCCGATGGATTGACGGATGAAGAACTCGATCGACCGCTGGTCGCCGTTGTCTCGTCCCAAAACGAAGTCATTCCCGGGCACATCCACCTGCAGCAGATCGCAGACGCCGTCAAAGCGGGCGTTCGCCTTGCCGGCGGCACCCCCCTGCAGGTCAACACCATTGGCGTATGCGACGGCATCGCCATGAACCACGAGGGCATGCACTATTCGCTCACCAGCCGCGAGGTCATCGCGGACTCGGTCGAATGCGCCGTGCAGGGCCACCAGTTCGACGCCATGGTTCTCATCCCCAGCTGCGACAAGATTGTTCCCGGCATGCTTATCGCGGCGTGCCGCTTGAACATCCCCACCGTTCTCATCTCCGGCGGCCCCATGCTTGCCGGCCGCGGCCGCTGCGGCGAGCAGACCGACCTCAACACGCTCTTTGATGCCGTGGGCCAGGTAACCGCCGGAACCATGACGCAGGAGGAATGCCATTGGCTCGAGGAGACCGCCTGCCCCACCTGCGGAAGCTGCTCGGGCATGTTTACCGCCAACTCCATCTGCTGCCTGTCCGAGGCCCTGGGCATCGCGCTACCCGGCAACGGCACCGTTCCAGCCGTCTACTCCGAGCGCATCCGTCTGGCAAAGCGCGCCGGCATGAAGGTGATGGACCTTCTAGAGCAGGGCATCTGCGCTCGCGACCTTATAAACCCCGCATCCATTCATAACGGCATGGCACTCGATATGGCCTTTGGCGGATCGACCAACACCATGCTCCACCTCACGGCCATCGCCCATGCGGCCGGCTGCCCCGTCACCATGGACGATTGGGACCGTGTTTCAGCAACCACGCCCAATATCGTCCGCATCGCCCCGGCGGGTCCCTTGCACATCCAGGACCTTAACAACGTAGGCGGCGTTCCCGCCATCATGCACGAGCTTTGGAGCGCCGGCGTACTCGACACCAGCGCACTCACCTGCATGGGGCCGCTCTCAGATATCGTCCAAACCTATCCGCAGGCAGACGGCGAGGTAGTCCGCAGCCACGCAAACCCCTACTCCCCCGACGGCGGCCTTAAGGTTATGCGCGGCAACCTCGCACCGGACTGCGGCGTGGTCAAGAAGAGCGCCGTCTCCCAGGATATGCACTACCACCAGGGGCCCGCTCGCGTATTCGAGAGCGAGGAAGAAGCCTGCACCGCCATCTTTGGCGGCCAGATCAACCCCGGCGACGTAGTGGTCATTCGCTATGAGGGACCGGCCGGCGGCCCCGGCATGCGAGAGATGCTCACCCCCACCAGCGCCATATGCGGCATGGGCCTGGACAAATCCTGCGCGCTCATCACCGACGGCCGGTTCTCCGGCGCCACCAAGGGCCCTGCCATTGGCCACGTGAGCCCAGAGGCCGCAGCGGGCGGACCCATCGCCCTGGTGCAAGACGGCGACGTTATCACCATCGACATCGATGCGGGCACGCTCACCCTTGAAGTGGACGAGGACGAGCTGGCGCTTCGCCGCGCCGCTTGGCAGCCGCCCGCACCCAAGTACACCACCGGCGTGCTCTCACGCTATGCCAAGCTGGTAACCAGCGCAGATAAGGGGGCGTACCTCTCATGACAAACCTGGATGAAAAACTCGCCCGCCGCCAGCGCGCTATAGAGGGCAAGCCCTTTGGGCCGGGCAGCGCCACGGAGCATGAGGGCAAGACCATGTCCGGCGCGCAGGCCATCATCGCAAGCCTTGAGGCCGAAGGCGTCGACACCATCTTTGGCTATCCCGGCGGCCAGGCCATCAAGATTTACGACGCGCTGTATGACTCAAAAAAGATTCGCCACGTGCTGGCCCGCCACGAGCAGGGCGCCACGCACATGGCGGACGGCTACGCGCGCGCAACCGGCAAAGTCGGCGTAGTCCTGGTCACCAGCGGGCCGGGCGCCACCAACACCGTAACCGGTATCGCAACCGCCTTTATGGATTCCGTGCCCCTGGTAGTCATCACCGGTCAGGTCACACGCGGCGTCATCGGCACGGACGCATTCCAGGAATCCGACATTGTCGGGATCACCATGCCCGTGGTCAAGCACAGCTTTTTGCTGCAGTCTTGCGACGACCTCACCCGCACATTCCGCGAGGCCTTCTACATCGCCTCCACCGGTCGCCCCGGCCCCGTGCTGATCGACATCCCCAGCGACCTCTCGGGCTCCCAAATGGTCTTCCACTATCCGGATTCCATAAGCATTCCCAGCTACAAGCCCACCTACAAGGGCAACGCCAAGCAAGTGCGCCAGGCCGCGAACCTGATAGAGTCCGCCAAGCGCCCGTTGATCTACGCTGGCGGCGGCATTGTCTCAAGCCACGCCTGCGCCGAACTGACGCAGCTGGCGAAGCACATGCGCATCCCGGTAGTCACCTCGCTTATGGGCAAGGGCGCCATGCGATGCTCCAATCCGCTCAACCTGGGACCCGTGGGCATGCACGGCTCCAAGTACGCCAACATGGCGGTTACCGAATGCGACCTGCTCATCGCCGTGGGCGCGCGCTTCTCCGATCGCGTCACCGGCAAAGTCTCCGAGTTCGCACCGCACGCCAAGATCATCCACATCGACATCGACCCGGCGGAGATCGGCAAGATCATCGACCCGGCCGTCCCCATCGTGGGTGATGCCAAGGTGGTGCTGGGCGCCATCTGCGATCGCCTTGCAAAAGACGGCGCCGCACCCATCGATCAAGAGTGGGAGAAGACCGTCTTTTCTTGGCGCGATCGCTGGCCGTTCTACGCCGCAGACTTCGCCGACTACCCGGACAAGATCGCGCCCGAAATCGTCCTCTCCAAACTATCCGACAAGCTAGATCCGGAGGCTTCGATCGTCACCACAGAAGTGGGACAGCACCAGATGTGGGCGCACCAAAATATCCATCGCGAGCGCGCCCGCACCTTCATCTCCTCGGGTGGATTGGGCACCATGGGCTTTGGCTTCCCCGCGGCCATCGGAGCTCAGATCGGCTGTCCGGAAGACCAGGTGGTCTGCATCGCAGGCGACGGCTCCTTCCAGATGAACTCGCAGGAGATGGCCACGGCCGCCATCAACCGCGTACCCCTTAAGGTAGTCATCATCGACAATCGCGCGCTCGGTATGGTCCACCAATGGCAGAGCCTCTTCTATGACCACCGCTTCTCCTTCACGGAACTGGATGCCAACCCGGACTTCGTGAAGCTGGCTGACGCATATGGCTGGCAGGCCATGCGCATCGAGCATCCAGACCAGGTCGACGAGGCGCTCGATACCATGCTCGCCTCCGACGGCCCGTTCCTGCTCGACGTCATCATCCCAACCGAGCAGACCGTCTACCCCATGGTCGCCCCCGGCGCCGCGCTCGACGACATCATCGGCGCGCTCGACGTCACCCTAGGCGGCGTGCGCGTCAGCGAAAAGGGCTTTGGTTCAACGCCCTCTCCATTTGCAAATAAGGAGGACGAGTAGCCATGATTCATATCCTCTCCGTTCTCGTCGAGAACAAAAGCGGCGTTCTGTCGCGCGTCACGGGCATGATCAGCCGTCGCGGCTTCAACATCGAGTCGCTGACCGTCGCCCCCACCGAGGACGAGACCCTTTCTCGCATGACCATCATTGTGGAAGCGGACGAGGTGAGCTTCGAACAGATTACCAAGCAGCTTCACAAGCTCGTCGCGGTGTACAAGATATCCGACCTCACCCATTCCGATGCCATCGAGCGCGAGCTCGTTCTATTCAAAGTTCAGGCCCCGCCCGAGCGTCGCCACGAAATCATCGAGATCGCCGGCATCTTCCGCGCCAACATCGTCGATGTGGGAAAAAACACGCTCACCATCGAGGCGACCGGAACCGCCAGCAAACTCGATGCCATGGAGGACCTCTTCCGAAGCTACGGCATCAAGCAGCTCACCCGAACCGGCAAGATCGCTATGTCGCGCGGCGCGCACGATCAGTAAGCGCTCTCACCAACCGTCTCACCAAGCGCGTCCGCGCTTATGAGAAATAGGCTTCGCGCAAGCCATGCACACACAAACACCAGCAGGTACGTATGTAAGGAGAACAAGGAAATGGCAGTTACCGTTTACTACGACCAGGATTGCAAGCCCGAGGTCATCCAAGGAAAGAAAATCGCCATCATCGGCTACGGCTCTCAAGGCCACGCCCACGCGCTCAACCTCATGGACTCCGGCTGCGACGTCCGCGTCGGCCTGCGCGAGGGCTCCTCGTCCGCCCAGAAGGCTGCCGAGGCCGGCCTTAAGGTCATGGGCATGGCAGAGGCCGCGGCCGAGGCCGACGTCATCATGATCCTCACCCCCGATGAGACCCAGCCCAAGGTCTACGAAGAGTTCATCGCTCCCAACCTCAAGGCCGGCGATACCCTGGCCTTCGCCCACGGCTTCAACATCCACTACGGCTACATCAAGGCTCCCGAGGACGTCAACGTCATCATGTGCGCCCCCAAGGGACCCGGACATATCGTTCGCCGTCAGTTCACCGAGGGCTCCGGCGTGCCCGATCTGGCCTGCGTGGCCCAAGACGCAACCGGCGATGCCTGGGATATCGCCCTGGCCTATTGCTGGGGTGTCGGTGGCGGCCGTTCCGGAATCCTCAAGGCAACCTTTGCCCAGGAGACCGAAGAGGACCTCTTTGGCGAGCAGGCTGTTCTCTGCGGCGGCCTGGTCGAGCTGGTCAAGGCTGGATTCGAGACCCTTACCGAGGCCGGTTACCCCGAGGAGCTCGCCTACTTCGAGTGCTATCACGAGATGAAGATGATCGTCGACCTCATGTATGAGAGCGGCATCCACTTCATGAACTACTCCATCTCCAACACCGCCGAGTACGGTGAGTACTACGCCGGCCCCAAGGTCATCAACGATAAGAGCCGCGCCGCTATGAAGCAGATCCTGGCCCGCATCCAGGATGGCAGCTTCGCCCAGGAATTTGTGGACGATTGCAACAACGACCACAAGTGGCTCCTTGAACAGCGCGAAGCCATCAACACGCACCCCATCGAGACCACCGGTGAGAAGATCCGTTCCATGTTCAGCTGGATCAAGAAATAGAAGCTCGAATCCGCATCTCCTGCTTGATGCCTTCTATCGTCTTGCAAAGGCTTCTATTAAACAGATCGGCGCCTCTTCCCCATCCCATCTGTACCGAACACCGGGCGCCCGCAGCCATCAAACTGGCAGCGGGCGCGCGCTTTTGTTAGCAGAGTGATTTTGATTGCAGCAGCTCTTGCATCATGCATGCAGCGTATCCAAGGTCGCGGCCGGAACGGATCAGATCGACGCCGGCTCGAAACACCTCATCGCCAAACAATCTGAACGAGCGCCAAATAATCGCCTAGTGCAGTAACGGAGCCGTGCCAAATAATCGCTTAGTGCGGAGATTTGGACAAATATTGAGTTAGTGCGGTTTGAAGTCGCTTCCAGTCGTTACTCTTATGCATCATACAAGTCGACGCAACTCATTTACCTCGTATGACGCAAACTCAATATTCACATGGTACCTTGACGAACCATCATCATCCCGCACTAACTCATTATTTGTCACGCTAGTGACCGCACTAACGCATTATTTGTCCAAACCTCCGCACTAACTCACTTTTTGTCCCAACTGGATACTGCCAGGAACCCCCCCCCCGAGGCGCTGCGCCAGGTCACGTGTTGGCCCAATCCAGCAGAAGAGCAATGAAAACCAGTAAACTCAGTCATCGCGAGCTTACGCGCACGAGACGATATGAGAAAGCCATTGAAGGGAAAGCCTCCCCGCGGCATACAGGGTCGCGGGCTGGGCGGGAACAATGGTTGTGTATCGTCAACCTGCGGTGCCGCCGTACCGCACGTATGGGAGGAGGCTCCCATGACCTATATTACCTCCATCGGCCTCGACGTACACGCGCGCTCCGTCTCGGCATGCGCCTTCGACCCGTTCACCGGCGAGGTGGCCCAGAGGAGGTTCGGCACCGACGCCGGCGAGATCGCGGAGTGGATCCTGGGCTTCGAGAGCCCCAAGGCGGTCTACGAGAGCGGCCCGACGGGCTTCGCCCTGTGCCGCGAGCTGCGCGCGCTGGGCGTCGACTGCGTCGTGGGCGCCGTCTCGAAGATGCAGAAGCCGTCGGCCGAGAAGAGGCGCAAGAACGACAGGCGCGACGCCGCCTTCCTGGCGCGCCTGCTCGCCACGCGGAACATCACCGAGGTGTGGGTGCCGCCCGTCGAGGCGGAGGCCGCCCGCGACCTGTCGCGCGCGCTAGACGACGCCCGCGAGGACCTGCAGCGCGCCCGCCAGCGGCTCTCCAAGTTCCTGCTGAGGCGCGGGCTCGTGTTCGACGAGACCGACGCGCTCGGGCGCAGGCGCGGCGCCTGGACGAGGGCGTTCTGGAGGTGGGCGGAGTCCTGCAGGCCGTCCGACCCGGCCGCGGCGGCCGCCTTCGACCACTACGTCGCCTGCGTGCGCTGCGCCGAGTCAGACAAGCGCGCCCTGGAGAAGAGGGTGCTCGCCGAGGCCCGCGCCGACCGGTGGAGGGGCGCGGTCGAGGCGCTCTCGTGCATCAAGGGCATCGACGCCGTCACGGCGTTCTGCCTGGCCACCGAGGCGGGGTGCTTCTCCAGGTTCCCCACCGCCGGCGCCTACGCCTCCTGGCTCGGCCTCGCGCCCTCCGAGCACTCGAGCGGCGAGAAGGAGGCCAAAGGCGGCATCACCAAGACCGGGAACTCCGCCTCCAGGCGCGCCCTCGTCGAGGCGGCGTGGCACTTCAAGTCGTGCTCGCCGAAGCCCAAGGCGCCGCCGGCCGGCTCGGCCGTGCCGGCGGCCGTGAAGCGGCGCTGCGACGACGCCACCGCGCGCCTCCGCCGGAGGCGCGAATCCCTCGGGGCGGCCGGCAAGCGGCCCTGCGTCGCCAACGTCGCGGTCGCCCGCGAGCTCGCCTGCTGGGTGTGGGAGGTCGGCAGGCGCGCCGAGGGGACGCTCGCGTAGCTCCCCGGGGCCCACATAGCCTTCCCGCCGGGAGGGCCCGCGCTTCGACGCATCGCCGGGACCGGCTCACGACCCTTTTTATGGGCAGCCCGAGGGCCGCGCCCGACTATCGAGACTCCAAGGTTTTTCGAAACGACGGTCCCGGACGCAGAATCGAAATGCGGTAGCGCGCGGCGACATACCTGAACCCGCACGCCGCGCCACGAGCCCGCGGATATTAGCTTGCCAGGCGAGCGACGACTAACGAGCATCCGCGCGGGCCCGACCGGTCGGAATACGAGAAGGTCCGGAAAGAAATTTCCGGACCTGGCAGCTTTTGCCTCTTGACAATGACTTTCTCATATTAAAAAGGGGCGACGCTCTCGCGCCGCCCCGTTACCATGCCCTTTGGTATCACCCTAACTATCGATCTGAGGGACAGATACGATGCGGTTGTTCTTGCGGACCCGCCGGTGATTCCTTCTTAAGCCTGACCCCGATACCATGTCGGGAAAAGGCGGCGTTCTCGAAACGCCTGAATCGCTACTCGGCCTCGGTTTCACGAACGGCGGGTCCGAAGTTTGCTATCTCATCGTTGTACATCGGAACCACCTCCCGTTTCGGTCGCTTAACTTTGGAGCGACTGCCTTTACTCATTGCTATATGTTCCCGCACCCCACTGGGCTAAACATCCAACATGAAACAGTGCGCGAACGGCAGGAAAACGCCCGCGAACGGCACGTTCACGAGCGTTATAAATCATTAGCGAACGCTCGGAACCGCTCGCGGGCAAGAAAGCCTCGCCTACTAGGCGATATGACCCAAGAAATCCTTTGTGCGCTCAGACTTCGGATGGTCAAAGACCTCTTCGGGCGTGCCCTGCTCCACGATCACGCCGCCATCCATAAAGATCACGCGGTCAGCCACGTCGCGCGCGAAACCCATCTCATGCGTCACCACGATCATGGTCATTCCACCGCGTGCAAGATCGCGCATAACGCCCAAAACGTCGCGGACCAACTCGGGGTCGAGCGCGCTGGTCGCCTCGTCAAACAGCATGACGTGCGGATTCATGGCAAGCGCGCGGGCGATGGCGACGCGCTGCTGCTGGCCGCCGGATAGCTGCGAGGGCATAAAGTCCACGCGGTCGGCAAGGCCAACCTTTGCAAGCTCCTTCTCGGCGATGCGCTCGGCTTCCTCCTTGGAGCGCTTGAGCACCTTTTGCTGCGCGATCATAACGTTGCGCTTGGCGGACAGGTGCGGGAACAAGTTGAACTGCTGGAACACCATACCCAAGGTAGAGCGCACCTTGTTGATGTCGACGCCCTTCTTGGTGATGTCGACGCCCTCGACCACAATCGATCCGCTCGTAGGCGTTTCAAGCAGGTTTACGCAACGCAACATGGTCGACTTGCCGGAGCCGGACGGACCCAGAACAACCACTACCTCGCCGCGGTGCACGTCCAGGTCGATGCCGCGCAGAACCACGTTGTCGCCGTAGGCCTTATGCAAGCCATGGATTTGGACGACGGGCTCCTCGATTACGTCAGCAGCCCCACCATTTGGGTTATTGCTAGTCATTTCACTCATCGATCTCACTTCCTACAGGCCTGCGATGTGATCGGGCGGGGTGGGCACAACGGTACCGGCGCTCTTCTGGGGCTTCTTTCCGGTGGGACCGGCGTTGGTCCCGGCGGTAGCACCTGTAAGGCGTGCCTCAAGCATGCTGACCACGCGTGCAAGGGGCAACGTGATCACCAGATAGAATAGGGCGGCGACCACGTACGGAGTAATGGAGCCGGTAGTCGCCACAATGGTTTTCGCATACATGACGATCTCCATAACGCCCACCGCGGCAAGCAGCGAGGTGTCCTTATACAGCAAAATAAACTCGCTGGTAAGAGTGGGGATAACGTTTCGGAACGTCTGGGGGATGATGATCGACACCATGGTTTGCGTGGCGCTCATGCCAAGTGAGCGAGCGGCTTCAGACTGGCCCTTGGGGATGGACTGGATGCCGGCACGGAAAATCTCGCACAGGTATGCAGCGGAGTTCATGGCCATGACAATGACGCCCAGCGCGTAGTTATCGATATTGATACCAGCCAAGGGCAAGCCAAAGAACGCGATGTATATCTGCAGGAACGCCGGCGTGCCGCGGATGAGGTTTACATACACCCCGGCGATGGCGCGCAGGATCCTTGATTTGGAGATGCGCATGAGGGCGAAGATGAAGCCGAACGGAATCGCCAGCGGAAACGCCACCAGTACAATCGCAAGCGACATCAAGAAGCCGGTAAAGATGATGGGCAGGCTGCTAACGATCAAAACCGGATTGAAGAACAGGCGCAAAAACGTATTGGAATTCCACGCCTGAACCCACGCCTGTTCCTCAAGGAAGGTCTTGAACTGGTCAAAGGGGGTAACGCCCTTCACGGTAACCGCGGGAATGCCCTCAACATCATGCTCGGAGCCATCCTCTAGCGTATAGGTGCCCGTGCATTGCATATCGCCGCCGGCAGCGGGAAACACCACGCCGTAAAGTTCAAGACGGAAGAACCTGCCCGCAGGCGCCGCCTGGGGAAAGGTAAGGCGCAAGGTCTCGCCGTCCTCCTCCATCTTGGGCTCGATAAACTCGCGGTCCATAAGGTCTTCGCCGGAAAGCATGGTCACGCGCAGGTCCTCAGTGGTGTAGATGGTGCCCGCGGGCACGGTGATGGAAAGGCCCTTCAACGCCTCGTCCACATCCGCTTGGACTTCCCAGGTAATACGCGTCTCGGTTCCGCCCAGCACGTCGCTGCCGGAATCCCCGTTGGGTCGACAGGTGAGCTTCTCGACCTCGAGCGCTTGAGCCTGGATGGGCGCGACCGTCACGGCAAGGCACGCCGCCAGCGCGGCGCATGCAAGCACGGTGGTGCCCAGCGAGCGCATACGGACGAGGATGCCCTTGCGACGCGCATCTTTGCTACAAGCACCCCTGCAGGCTGAACCGCGGCGAATCGCATCGAATCTCGACGTTCCCCTGATCTCCATCGTCTTTCCCTTCTTACCAAAAACCACAACCGGGACGCCGCGAAACCTGGCACCCCTTATGCCGCGAAAGCCCTCCTCGCTCGCAAGCGGGGAGGGCCGTGTTTCCGCGGTGATAAAGACCTTACTTGATGTTGTACTTGGTCATCAGCTCGTCCACGGTGCCGTCCTCGGTGAGTTTGGCAATGGAATCGTTCAAAGCGTCAAGCAGGGCGGTGTTGTCCTTATTGACGGCGATAGCATATTCCTCGCCCGTAGAGATCTGCTTGATAACCTGCTCGTTGCTAAAGGAGGTCGCGACCAGCTGGGCAGCGACGGAACGGTTGGTTACCAAGGCGTTCGCCTGGCTGGACTGGACGGCGGCGAAGCAGTCGGTAGCGTTCTTAAAGGGAACCAGCTCGGCGTTGGGGAAATTCTCCTTGGCAAAGGCCTCGGCGGTGGAGCCGGACTGGACGGCGATCTTCATGCCCTCGGCGTTCAGCGCATCGGCGTAGTTGTCGCCGGTGATCTCTGTGTTGTCAGCCATGGTGACGATGGCCTGGTCATCCATGTAGTAGGAGTCGGTAAAGCCGACCTCCTTCTCGCGCTCGGGAGTAGCGGTAATGGCGGCGATGCCCATGTCGTACTTGGTGCCGGAAGCGACGCCGGGGACGATGGTGTCGAAGTCGACGTTCTCAATCTTGAGCTCGAGGCCCAGGTCGTCGGCGATGGCCTGCGCGAGCTCCAGGTCAAAACCCTTGTACTCGCCATCCTCCATATACTCAAAGGGCTCGTACTCAGCAGAGGTGCCAATGGTCAGCGTGCCGTCGGTCACCAGCTGCATGGTATCGGAACCAGAGGCGTCCGCGCTGCCCGCGGCATCCGCGGGGGCATCGGAGTTGCCGCAGCCGGTCAGGGCCAACGCACCGGCAAATGCAAGGGATGCGGCGACGGCACCCAGCTTCTTCATCTTGAACATATGCAATCACTCCCAAAAGCAAACAGTAGAAGCTGCTTTCCCTTCACGCAGTTTCTTTCGCTGCAGTATACGCGTTCTTGCATATGTGGCACCTAAAGATGCTTGTATATTTCCCTTTTGTTTCATCAAAGATGAATCGTTATGCACGCAGTATGCATGGACAAGAAACGGCTCCACCCAAGTACGAGAGGAGCCGTATTCAGAACGGGGACGAATGAATGCGTTTTCATCCCATGCAGCCGGCACGCATGGGAGCGGCGGCCTAACCCGCCAGGCCGCGCAGCAGCTCGATCTCGCGCGCGTAACCGGGAAGCTCGTTGGGGGTTTCCAAAATGAACGGCAGGTCGCGCAGGACGGGATGAGTCACGATGCGCTCGAACACGTCCATACCGCCACCAAGGTCCTCGCTGCCAAGGTAGCCCTGACCGATGACCTCGTGGCGGTCCTTATGAGCGCCGCAAGGATTCTTGGAATCGTTGAGGTGCATGGCACGCAGGCGGTCAAGGCCGACCACGCGGTCGAACTCGTCCAAAACGCCGTCCAAATCATGGATGATGTCGTAGCCCGCGTCGCTTACATGGCAAGAATCCATGCAAACGCCCAGGCAACCATCGAGTTCCGGACGGCGCGACACAACGCCCTGGATAATAGCCGCGACCTCCTCAAAGCTGCGACCAACTTCTGTACCCTTGCCCGCCATGGTCTCAAGCAAGACGCAGGTGGACTGACCCTCAAACATCACCTGGCACAAGGCCTCGACAATGAGCTCGATGCCGCACTGGGCGCCCTGGCCCACATGCGAACCGGGATGGAAATTGTAGTACTGACCGGGCAGCATCTCCATGCGCTGCAGGTCCTCCGCCATGGCGCCTAGCGCGAACTCGCGAGCGCTCTCCTTTGCCGAGCAAGGGTTATAGGTGTAGGGCGCGTGCGCAACCAGCGTGGCGAACCCGTGTTGGTCCAGAATCTCGCGCAAGCCGGCGACGTCCGCCGGGTCAAGCGCCTTGGCGTTGCCGCCACGAGGGTTACGGGTAAAGAACGCGAACGTGTTGGCGCCTATGGACAGCGCCGTCTCCCCCATCGCCGTATAGCCCTTGGTGGTAGACAGATGACATCCTATCGAAAGCATGGGTTGGTTCCTTTCTTGTAAACGACCGTATGCGGGCCGATTTTGATGCATACACAGTTAATGAATAATACTTGAGGTTATATACATATTGTATGCATTCGCATCCAGATAACGGACTTGCTCGCAAGCCCTGCTCGTCCAAACGCTACTCGTCCGCAACCACTACGCCCAAGAGGCTGGCGAGCTCGAGCGCCTGGGAGGGCGAGACGAGCGCGCCGCGGAGCTCGCGGTAATCGGACGAGAGCACGGGCGCCGAGAACTCGCAGGTGCTCAAATCGATACCCTTGAGCGGCGTGCGGAACACGTCCAGGCGCACCAGGTCGCTTTGCTTGAACTCGCAGCGCTTGAGCCGAACGCTTTGCAGCGCGGCCTCTCGCAGGCGAGAAGAGGTTGCGCGCAACTGGTCGATCGAGGCCTCGGATAGGTTCGCGAGCGAGAAATCCGAATCCGCGATGAGCACGCCTGCCAAACGGGAGGACAGCAGGTTGAGCCCCGGCGCGGAGCACGAGATGAAGTCGCAGCGGTTAAGCCACGCGCGCTCCATAGAGACCCGGGTAAAGCGGCAGCTCTCAAAACGCACGTCGCGAAACGTGCAACCGGAAAAGTCGACGCCATCGAACTGGCAGGAGCGGAAGAGCACGGTATCAAACGTCGCCTCGCCCGCATCCTCGTAGGCGAGCTCGACCCCGTGCACAGACGTGTTCGCAACCAGCGCCTCACCCTCTGCAAACGCGTCGAGCAGCTGGTCGAAGCCGACGTGCTCCCCTATCGAATTTGGCACGCGGGCAAAACAGCGCGCGCGAGAAGACTTATCCATATATGCGCCCTCCAATCCGCATCCTCCATTCGCTGCGCATCATCATACCCGCCCGACTGCCGCGAGCGTCCGCGGGTATCATGTTGAGCAACAAAAACGGGTGCGAACGAGAGGAGCCAACGTGATCAACACCTTTTGCAAGACGCCGCTTTGGAAATGCAGCCGCACGCTTATCGCCGTGGCGCAAGGACAGCAGCCTGCCGAGACCGTCATTCGCGACGCAAGGCTGGTCAACGTCAACACGCGCGAGGTCCTGGACCATATGGACGTCGCCGTAAGCTGCGGCCGCATCGCATACGTGGGTGACGCCGCGCACTGCATAGGACCCGATACCAAGGTGATCGATGCCGCCGGCCGCTATCTGGCCCCGGGCTTTTTGGACGGGCACATTCACGTGGAATCGTCGATGATGGGCGCCGCCCAGTACGCGCGAGCGGTCGTTCCCCACGGCACGGTGGGCATCTATTGGGACCCGCACGAGGTGGCCAACGTGGTCGGCCTCGACGGCGTCAAGGTTATGGTCGAGGACGCGCGCCGAACCCCGCTCAAGGCTATGGTGACCACGCCCTCGTGCGTGCCGGCGGTTCCCGGTTTTGAGGATACGGGTGCCGCGATAGGCCCCGATGACGTTGAAGAGACCATGTCCTGGGACGCGGTGGTGGGCCTGGGCGAGATGATGAACTTCCCCGGCGTTCTGGCGGGAGCCGAGCACCCCTTGGGCGAGATCGCCGCGACGCTTAGGGCGGACGAATGCGTCACCGGCCATTACTCCATTCCCGAAACCGACCGCGGCCTCAACGCCTATGTGGCAAGCGGCGTGCGCTGCGACCATGAATCGACCCGCGCGGAAGACGTGCTCGCCAAGGTGCGCCTGGGCCAGTACGCGCAGCTGCGCGAAGGTTCTGCATGGCGCGACCTGGCGCACCTGGCGCCGGCGATCACTTCTGGCGCCATCGACACGCGGTACATGAACCTCATCTCGGACGACACGCACCCCAACACGCTGGTCGAGAACGGCCACCTGGACCACATCTTGCGCCGCGCCGTGCAAGAGGGCATCGACCCCGTTATCGCCTTGCAGATGGTGACCATCAACACGGCCACTTGCTTCCACATGGACCACGAGCTTGGCAGCATCGCCCCGGGCAGGTGCGCGGACATGGTGTTGATGGGCAGCCTTGTGGACTTTGACGTGCAGATGACCCTGATCGACGGCGACGTGGTGGCTGAAGACGGCCGCGCCCTCTTCGAGGTCGAGGGCACGGTCTATCCGGAATGGATTCTCAACACCATGCACTTGGGTCAAGAGATCACGCCGGAAACCTTCCGTATCCCCGCGATAGATTCGAACGGCGAACCCCTTGCCGGCCCCACCGCCCTCGTCCGTGTTATCGAGGCGATTCCAGGCCGCGTGAGCAACATCGAGCGCCATATGGCCGTGCCCGTGGCCAATGGCCAGCTGCTCTGCGATACCGGCCAAGACGTGCTCAAGGCCTTTGTCTTCGAACGCCATCACGAGACGGGAACCTTTGGGTACGGTTTCACCAGCGGCTACGGAATCCACGGCGCCCTGGCGCAGACCGTGGCTCACGACGCCCACAACCTGTTGGTCGTCGGCGACAACGATGAGGACATGGCCATAGCGGCGAACGCCTTGGTGAATTGCGGCGGCGGAGCCGTCGCCGTGCAGGACGGACGCGTTCTGGGACTGGTTGAGCTGCCGGTGGCAGGCCTTATGAGCACCAAGCCGCTGGAAGAAGTCGCGACCGAGGTGGCCGGCCTGGAGCGAGCCTGGGCCGACATGGGATGCACCATGCCCTCCCCCTTCATGACCATGGGCCTCACCTCGCTCGCATGCCTGCCCGATCTGCGCCTCACCAATCGCGGCCTGGTCGACTGCAACGCGTTCAAGTTCGTTCCTCTTGTTGTGGACGAGGAGTAACGCGAGTTTCCAGCCAGCATAAGACCCAGCCGGCATAAACCCCCTGCCCGCATTAGCCCACAAGCTTGGTAGGGAGTGTCAAAAAACGCGTTAGTGCGGAGGTTTGGTCAAATAGTGCGTTAGTGCGGTTTGGATCAGGCCTGATGCGAATTCCTTATACATCGAGCAGAATCACCCGAGCCATCTAGCTTGGGTGATTCGTTCATATTATTCATAAGGTACCCTTGCTATTCCTCTCCCATTCCGCACTAACGTATTATTTGACACTCTAGGGACCGCACTAGATCGCGCGCGAAACAGTGGTGTAAGAGTCCGGTCCCGCCCCGGCG
>SAMEA3387473__coassemble_1436_pt1 | contig 25904 bp, 23 predicted proteins | sample SAMEA3387473__metabat2_low_PE_002 | metagenome-assembled genome bin SAMEA3387473 (sample SAMEA3387473) | Felis catus | biome: Faeces | place: United Kingdom | collected 2012
GACGGCACTTCCATATAGGTGCAGAGCGGGGCCCTCCGGGGCCCCGCTTCTTTTTTGCCTTCCCAGGTGTGACTATCTTCTTTTTTTTACTGTTTCAAAAGTCTTGATGCAGCGGCTCATTAGCGACCATTGTGTTGGGATGCGGTGATTGATGATTGGCTACTTCTTAACTGGGCATAATGATTTCGTTGGTTATTAGCCCTAATTAGTTAAGGAGATTCCAATGGCTAAATTTTATAAGGCTGACGATACTTCTAATTTCGTGATTGCACTTACTGATAACGCTGCTGTTCCTACTGGTTATTCTCTTGTAGAGGCAAATTCGGTTGATGCTGCGGTTGAGAAGCATGTTCCTTCTATCGACCTGCAGCGCGATGGCCATATTATTCATGTGACTGTTGGCGAAGTTGAGCACCCGATGACTGATGAGCACTATATTGAATGGGTTGCGCTTGAGGCTGATGATCGTCTGGAGGTTCACTATCTTAAGCCGGGTCAGACGCCCACTACCTTCTTTGCCGGTGGTGTTAAGTCAGGCACGGTTTATGCTTACTGCAATCTTCACGGTTTGTGGAAAGCAGCGTTTTAATCGCTTGTGCTTAATAGCCGCCCGAAAGGGCGGCTATTTTTGTATCGAGCGCTTTCACGTTTTAAAATGGTGCTCAATTTCCACTGTGTACCTATCTTGAGGTGACAACTTTGAAAATCGCAATTGCTCAATTTGATGCTCGGCTAGGCGATATTGAGTCTATCTGCTCCAGAATCAAGGAGCAATCGCGTCTCGCTATCACTCATGATGCTAAGCTTCTCTGTGTTCCCGCTCCGTTGTTTTGCGGTGTTGCTCCTGGTTTGCTTATTGATAATCGCAATTTTGAGCACGATGTTATGCGGAGCTTGTTGGAACTCGCCTCTTGCTTTTCAGGGGATGATTTAACCATTCTCGTCCCTTTGGTTGTATCTATTGACGGGGCACCTCTTTTCGACGTGATAATGTTGAAAGAGGGCCGCGTAATTCCCAGCAGGCTCTTTTCTATGCATCAGCGTGAAGGTTCTGCTCTCGACATCTGGGCTCCTCCGATTTTTGAAGTTGGCGGATTACGGGTTGCTGTTTCCTTCGACGCTCAAAGAGATCTTCCTTTACTGCCTCAGGGCTGCGATGTCCTTGTCTATTTCCAGGCTAGTTCGTTTAACCAAGACGATTGCTCTACTGCGGGAGTTTCGGGGCTTATTGAGGGTTCGCTCTGCAAGGCGGTGCGGGATCGTGGCATATGGCTTGCAGCGGTGTGCCCCGTTGGTTCTTTTGATGAATCCGTTTATACCGGCGGCTCCTATTTCTTAGATGATTCCGCTCGGCTCATTAGCGCGGCTCCTTCATTTGAAGAGTCACTTCTTATCCAAGACGTTGTGCGAGGTACTCTGCTACCCGAGGTCGCCATTTCTGATGACTTTAGATTTAATAAGGAAGAGTGGCTTTGGAATGCTTTGCAGATCTATTTGCGCGACTCGCTTTCTCCTTACGGTTCTCGTCGAGTTGTAGTCGAGTTGGATGGGAGCCTCGCTTCCAGCCTGCTCGCTGTGCTTGCAGTCGATTCAATTGGATCTCGTAACGTGATTGGCCTTCTTGTCGAAAGAGATGATGCGATTGCTCCCGAGCAGGTTGAGAAGGAATCTTTGCGACGTCGCCTGGTTAGAGATTTGTCGGCTAGTCTTCATATTCGGTTGGTAACGCGTTCGGCGGGCTTTCTTACCGAGAGCTTTGATAGGGATCGGTCTTGTCCAAATGCCGCTCGCAGCGAGAGCCTTGCGGTCTCGGTTATTCTTGAGGATCTGGCGGATGAGTATGGTGCGGTTATTTTGAGTCCTTTGACCAAGACCGACTATTCGCTGCCGGGTAAGCGCGTTGATAGATATCGATTTGCTTCGCTAGCGCCTTTTGGTGACGTGTTTCTTACGGATCTTGAATTTGTTGCTCGATATAGAAATAGGGTGTCCGAAGTCTTGCCTTCTTCGCTCGTTTCACTCTCTGAAGTTGAAGCTGCCATGTCTCGGGTTCTATACGACGCGATACGCGGGCGAGTTGAGGATAGGGATAGGGCTGCGCATGCTGCGGAGATTTTCTACAAGCTTGATGCTTCTCAAGTCGATGACGTTTTAAGGGCTGCCGTCGACCAAGGCAGGGTGTTTGAAGAAATTGGTCTTGCTCGTTCGGACGAGGACGCCGTTGCCTTGTTGCTGCTGATGACGAGAGCGGGGGAGGGCGATAGAAGGCGGATGGCTCCCTATCCGATAGTGTCGTCCAGGTCATTTAGCGAGCGAGCATGGCCTTCGCAGCTTGCTTGGTCCGATATGGGGCGCGATGGTCAGGAATCTCTATCGGCCGATGGCTTTGCCCTCGATGAAATTCATAGGTTCGAGAAGAAGGGCGAGCAATTCGGGCGTAGGATGCGCGAGGAGATCGCTGGGCTTATCGGAGGGATGCTTGGCATCAGCCCGGAGCAACTTCGTTCGATGATGGAAGGCGGCCAAGAAAGGCAGCGAGCAAACGCGGATGACCTTGATACAGCGGTTCAAGGCATGCCGGGGTCAATTGGGAGCCACGCATCGAAAGGTTCCGAACAAGCGCATCTGGAGGGGATTCCGACTCCCCGGGGGATGAACCCGTCTGATTTCCCGTTCTTCTCGATAAATTAGGACGATTGTTTGCGAACCCATGATATAGTAGAACAAACGTTCGAATTGGAAGGTAGCGAATGATTGTTCTAGGAATAGATCCGGGGCTCGCTAATACGGGGTGGGGGATTATCGAGGAGCGATCAGGCCAAGTGAGGTGCCGGGCCTACGGGTGCATCAAGACGTCCGCGGGTAGCGACTTGGCCGTTCGCTTGCGTCATATCGCCGATGACGTGAATGCCGTCGTCGAGCGCTACCATCCTGAAGAAGCTGCCATCGAGGGCGTATACTTTGGCGCAAATGTGCGGTCGGCTATACCGACTGCGCATGCGCGCGGGGCTGCCTTGGTCGCCTGCTCATTATGCGGAGTCGAAGTTGGAGAATACACTCCCATGCAGATTAAGCAGGCAGTGGTTGGTACGGGCGCTGCGGATAAGGCGCAAGTTGCCTATATGGTTCGAACGCTGCTTCACTTGGACCATGATCCAAGGCCGGACCATGCGGCGGATGCCCTAGCGTGCGCGATCTGCCACACGCATCTTCGACGCACCGCTCAGTTGAGCAAAGGCTCCTACATGATTGAGAGAGGGAACGGTTACTCATGATTTCGCAACTAAGAGGAACATTGCTTGAGGCAACCGCGGCCGCCGTTGTGCTCGATGTGTCTGGAGTGGGATTTGAGCTGGGGGTGTCGGGCGCTACGGCGGCGATGCTGCCTCAAATTGGTAAAGAGTGCAGACTGTATACCAGAATGCAAGTGCGAGAGGATGCGATGACGCTCTTTGGGTTTGCCACCAAAGAGGAAAGGACCATGTTTGATCGCCTGGTTTCCATTACAGGCGTTGGGCCTCGCCTTGCTTTAGCGGTTTTGAGTAAATACAGCGTGTCGCAACTGTACTCAATTGTTATGGCGGAGGACGAGAAGAGTATGTCGAGCGTGTCCGGAGTGGGAAAAAAGACGGCACAGCGCCTCATTCTCGAACTTAAAAGCGTCTTTGCGAAGGACAAGGGATTCGTACCCTCCGACGCGCCCGCGCCCCTTCCGCTTGGCGCTGTTGCAGCGCCTTCGGACACCTCGCTCGATGACGCGCGCACGGCCCTTCTGTCCATGGGCTTCAGTCCGCAAGAAGCCGAGCTCGCGCTTGAGGGTTTTGATGGCTCTATGAGAGTGGAAGATTTGCTTGCGGGCGCCCTTAAGCGATTGGGGATGGATGCATGATGTGGGAAGCTGATGAGTCCCAGGATCTTTGGGCGGATACGCAAGCGGTTCACAACGCTTCGGGGCGACCGAGCGGCGGGTCGATGCGAGAGGCCGGTAGATTTGTTACGGGCGACCTGACGTCCGACGACCTTGATGTCGAGCGAACTCTTCGTCCGCAGATGCTTGATGACTATTGCGGTCAAGACCATATCAAAGAAAGCTTGAGAATACTGATCGCCGCGGCTCAAAGTCGTGGCGAGAGCCTCGATCATGTTATCTTTTCGGGTCCTCCTGGCCTGGGCAAAACTACCCTTGCCGCCGTGGTCGCCAATGAGTTGGGCGCGCAGATCAAAACAACCTCGGGTCCGGCTATTGAAAGGACTGGAGATTTGGCGGCGATTCTGACAAATCTCCAGCCCGGTGACGTCTTGTTTATAGATGAGATCCACCGACTCAACCGTTCGGTCGAAGAAGTGTTGTATCCGGCAATGGAGGACTTCGCTCTCGATATTGTCATTGGCAAGGGTCCCGCAGCGCGCTCTGTTCGACTTGATATCCCGCGTTTCACACTGGTCGGCGCGACCACGCGCTCCGGCATGTTGACCGGTCCTTTGCGTGATAGGTTCGGCATCTCTTTTCGCTTGGACTACTACTCCATCGACGATTTGGCTCAGATTGTTTCTCGATCGGCTTCGATCCTCGGGGTTCTCATCGATTTGCCCTCGGCTAAGGAGATTGCTTCCAGATCGCGCGGTACTCCTCGACTCGCCAATCGCCTGCTTAAGCGCGTAAGAGATTACGCCCAGGTCAGGGGAACGGGCGCAATCACGCTTGATATTACACGCGAGGCGCTTGAATTCTTTGAGATTGACGAGCTTGGGCTGGATTGGATGGATATTCGTATCCTTGAGACCCTGTGTAAGACCTTTAGGGGCAGGGCGGTTGGTTTGACAACGCTAGCGAGCGCGATAGGAGAGGACCCGTCAACGTTGGAAGATGTGTACGAGCCCTATCTTTTGCAGCGCGGCCTTATCGTAAGGACGCCTCAAGGTCGCGTGGCTACCCTGGCCGCGTTTGAGCATCTACATGTGGAACCACCCTCCCATATCTAGCAATTCGGGGTATCCTGTAAGAATCCGTTTTCATTAGCAGAAGGGAACGACATGTTGACCGACATCGAGATCGCACATTCCGTCAAGCCCCTCCCCATCAGCGAGGTGGCAGCTTCCGCTGGGGTGGATCAATCTCATCTGATCCCCTACGGCTTCGATAAGGCGAAGGTCGATTATTCCCTTCTAAACGAGGAGAGCGACCATAAGGCAAAGCTCGTTCTGGTCACTGCGATCAATCCCACTCCCGCGGGCGAGGGCAAGACCACCACGACTATCGGTCTGGCAGATGCGCTCCGTCGTCGTGGCGTGAAGAGCGCCGTGGCCCTTCGCGAGCCCTCGCTTGGCCCCGTGTTTGGCGTTAAGGGCGGCGCTGCTGGCGGCGGCTGGGCCCAGGTTGTCCCAATGGAGGACATCAACCTGCACTTCACCGGTGATTTCCATGCAATCGGCGCGGCCAATAATTTGCTTGCGGCAATGTTGGACAACCACATCCAGCAGGGCAACGAGCTAGGTATCGATGTTAAGCGCATCACATGGAAGCGTGCGGTCGATATGAACGATCGCCAGCTGCGTCACGTGATCGATGGCATCGGCGGTAAAGCGCAAGGCGTTCCGCGCGAGGACGGATTCGATATCACGGTCGCCTCCGAGGTCATGGCGATCCTTTGCCTCTCAACGTCCATCTCTGATCTTAAAACCCGTTTGGGCGAGATCGTGGTTGGCTATACGTATGCGGGCGAGCCCGTTCGCGCTTCGCAGCTTAAGGCCGCGGGCGCGATGGCCGCTCTGCTTAAGGACGCTTTGAAGCCCAATCTCGTCCAAACACTGGAGCATACCCCGGCGTTTGTGCATGGCGGCCCGTTCGCCAACATCGCACATGGATGCAACTCTGTCATGGCGACGCGTATGGCCATGCGCTTTGGCGACATCGCGATTACCGAGGCGGGTTTTGGCGCGGACCTTGGAGCCGAGAAATTCCTGGATATCAAGTGCCGTATGACGGGTATTCAGCCTGATGCCGTAGTGGTCGTTGCGACCGCGCGCGCTCTCAAGTACAACGGCGGAGTCGCTAAGGCGGATCTAAACAATGAGAACCTTGAAGCGCTCAAGGCGGGCCTGCCCAACCTGCTGCGCCACGTCGACAACATCCAGTCGGTGTTCGGCCTGCCCTGCGTGGTCGCTATCAACCGCTTCCCTTCCGATACGGAGGCGGAGCTTGACCTGATCGCGTCTGAGTGCGAGAAGCTCGGCGTTAACGTAAAGCTCTCCGAGGTGTGGGCAAAGGGCGGCGAGGGCGCACTTGAGTTGGCGGACGAGGTGATGCGCTTGGTTGAAGAGCCGAGCGAACTTCGTTTTGCCTATGAAGATGATGCGGATATCGCCGACGCCCTCGAGTCGATTGCAACTAAGGTGTATCGTGCGGACGGTGTCGATTTCACGCCGGCGGCAAAGCGTCAGCTTGCAGAGCTTCGAGCCAACGGGTTCGGCAATCTTCCCGTCTGCGTTGCCAAGACGCAGTATTCGTTCTCCGACAATGCCTCGATGCTCGGCGCGCCCGAGAACTTCCGTATCACCGTGCGCGAGCTGAAGGTTTCTGCTGGCGCGCATTTTGTTGTCGCGCTTACCGGCAGCGTCCTTACCATGCCCGGCCTTCCCAAGGTTCCGGCGGCGGAGGGCATTGATGTTGACGACGACGGCGTGATCACGGGCTTGTTCTAAGACGCCGTTGCCGGTCAACCTTCGTGCTGAGCACGGAGTTGAAGAGCGACTATAGCGGAGCGTTCGGGTAACCCGGACGGCTTCCAAAGCGAGACGGGCGTGAGGTGACTCCGCCCGTCTTTATACGTATACGATACGCTGCTGTAAGGAGCATAAATCATGGCCACCGTTATTGATGGAAAGGGGCTTGCCGCCAAGATGCGTGCGGAGGCCGCCAAGGATGTTGCGGCGCTTAAGCGCGCAGGGGTGAATCCCGGCCTTGCCGTGGTTCTCGTCGGCGACGATCAAGCCTCTGCGACCTACGTGCGCTCGAAGCTTCGCGATTGCGAGGAGTGCGGTATCGCATCCTTTGACTACAAACTCCCTGCGGACGCATCGCAAGATGAGATTTTGCAGCTTGTCCGAAACCTCAATGACGACCCTAAGATCACGGGCATCTTGGTTCAGATGCCCCTGCCGTCGCACTTGGATGCGGAGGAGATTATCGAGGCCATATCGCCCTTGAAAGATGTTGACGGATTTCATCCAACGAGTTTGGGCAGGCTGGTAAGGGGGCTGCCCGGCCTTCGTCCCTGCACGCCCGCCGGTATCATGGTTATGCTGGACGAGTACAATATAGAGTTGGCGGGCAAGAACGCGGTGATTGTTGGGCGTTCTTCAATTGTTGGAAAACCCATGGCGCATATGCTGCTCGAGCGCGACGCGACGATTTCCGTTGCACATTCGCGTACGCGGAACCTGGACGAAATCTGCCGTTCTGCCGATATCCTGGTAGTGGCTTGCGGCATCGCCAGGCTTGTCAAGGGCGACTGGGTGCGTCCCGGCGCAACCGTTATCGACGTGGGCATGGATAGGGATGAGGACGGTAGGTTGTGCGGCGACGTTGACTACGACGACGTCTTTAACGTGGCGGGCGCCATCACCCCTGTCCCGGGAGGCGTGGGGCCCATGACCAGGGCCATGCTTATGAGCAACGTGGTGACCGCCGCGCGCATGCAGGCCGAGGCATAGCCACGTTGTTTCGACCCTGTTTCCATTACTCGTTTTTGATGAGGAGCCAGCGACTTTTCTGCAGGTCGAACGCGTAAGACAATTATCAGACTATGATTGTCGACAATGTGGCAGAACGCTTTGTCGCAATGGAGTATGATATGAGCCAGCACACGGCGATTAGTCGTGTGCTTGTTTTTTCAAGCGCCTTTGCGCGCCGTCGGCTCGTCGAGGGGCAGATAGAAAGGGTTAGCAGCATGGCAACCGGTACACTTAAGAAATCGTTCTTCCGCGAGAAGGGCTACGGCTTCATCACTCCCGATGACGCTCCGGCGGATTCCAAGTCCGATATCTTCGTTCACTTTAGCGCCATCCAGATGGACGGCTTCAAGTCCCTTGATGAGGGCGATCGAGTCGAGTTCGAGGTCGGCCCCGGCAAGAAGCCCGGCGAGACCCAGGCAATCAACGTTCGCAAGATTAGCTAGTCTTAGCGTCGAGCAACGTATATAGCGCGGATGTGACAGGGGTGCCCAATCAACGTCGGGCGCCCCTGTTTCTGTTTCCTCATGTCCCCCTAAGGCGCTACACTTGGCTCGGGGCCATGTTGGCCCCATTCGATAGATTTAGGAGGAATCATGGCGTGCACCACAATCCTTGTAGGAAAAGATGCGAGCTATGACGGTTCTACAATCGTCGCTCGCAATGAGGACTCTCCGGGTGGGCAGTTTGAGCCCAAGCGCATGCAGGTGGTCCTGCCCAAAGACCAGCCTCGCGTCTATACCAGCGTGGAATCGCACCTCACCATCGAGCTTCCCGAGGAACCCATGCGCTACACATCGGTTCCAGATGCCATAGAGGGCCACGGCGTTTGGGCGGCGGCGGGATTCAACGAGCTCAACGTTGGCATGAGCGCCACCGAGACCATCACCAGCAACGAGCGCGTTCTGGGCGCCGACCCTTTGGTCGTGTATACCCCCGCCAGCGGTGTCGAGGGTGAAGAGGGCTACGTCCCCGCCTGTCCGGGCGGTTTGGGTGAGGAGGACTTTGTTACCCTGGTCCTGCCATACATCAAGTCGGCTCGCGAGGGGGTCGAGCGTCTGGGCGCCCTGCTCGAGAAATACGGCACCTATGAGATGAACGGCATCGCGTTTTCCGACGTTGATGAGATTTGGTGGCTCGAGACCGTTGGAGGCCACCACTGGATCGCAAAGCGCGTGCCCGACGACATGTACGTCACCATGCCCAACCAGCTGGGTATCGACTGGTTCGACCTTGGCGACGCGGAGGGCGAGCAGCATGAGCATATGGCGAGCCCTGATCTGCGCGCATGGATGGCCGATAACCACCTCGACCTCACGCTCCGCGGCGAGTACGCGTTCTTCTCTGAGGACGAGTACGAGTTGATCGAGGATGGGGACGATGACTACATCGAGGATTTGGACGAGGACCTGGATGATGATGGGTCTGACGGGGACGATCTGGAGGATGTCTTTGTTCTGGACGCCGGCCGCTTCGAGGATATCTTCAACCCTCGTGAGGCGTTTGGATCCCGTTCCGATAGCGACCATGTCTACAATACGCCGCGCGCATGGTACATGCAGCGCTTCTTGAACCCACATGACGTGTGGGAGGGCCCCTTTGCGGACTACACGCCCGAGTCCGATGACATCCCGTGGGCGCGCGTTCCCGAGCGCAAGGTGACCATCGAGGACGTGAAGTACGTCCTTTCCGCCCATTACCAAGGGACCCCTTACGATCCGTATGGAAAGCACGGCACTCCCGAGACGCGCTCGCTGTACCGGCCCATTGGCATCAACAGAAACGGCCAGCTTGCGGTTCTACAGGTGCGCTCGTATGTGGACGAGGATCATCGCGCTATCCAGTGGATGGCGTTTGGCTCGAATCCGTTTAACGCCCTCGTTCCTTTCTATGCGAACGTCGACACCCTGCCGGAGTATCTGTGCAATACCGCGTCGACGGTCACAACGGATAGTTTCTACTGGTCGAATCGCCTGATTGCGGCGCTTGCGGACGCGAGGTTCCGCGATAACGCGGCTCATATCGAGCGCTATCAGGAAAAGGTGGGCGCTCGCGGACATCAGATGCTTCGCGAGACGGACCGCGCGGTTGCGGACGCGTCGGGAGAGGAGCTTGTGCGCGCGCTGGAGCAGGCGAACGATCGGATGGCGCGCTTCCTGCGCGAGCAGACGGACGCGCTGCTGGGTAAAGTGCTTCACACGACGAGCCTGTCGATGAGAAACGGCTTTGCCATGTCTGACAATTAACGCAAACGGCACGCGGTTCCCATGGGGCGCCGCGTGCATTTTTGTTTGCATCGAAGCGGCGAGGGGTACAAGACACAGCATGGTACGCCCTGGCCGCACCGCGGCTGGGCGAGGGTCAAGGAGGATATCATGGCAACTGCATTCGAAGAGCTTGTCAACGGTATGGTCAACATCGGTTTCGGCGTTGCCGCAACCGCCGCAGAGAAGGGCCGCGAGGTCCTCGAGGATTTAAACGCCAAGGGCGAGGAGGTTCGTCATGACCCCTCGACTCCGGATTTCGCCCGTTCCATGTCTGACGTTTTCGAGAGTGCGGGCGGTATGTTCACCGATGCAACGGAGCGTTTGGGCGCCAAGGGCGAGACGGCGGCGGAGCGCGTTTTGGATGAGCTGATCCTCGCCCGCGTCCGCTGCCTTAACGAGTTCGAGCGCTCGGCGTTCTTGGCGCACGTGCAAGATCTGGTTCGTGCGGTCGAGAGCGAAACCGTTCATATTCCGGTTGAGTCCGTAGATAAGGATGCCGAAGGTGATGCCGGCGCTGAAACCGAGACCGTCGAGCAGGGGGAAGGCGAGTAGGAACCGTTGACCGAGAGAGAGACTACATACGAGGCGCCGCAGGGCGAAGGCCGCGACCGGCAGCCTGCCGGCCAGGCATCTCCTGCGGAGCGGTCCGTCGGCGACTCGGTCTTTCATCGTCATGAGCGTGCGGTGGACGAGGTTCCCGACCAGCCGGCCGTCATCGCTCCGGGCGAGAAGTACCAGTTGTCGTCCGCCGGCAGGCGCTGGCGAATCGGCGAGATATTCAAGCTTCTACGCAAATATGAGGTGTGGAACGACATTACGCCGGTCCGCTTGCGCTGTCTGCTTGAAGAGCTGGGCCCCATATTTGTCAAGATGGGGCAGATTCTGGCGAATCGCTCCGAGATATTGCCCCAGCGCTTTTGCGATGAGTTGCGCAAGCTTCGCACCGATGTGGACCCGGTGCCCTATACAATCGTTCGCGATTGCCTGCATGCCGAATATCGCCGGCCCCTGTCCGAGGTTTTCTCTTGGATTGACGAGGAGCCTTTGGGAAGCGCTTCTCTGGCGCAGGTGCACCGCGCGCGGCTGGTGACGGGCGAAGACGTCGCCGTCAAGGTCCAGCGCCCCGGCGCGCAGCAGGTTATGGCGCAAGACATCGACATCATGCGCTCCATTGTGCGGCTCGCATCTCATTTTGTTCAAACGGACCAATTCGTCGACTTGCATGATGTGGTCGAGGAACTTTGGGAGTCGTTCCGCGAAGAGACCAATTTCATCATGGAGGCCCGCAACCTCGATGACTTTTACGAGTTTCACTTGGGAACCAAGGGCATCTCCTGTCCTCGTCCCTATATGAAGCTATGCACCGAGCACGTTGTGGTCATGGATTACGTGGATGGCGTCTCCATTAGCGACCCGGACGCTTTGATCGATGCCGGCTATAGCCTTAAACAGCTGGGCTCTCGTATTGTGGAGGACTATTCGACGCAGGTTTTGGACGACGGCTTCTTCCATGCCGACCCCCACGCCGGCAATATCATCGTGAAGGACGGCGTGGTGTACTTCATCGACCTCGGCATGGTCGGTCGCATGTCCAATCACGATCGTCTGATTGTGAAGGACATTATCTACTCGGTCGCCGAGGACGATGTTCCCAAGCTTAAGGACTCGCTGCTGCGTTTTGCGGTGTCCCGCGGGGATTCGGGGGCGCTTGATCACGCCGCGTTTCTGAACGATCTCGATTACATAGTCGCCGATTTCGCCGGTCTTGATTTGAAGGATCTGGATATCGGTGAGTTCCTAACATCCCTGGTTAATCTAGCGCGCAAGAACGACGTCGAGCTGCCCAGCGTGGTGACCATGTTCGCCAGGGGCATGGTGACGCTAGAGGGGCTTCTTAGCGAGTACATGCCGCATGTGAACATGATCCAGATCATTCGCAGCCACATTGCGAACGAGAAGAGCACCTATAAACGGCTCGAAGATGGTGCCCGCGAGCTTTCCGTAGAGAGCCTGCGCGCCGCAAGGGGAACGCTTGAGGCGGCTGAGCACATAGGCCTGGCGACGCGTATGCTGACCCGCGGCCAGCTTAAGGTCAACACCCAGATTATGGGTTCCGAAGAGGTGCTTCGTCATGTTGGCGGCATTGTTGACCGCATGTCCATGTCCATTGTCATCGCCGGATTGTTTATCGGCTCCTCGGTGGTGTACTACGCCAAAATCGAGCCGGTTATCTTTGGCATTCCGGTTATCGGCTTTCTGGGATATGCGAGCGCTTTGATCCTTGCGCTGGGGCTGGGGCGAGAGATCTGGCGCAACGGCCACGCTAGAAAGTAGGGGCGTGCCCATAGAGCTCCGGGCCGTTGAAAAGCTCCGTCGCGGATGCGTATACGGGCAGGTTGCAAGCTTTCGCGTGCTCTAGCAGATCTCGGTTGCGCCTGTTGACGGCTCCCGTATCTTCGAGGCTCCATATGAGCGCGCGGCAGCCCTCGAGCGCCGCCTTTGCATCCATGATGGCGCGCTCTTCAATGGGCTCGAATGCCGGCGTGTCGATGACTTGCACTGCAAGGGCCCTTGCGAGCGACCAATCTATATCTCCGCGATGCAGGACCCCTGCGGCAAACGGCACGTCGCGGCGCTGAAGTTCTCGCATGTCCTCGACTCCGGAGCCCCCGCCCGCGACGATGAACACCCGAGCGCTGCCGCGGGGGCGCTCCATTTCAAAGCTGCCAAATGCTGGATTGAACGATGAAGGGTCGATGCCGTAGAGGTTCGCCATATGCTCTTGGGTGAAGGCTTCGCGCGCGGAGCCTTGAAAGGCGATGCCTCCGCGGGCGACGGCGATGACGTGGTCCGCGGCTTTTTGGGCGAGAGCGAGCTCGTGCAGCGATGCGATGATGCAGATGCCGCGCGTGCGGGCGAGCCTGCGCAGCATCTGCAGCATTTCCAGCTGCGACGAGACGTCGAGATAAGATGTCGGCTCGTCCAAAATGAGAACGCGGGGCTCTTGGCAGATGGCGCGTGCGATCAACGCGCGCTGCCGCTGCCCGTCGCTAAGGGTTGCGAAATCCCGTTCGGAAATATCTTCAATATGGCAGAGCGCAAGCGCCTCTTGGACCGCATCGCGGTCGGCGTGCGTGAGGGAGCCAAAGCGCCCGGTGTGGGGGAAACGCCCCGCCTCCACCACATCACGGCATGTGAGCAATTCCGGAGAGGGACGAGAGGTGTCATGGACGGCGAGCGTGCGGGCGAGGTCGCGTTCGCGTAGGGAGGCGAGCTCTGCCCCCTCGACGATGACGGTGCCCGCAAGGGGGCGCAGGCGCCCGCAGAGAGATTTGAGTATGGTTGATTTGCCGGATCCGTTGGGGCCTATAAGTGCGGTGAGGGTGCCTGCGGCAATGTCGATCTCGACGCCCTGCACGATGGGGGCGGCGTAGCCTGCGGACAGGTTGCGGGCGGCAAGGGGGGTCGCCGGTTCTTGACGGCGACGGGTGGAGCAGTTGATTTGCGCATTCATGCTACAGCCCCCGTTTCTTAATCATGAGCCAGATGACGAGCGGGGCGCCCAGTACGGCGGTGACGGCGCTCACGCTGAGCTCGACTGGGGAGAAGAGCATGCGCGCGATAAGGTCGCAAGCGCTGCAGAGCAGGGCGCCCATAAGGAAGGAGGCGGGGACCACGGCGATGGGCTTCGAGGTGCCGAGCGCCTGCTTGGCGAGATGGGGGGCGGCGATGCCCACAAAGGAAATGGGGCCCGCGAAGGCGACCGTGCAGGCGGACATGATGCTGGAAAGTATGACGATTGCGCTGCGAAACGCGCGAATGTTCACGCCGACGCTATGCGCGTAATCCTCGCCCAGCTGATAGGCTCCAAGAGGTTTGGAGAGGACGAAGGTGGTGACGGCGGTGATCGCGACCGTGGGGGCGATCGCGACGATATCCGTCCACGACGTGCCCGAAAAGCTGCCGAGCGACCAGTTGTGCAGGTTGACGATGCTTTGATCGTCCGCGAACGCGATGAGGAAATTGGTCGCTGCCGAGCAGATGTAGCCGATCATGACGCCGGCAACGATGAGCGTGCCCCGCGAGCGGACGCGCCTGGAGACCGCGAGCACCAGCGCCATGGCGAGAAGCGATCCCGTCACGGCCGCCGCCACGGACATCCAGGTTGTCATGACGGAGCCGGCGCCCATGACCACGATCATGAGCAGCGCGACGCAGAGCTTTGCGCCCGATGAGATGCCCAGCACGAACGGATCGGCGATGGGGTTGTCGAAGAACACCTGGAGAAGCAGTCCGGAAAGCGCGAGGGAGCCGCCCAGCAGGGTGGAGGCGATCGCGCGGGGCAGGCGAATCTCCCATATGATCTGGCTTGCGGCATCCGGGGACGGGCCGGCGGCGAGGATGTGGATGATTTGGATGGGCGAGTAGTCGGTCGAGCCGATGGCGACGCTCGTGGCGATCGCGGCGGTAAGGGCGACGCCGAGCACGGCGAGAACGATTGCCGTTCGCCGTCCGGAATGCCTGTGCATGGACGGCTGGGTGAGATTCATCAAGAGAGTTTCTCCAGGTAGGTAAGGGAGCTGTCAGCGCCTTCCAGCATCGCACGCAGGTCCGAGACGATCTGGGGCGTCTTGGTCATCTGCTGATACATATTACTCGTGCAACGCCATACATTGCCCTCTCGAGTCGCTTTGGTGTTGGCGAGCAGTTGGTTTTTAGCTAGGAAGTCGGACATGGTGGAGACGGAGTTATCGACGGTGGCGTTGTAGATGATGAAGTCCGCATCGCGCACCTGGGCGTAGAAGGACTCCATCTCCATGGTGACGGAGGACGAGTCTTCTGAATCGCCCAGGTCGCTAAAGGCGGTCTGTCCGCCCGCTATGGAGATCATCTGCGACACGTAATCGCCCGAGCGGCGAACCACGGCGGCCCCGTCCTCGTTGATATAGAAGAAGGCGACGGTCTTGTCGGTTCCCTTGCCCTGGGAAGCCCGCTCCACGCTCTCGCAGGCGCTCGAGAAAAACTCGTCCGCCTGGGCTTCTCGTCCAAAAAGCATGCCGTAGAGGCGTATCCATTCCAGGCGCCCCAACGCAGTGGGCTCGTTGCTGGAGAGGTCGGTAAGCACGATGAGGCCCAGGTCCTGGAGCTTCTTACGGGTGTCCGGCCTATGGTCGATCATGGTGTTCTCCAGGGCGACCGTGCATCCAAGCTGTGCGAGGCGCTCGTAGTCCGGGGAGCTGTATGAGCCCACATAGGCGCACGATCCGGATTCGACGGCGCCGGCCAGGCTCTCTATGGAGCAGGTTTGGGGGTCGACGGAGGTCGCCGCGATCGCATCGATGACCCCGAGCTGGTCGATGAGGCAGACGCTGTTCGACGCCGCGTGGTAGGCGCGCTCGAGCGGGGCGGTGATGACGGCGATATCCTCATCCAGGCCCTGGGGCGCGCCGGCGCCTTGCGGGACTATGAGGAAGCGGTCCTTGTTGGCAAGGCAGATAAGCCGGTAGCCTCCCTCGAACTCGTCCACGGTGAATCGCGTCGCATATGCGAGCTCGACGGCGCCCGTGTGGACAAGGTCGCATCCCAGGTCGATATCGCGGTACGGGGAGGAGTCCTCGCTCGCGTCGGCGGAATCGGCCGCATCGTTATCGGCGCTTGGCGCGTCTTGGCCGGGGGAGCCCTGCTCGAGGCTGGAGCCATCGAGCGCGATGGTGTAGTCGATGAGGTGCGGAGTGCTCATGCGCGTGGTGCGCGCCTGGACCTCGACCGTGGCGTCCACGGAGTCGACGGGGATGTCGAACACGGAGCCGCCCTTGGTTGATGCGGGCGAGTACTCCTGCCCATCCACCACCATGAGGTCGTAGGAATCGCTGGACCAGACAACCTCCAACGTCAACTGCCCGTTTGCGGCGACCAGCTTGGCGGGCGATGCGATTGAGACGCGCCCCGTACCGCCCTCCAGCTGCACGTCTATGCGATAGGTGCCGTCCAGCTCGCTTGAGCCCCGTGAGCAGCCGGCGAACGAGAGGCCTGCCGCCAAGAAGGCGAGCAGAATCGCGAGTGCGGCGGAAAAGCGGCTGATAGATGTGCGGATAGAGCGGCTCATGGGCATCCGTTCTCATCGATGGCGGTTATAGAGGCGAAAGGATAAAAAGGGACGCGCCGGGTGCGAGGCGGTGCACACGGCGCGTCGGGTCAGGCTATGCCTTATAAGCGGAGGAGGGAAGGTCCGCGGATTCGAAGACCAGGGTTCGGTCGTACCAGGATTCCTTGCGGATGCTCCAAGCGGCGCAGTCGGTTTCTTCGTCGAGCGCCTGCACCGGGACCGTGTACTCGTAGGCGCCTTCTGCGTTTTCCACGAAGGGGATGAACTGGTCCTCGGCGGCGCTTGCGGCCTCATCGCCGGTGCCCATGAAGAGCTTGCCGTAGCCGGTGCCGCCCAGCGTCATAGTGCAGGTCATGGATCCGTCGGCGACGTGCAGAACCGCCTTCTTGACGTTGAACATCCTGGAGCTGGAGGTCACCGTGATGTCGTAGTCGCCATCACGAAGGTCCGCGGCGGTCAGCGGCGTTGAGGCCGCATCGTCCTTGGTCGATGCGGACGAGGAACCCTGCTCGACGGGGGCTGCGCTGCCGGCGGTGTCGGAGGCAGCGCCGGCGCAGCCGGCAAGGCCGGAGGCGCCCGCGACGACGCAGGCGGTGAGAACGATGAGGAGATTGGAGCGAATCAAGTTCGACGTCCTTTCTTTAAGGGTGGGGCTTTAAACGCGAGGGCCGGTGCCGATTAGAGGGACTCGATCGCCGCGGCGACGTGGTCGACGTAGATGTCATCGATGCCGCTGTACTGGCCCAGGCCCTCGAGCAGGCATGTGGTCTCGATGCCGGCTGCGGTAAACTTGGATGCCCAGGAATCGGGGTCGGAGGTGTCTGCCATGTCGTTGGTGGCATGGTCGCCCGCGACCACCATGAACGGCGAGAGGACGGCCTTGGCATAGCCCGCCGCCTGCACGCCTGCGATAACGTCCTCGCAGGTGGGCTCTGCCTCGACGGTGCCAACGAAGAATTGCTTTTTGCCCAGGGCGTCAAAGGTCCGCTGCATGGTGGCGTAGTCGGCGTTGGAGTCGGCGGTGGTGCCGTGGCCCATCAGGACAAAGGCGCAGGCGCCATCGTCCAGGTTCGCGCGCTGCTCCGCAATCGCTTCCGCGACCGCCTGGTAGTCGGCATCGCTTGCCAACAGGGGCTCGCCCAGGGCAACCTGCTTGAAATCGTCCGAACGCTTGTCCAGCTCGTCTTTGATATCCGTGTACTCCAGGCCCGCCATGAGATGGGTGGGCTGGACGATGACGGTCTCGACGCCGTCCGCCTTGGCGCGGTCCAGCGCTTCCTCCACGTTGTCGATCTCGATGCCGTCGCGCTCCTTGAGCTTATCGATGATGATCTGCGAGGTGAATGCGCGCCTGACATCGTAGTCGCGGCCGTATTTTTCGCGGATGGCGTCCTCGATGGCGCCGATGGTGACGTGGCGCGTGGAGTTATAGCTGGTGCCGAAGCTGGTTACAAGGATGACGGGCTTGGCGGCGGGGGCCGTGCTCGCGCCGGATGATCCCGCTCCGTCGTTGCTTTGCGAGCAGCCCGTAAGGGCGCCGAGGGCGAGGGCGGCGGCGCCGCCGGAGAGCAGGGACCTGCGGGAGATGGTGGGGGTCATGTGCGTTCCTTTCGTTCACGATGCGCCGAGGCAGAAGCACTTGCGGCGATTGTGTGACCGGGCGGAACGCGATAACAAGATGAGACGGCGGGCCAAGCATGGCCGTCTGTCCGTGCGCTCCTCCGGGGTTCACAGAGGCTGCGACGCCGCGGAGCGAGTCCGCGAGGAGAAGGCAGAGCGCCCTGGCTCGAAAGCGCGCCGGCGCTTCCACACAGTAATGGCCCTTGCTCAGGATTCGCACCTGATTCCCTCTGATTGAACCGGCGCCGCGACACGCCGACCCTCTCCTAATGTGGCTGCTGCCGCAAACGCGGCTTTACGTTGTCCATCATAGCAGGTTTCGTTTATGCCCTAACTGAGATATGCTCAAGCCTTATGTTGAGGCTTTGCCCGGGCGCGTGCGCGCCCTGTGGTGGAACTACAATGCGATTGGCTTGTATTGGGACGATGGGAGGCCGGCATGGTGCACTTTGTAGGGGCGGGGAGCGGCGCGCCCGATTTGATTACGCTGCGCGGAGACGCGCTTTTGCGTCGGGCAGACGTGGTCATATGGGCCGGCAGCCTGGTGAATCCGCGGCTGCTCGAGGTGTGCCGCGACGATTGCGAGATCTTTGACAGCGCCACCATGACGCTGGAGGAGGTGCTTGACCGGATGCGGGCTGCCGAGGAGCGGGGCCTCGAGGTGGTACGCCTGCACACGGGCGACCCCTGCATGTACGGCGCGATTCAAGAGCAGATGGACGCGCTGGATAAGATGGGCATCGCCTACGACGTGGTGCCGGGCGTCTCGAGTTTCTGCGGCGCCGCGGCGGCGCTGCGCACCGAGCTTACGGCCCCCGGCATCAGCCAGACGGTCACGCTGACGCGCCTCGCCGGCCGCACGCCCATGCCCGAGGGCGAGGACATGGCCGCGCTCGCCTCTCGCGGGGGAACCATGGTCATCTTCTTGAGCGCCGGTCATCTTGACCGCTTGCAGGAGGAGCTGCTTGCCGCCGGACGCGATGCGGACGAGCCCGCGGCGATTGTCTATAAGGCGACGTGGCCGGACGAGAAGGTCATGCGCTGCACCGTGGGCACGCTCGCTCAAACCGGCGCGGATAACGCGGTCCGCTCGACCGCCCTGGTTGTCGTTGGCCGCGTGCTCGCCGGCGACGTTCCGCGCAGCTGCCTGTACGACCCTTCGTTCGAGACGGCTTTTCGTCCCGCTCGCCAGGGCAGGGGCTGACCGTGGCCTTTGAGCGATACATATGGTCGGGGAACAGGAGGCTGCGCCTGGGATACACCACCGGTACCTGCGCCGCCGCCGCTGCCGGGGCCGCCGCTCGCGCCCTGCTGTTCGGCGAGCCCCCCGCGAACGTGACGGTGCGGGTGCCTGCCGGCGAGGGCATCGAGGTCGAGGTCGTTGAGACTCGTCGCGATGCGAGCGGCGTGACGTGTGCGGTGCGAAAGGACGGCGGCGACGACATCGATGCCACGGACGGCGCGCTGATCTGCGCACGCGTCGAGCTGACCGGCGCGGAGGGCATCGAGATCGACGGCGGCGCCGGCGTGGGCAGGGTTACCAAGCCGGGCCTCGACCAGCCCGTGGGCGCCGCGGCGATCAACAGCGTGCCTCGCCGGATGATCGCGGAAGCGGTCGAGGACGCGCTGGCAGAGGCGCACCAGGACCGGGGCGCCAAGGTCACCATCATCGTCCCCATGGGCGAGGAGATCGCCGCCAAGACGTTCAACCCCAACCTGGGCATCGTGGGCGGTATTTCCATTCTAGGGACCACGGGGATCGTCGAGCCCCGTAGCCTGTCGGCGTTGCGCGACAGCATCGAGCTCGAGATTCGCCAGGCCGCCGCCCTGGGCGCGCGCGACCTGGTCGTGGTCCCGGGGAACTACGGGTCGGACTACGTGTCCGGCAATCTGCGGATCGGCGCCGTGCCCGTTGTCGCCTGCTCCAACTTCATGGGTGCCGCCATCGATTGCGCGGCGCGCGAGGGGTTTGAGCGCGTGCTGGTGGTGGGGCATATCGGGAAGATGGTCAAGGTGTGCGGCGGCATCATGGATACCCATTCGCGCGTGGCGGACGCCCGCATGGAGATCCTGGCGGCCCACGCGGCGGCGTCCGGCGCCCCCGCGGAACGGGTTCGGCAGATCATGGATGCCGCTACCGCCGACGCCGGCCTTGAGATCTTGCAGCGCGAGGGCCTGGTCGCGCCGACGTGCGAATCGCTTTCCCGGGCGCTCTCCATTCGACTGGGCCGCCGCGCGGGCAAGGCGATGTCCGTAGCCGCCTTAGTATTCAGCAACGTTTACGGCGAGCTGTTTCGCACTCCCGGCGCGGATGCGATGCTCGCCGCATGGGAGGTCGCTCATGGGTAAAGGGACGCTATACGGCGTGGGCGTGGGCCCGGGGGACCCGGAGCTCGTCACGCTCAAGGCGATTAGAACCATCGAGGCGTGCCGGGTGGTCGTGGCCCCCCGTGCCCGCGCGGGCTCCTCGCTCGCGTTGAGCATCGTGCGCGCGAATGTCGATTTGACCTGCCATGAGGTGGTCGAGGTCCCCTTCGCGATGGCCGGCGAGGACGACGCCAGGGATGCCCGGCGTGCCGATGCGGCGGCGCTGGTGGTCTCGCGCCTGGAGCAGGGCCTCGACGTCGCCATGCCCACGCTGGGCGACCCGGCGATCTACTCGACGTTCCAGCGCATCGCCGCAGCCGTTCGCGGCGAGGGCTTCACCGTGCGCCAGGTGCCCGGCGTCCCAAGCTTCTGCGCGGTCGCGGCAGCGCTCGATGCCGACCTCACGCCCGATCCCGCGCTGCCCGTCCACATCGTCCCGGCCCTCTGCCGCGATTCGCTGCGCGAGGCAGCGGATCTATCCGGCACCGTGGTGTTGATGAAGGCGGGCGGCGAGGCCGAGGGGCTCGCATGCGCCCTGCGCGAGGCGGGCGTGCTGGAGCGCACGCAGCTGGTGAGCAATTGCGGGCGCCCGGATGAGCTGGTGCTGCGAAGGCTGGATGCGCCCGACGTTCCCGACAGGCTGGGGTATTTCTCCACGGCGGTGGTGCTCCCATGAGGGTGCGCTTGATCGCGTTCACCGCCGCGGGCGAGTGCGTCGCGCTGCGCGCCCGCGATGTCCTGGAAGGGGAGGACTGCGCGTACGAGCGCGGGTTCGGCGAGGCTCGCCGCGGACTCGATGCCTTCGCGCGCGAGGGCTTTGATCGGGCGGACGCCCTTGTGTTCGTCGGCGCGACGGGTATCGCCGTCCGCGCGATCGCGCCGTACGTGCGCTCCAAGGCGAGCGATCCGGCGGTGGTTGTTATCGACGAGGCGGGGACGTGGTGCATCCCGGTCCTCTCGGGGCACCTTGGCGGGGCCAACGCGCTGGCGATTCGATTGGCGCGCGGTCTGGGCGCGCAACCCGTGGTCACCACCGCGACCGATATCCGCGGGGTGTGGGCGCCGGATTCCTGGGCGGCTTCGCGGGGGTTCTGCGTGCTCGAGCCGGAACGCATCCGCTCGGTCTCGTCCAGCCTTCTGGCGGGGGCGGGGGCGACCCTGTTTACGGATGGAGCGGTCGAGGGGGCCGTCCCCGCCGGGGTGAGCCTGACGGAGGAGCGCGCCCGCGCGCAGGTGGTGGTGAGCCCGCGCGCGCTGCCGCAAGACGGGGAGCTGGCTTGCGAACCCGCCCTCCATATAGTCCCGCGCTGCGTCTACGTAGGGGTCGGCTGCCGTCGCGGCGCGTCCCGGGCGGCGATCGCCCGCGCGGTCGAGTGCGCTCGCGAACTGGCGGGGGTGCCTTCGCGCGCCCTTGCCGGGGCGGCGTCCATCGATTTGAAAGCGGACGAGGAGGGGCTGCTTTCCTGGGCGCGCTCCGCGGGGCTCGCCATCGAGTTCTTCGCCGCGGAGCGCCTGGCAAGGGCGGAGGGCTCGTTCTCGTCCTCCCCGTTTGTCGAGTCGGTCACCGGCGTCGACTGCGTGTGCGAGCGCGCGGCGGCTTGCGCTTCCGGCTCGGGTCGGCTCATCTGCCGCAAGCAGGTGCTCGACGGGGTGACGGTGGCGCTGGCCGCCAGCGCGTTTACCTGCACGTTCAACAACGATGCGGCGAACCGCCGCGGATAGGGGCCTGAGGTCATGGGCATGTTGTATATCGTAGGGCTGGGGCCGGGCGCGGGCGAGGGCATGACGCTCGCCGCGCATCGGGCGCTGTCTCGCTGCGGCGCCATCGTGGGCTATTCCGCCTACATCGACCTGCTCGAGGGCCTATATCCGGAGGCGCGCCGCGTGAGCACCGGCATGATGCGCGAAGTCGAGCGCTGCCGCGCCGCGCTCGAATTGGCTCGGGACGGGGACGAGGTCGCCCTGGTGTGCAGCGGCGACGCCGGCGTCTACGGCATGGCCTCGCCCGCGCTCGAGCTGGGCGCCGACTTTCCGGATGTGGATATCGAGGTGGTGTGCGGAGTCACCGCGGCGCAGAGCGGCTCGGCCGTGCTGGGCGCCCCGCTTGCTCAGGATTTCGCCGTCATCTCCCTTTCCGACCTGCTGACGCCCTGGGAGGATATCGAGCGCCGCATCGAGGCGGCCGCCTGGGGCGACTTCTGCATCGCCCTGTACAACCCGCGCAGTAAAAAGCGCTCGGGCCACCTGGCTCGCGCCGTGCAGGTTTTACTGCGGCACAAAGGGCCCGATACGGTGTGCGGTTGGGTGCGCATGATTGGTCGCGAGGGGCAGCAGAGCGGCATATGCACGTTGGATGAGCTTGGGTCGCTTGAGGCGGATATGTTCACGACGGTCTTTGTCGGCAACGCCGCCACTCGCGTGGCGGACGGGCGCATGGTGACCCCGCGCGGATACAGGGGGCTTTCATGAGGCGCATCGATATCGTGGGCGCCGGTCCGGGCGCCTTGGACCTCATGCCGGTTGCCAACCGCACCTTGGTTAGGGAATGCGACCTGCTTATAGGCGCCCCGCGACTGCTTGACGCCTGCGCGAGCCTGTCGAGCGCCCCGCGCGCTTCGGCCACGAGGGCCGCGGACGTAGTGCGAGAGTTTGAAGGCGCGACATGGCGGCGGGCATGCGTGGTCATGAGCGGGGACACGGGCATGTTCAGCGGTACCGCGTCGCTGCTCGAGCATATCCGCCGCACGCCGTCGCTCGCGGACTGCCGCGTGCGGGTGCACCCCGCGCCCGGATCCGCCGCGCTGCTCGCCGCCCGCCTGGGCCGCCCCTGGCAGGACTGGCGCTTCCTATCCGCCCACGGCGTCGAGCTCGATTATCGCGAGCTTTTCTCGTCCACGCGTCCCGCCTACGTGGTGACGGCCGGCGGACAAGGCCCGTCCGGCATCTGCCGCGCCCTGGATGACGCCGGGTGGGGCGATGCGCGCGTTACCGTGGCGCAAAACCTATCGTATGAGGACGAATCGATTGAGACCGGCCTGGCAACGGACCTGCTCGATCGCAGATTCGCCCCGCTCACCTCGATGCTCATAGAGTTTCCCCGCGAGGCCGGCACCCCATGGCCTTTCGACACCCCGGGCATTCCCGACGAGGCGTTCGAGCGCGGTCGCGTTCCCATGACCAAGCGCGAGGTGCGCGCCGTCGCCCTTTCCAAGCTGCGCGTGGCGCGCGGCGACGTGGTGTACGACATCGGCTCGGGCACGGGCTCGGTCACCGTCGAGCTCGCCCGCGTCGCCGGCCCCGCGGGCCGCGTGTTCGCGTTCGAGCGCAACCCCGAGGCCGTCGAGCTCACGCGCCGCAACATCCGCGCTTTCCGCTTGCGCAACGTGCGGGTTGTCGAGGGCGCGGCGCCGCAGGTTCTTGAGGGATGCCCGGCGCCGGACGCCGTCTTTGTCGGCGGCAGCGCGGGGATGCTGGGAGATATCGTCCAGGTCCTGCGCGCATCCGGCGCCCGCCCGCGGCTCTGCGTGCCCTGCGTGTCGCTGGAGACCCTCTCGTCCGCGGTCGCGCTGCTGGGGGGTCCCGGCTTCAGCGGCCTCGAGGTGTGCGAGGTGTCGGTCGCTCGCGCTCAGGTCGCCGGGTCGCATCATCTTATGCGCGCGAACAACCCGGTGTTCCTGATCGCCGCGCAGATGACCGATGAGGACGGCTGCGTGGACGCGGATGGGGGAGCCTTTGGGGACGCTGGCGCGGGCGCGGACGAGCATGGGCGGCGCTCATGACGAACTCCGTATGCTCCCTGCCGCCCCGTTTGATGGTGTCGGCCCCCGCTTCGGGCTCGGGCAAGACCGTCTTTACGTGCGCGCTCATTCGCGCCCTGCAGCGGCGGTCCCTCTCGGTCGCGGCGTTTAAATGCGGGCCGGACTACATCGACCAGCTGTTCCATGCGCGCACGTCGCGTGCGGCGGCGGGCAACCTCGACGGTTTCTACTCGTCCGACGCCCAGATTCGCGCGCTGCTGGCCCGCGGTGCCGAGCGGCGGGACGTTGCCGTGCTGGAGGGGGCCATGGGCTTCTACGACGGCATGGCCCCGGGCAGCGATGCGGCGAGCGCCTATCATGTGGCGCGCGCCACCCAGACCCCCGTCGTTTTGGTTGTTCCGGCCCGCGGGGCGTCTTTAACGCTGGCGGCGACCATCCAGGGCATCTGCCGCTTTCGCGAGGATGCGGGGGTCGCCGCGGTGGTGCTTTCCCGCGTGGGCGAGGGGGCGTATCGCTACGCTAAGGGCGCCATCGAGCGCGAATGCGGCGTGCCCGTGGTTGGCTTTGTGCCGCAGCACGACGCGTTCTCGCTTGAAAGCCGCCATCTTGGTCTGGTGGGCGCCGACGAGGTGGAAGGCCTGCAGGATCGCCTGGACGCCATGGCGGACATCGTGCAGGATGCCGTCGACGTGGGCGCGCTGCTGGACATCGCCCGCTCCGCCCCGCGCCCGGACGTCGCGCCCTTTGTCGTCGAGCGCATGCTGGACGCCCCCCTTCGCATGGCCGTCGCCTTCGATGAGGCCTTTTGCTTCTATTACGAGGAGAACCTCCGCGTGCTGCGCGACCTGGGCGTCGAGGTGGTCGAGTTCAGCCCCCTGCGCGACCGGGCGCTGCCGGCGGGCGCATGCGGCCTCATGCTGGGCGGCGGCTACCCAGAGCTCCACGCGGAGCGCCTGTCCGCGAACGCCCCCATGCGCGATGCGGTGGCGCGCGCGGTGCTCTCGGGCATGCCCGTGGTGGCCGAGTGCGGCGGATACCTGTATCTGAACGAGCGGATCGCGGACAAAGGGGGCGCGTGCTGGCCCATGGTGGGCGCCCTGCCCGGAGGGTCGTTCCGGCAGCCGCCTCGCGGCAGGTTCGGCTACATCGAGCTGGAGTGCCCGTCGGGCGGCCTGTACGGCGACAAAGCCTTGACGCTGCGGGGGCACGAGTTTCACCGGTGGCAGGCGGACGCCGAGGCGGGCGATTGCCGCGCGTCCAAACCGGGGCGCGACCGCTCCTGGCCCTGCATGAGCTACGGGGCGACCATGGCTGCGGGCTTTCCGCACGTTTATTATCCTTCCAACATCGATGCGGCCCGCTCGCTGGTCCGCGCGATGCGCCGATTTAAAGGGAGCGGGGGCGATGCCGCGTGACCGATGACTTGCGAGGACATCTTGACCAGCGCTGCTTCGAGGCGGATTACGCGCGTGCCGAGGACGGGCTTCGCGCGCGACTTGCGAGCACGGCTGCTGATGATGCCTGGTTGCGGGGCCTGGTTGCCGGCGTAGCGGCGCCGGACGAGGAGTGCGCCCGCGCCGCCCGCGCCCGCTTCGATGCCGCCGCCATGCCCCTGGGCGGGCTGGGGCTGCTGCAGGAGGACGTGCAGCGTCTCGCCGCGGCCCTGGGGACTCGGGACGTCGATATCTCGGCGCGCTGCCTGGTGGTTTTTTTGGCCGACAACGGCGTGGTGGCGCAAGGGGTCTCCCAGAGCGGCCAAGAGGTGACGGCGATCGTCGCAAACAACCTGCTCGCGCTCTCGACCAGTTCTTGCCGCATGGCCGCCTGCGCTCATGCCCCGGTCATTCCCGTCGACGTGGGGATGGCGACCCGTGTGCGCGACGGGCGCCTGCGCGGGCGCGCCGCGGTAAGGGGCACGCGCGACATCACCCGGGGCCCCGCGCTCACGCGCGCCCAGGCGCTGCTCGCGGTGCGCGAGGGCTATATCGCGGCGTCCTCGTGCGCGGCGGCGGGCGCGCGCCTGCTTGCGGCGGGCGAGATGGGCATCGGCAACAC
>SAMEA3387473__coassemble_1484_pt1 | contig 21812 bp, 20 predicted proteins | sample SAMEA3387473__metabat2_low_PE_002 | metagenome-assembled genome bin SAMEA3387473 (sample SAMEA3387473) | Felis catus | biome: Faeces | place: United Kingdom | collected 2012
CGGATGCACCGCCGGGGCGGGACCGGACTCTTACACCACTGTTTCGCGCGCGATCAAACTGGGTGCCCTTTCGTGCGCATAAGGCCGCGTGTTTGCACGTTTGGGCACCCGGCACATATCTGGGTGCCTCAGCGTACAACCCAAGCAACGCTATTGCACGTTTGGGCACCTAGAACGAAACCCGGTGCCCAAACGTACGCGAACCGCAGCCGTTGCGTACGTTTGGGCACCCAGTCGGAAACTCGGTGCCGCATCGTACATGCAAACAGTCCTGTATGCACGCGAGGGCACCCGGTCTTAGATCGGGTGCCCAAACGTACAACCCACGCACGGTCTTAGGTGCAAAGGGACACCCAGCTCAAAGATGGGCGCCGCAGCGTACATAACGGCGAACGGACCAGGATGCAAAACCGCAAGGCCAACTCCGCACCCGCCGCAAAGCGGGCGCTCACAAAAAACGGGCGCCCGAAAGTCGGACGCCCGCAAGCAGTATGTATGTACAAAGCGCGAAGAACCAGTCGCAAACCCGCGGTGACGGCGCCGCCAGACGCTCCCCTACTCGTCGTCGCGCGTGCGGCCCATGATATAGAGAAGCTGCAGCACGCTCGTCAGCGCGGCGGCCACATAGGTGAGCGCCGCGGCGGTCAGCACCTTCTTGGCGCCGCGCACGTTGACCTCGCCCATGCCGGACTGCTCGATGTAGGCAACCGCGCGGCGGCTCGCGTCGATCTCTACGGGCAGCGTCACGATCTGGAACAGCACGGAGAACGAGAACAGGGCGATCGCCAGCGTGGTGAGGCCTGCGATGTTCATAAAAACGCCCGCCAGCAGCACCAACATCCAGATGTTCTGGGTAAAGTTGACCACCGGCACCAGGGCGGAGCGAAACTTCATCATGGCATAGCCGTGCTCGCGCTGGGCGGCGTGTCCCGCCTCATGGCACGCCACGGCGACGCTTGCGACCGAGCCGCCGGAAAGGTTCTCGCGCGACAGGTACAGATTGTTGTCGCGCGGGTCATAGTGGTCGGTAAGGTGGCCGGAGACGCCGCGGATGCCAACGCGGCCGCAACCCAGCGAGTCGAGCATGCGGCGCGCCACCTGCTCGCCCGTCTCGCCGCCGGAGGGCACGCGCGACCACTTGCGATACGTCGAGTTGATGTAGCTTTGGGTAAGCCCGCCCAGCACCAGCGAGATAATGACCAGCGCCAGATACGCCGGGTCCATGCCAAAGCCGTAATACATGGGATACATTTGCGAAAAAGCTCCTTGCCATAAACCTGGGCCGCACGCCGGCGGCCGCGATCACATGGATATTCACATGGGTACGCTTATACCCAGCCATCCCAAGTTATGCATGCGGGCAAGGAGCCGTACCAGAAGCCCAAAACCCCGCGGGGCGGACGCGGCGGGGCTGTGCCGCACCGGATAGCGCTCGTCGCGCCCCAAACGCGGGCGTTATAAGATCTCGAGCGCGCGGTCCTTCACGGTAAGGCCGATGTCGCCGTTCAGCAGGTCGTCGATCAGGGTGCCGACCAGCTCGAAGCGCCAGCCCTCGCGAAGCGGGCTATCCTGCGGGTGGTCGACGTAATCGACCAAATCGTCGCGCGAGGCGATCATGGCGGTGGCCACGCCGGAGCGCTCCCCCACCAGGCGAATCAGCGCGTACATAAGGTCGATCACGCTCTCGAGCTCGGGCGATGCGGGCTTATGCGTGCGGGCGATAAAGGGGTACTTGTCCGCCGGGCAGCTCTCGCCGCGGGCGATGACGGAAAGCGCGCCGGCCACGTCGGCGTCAGACAACTGCTCGGTTCCGCGCACGCGGCGCAGCGAGGCGGCGTCATGCGGCGGGCGCTTCGACAGCGCGATCAAGACCTCGTCGGACATAAGCCACTTGCGCGGAATGTTGGAGTACTCAGCCCTGGCCTCGCGCCAGGCGGCGAGCTCGCGCGCCACGGCAAGCTGGCGGCGGGTAAGCGAGTTGACGCGCTTGACGCGCTTGAAGGCGACGCGGCGATCGACCACGTAATGCGAGCGGTCGGTCAGCGGCTTGATCTCGTCCAAAACCCAAGACGCGCGGCCGGACTTATCCAGGCGCTCCATGATCACGTCGTAGGCCTTGATAAGGTAGCGCACGTCGTCCAGGGCGTACTCGATCTGCTCGGGGGTGAGCGGACGGCGGGACCAGTCCGTCAGCGACTCGCTCTTGGGCAGGGTCACGCCGCAAAACGCGTGCACCATGCCGTTGTACGAGGCCTGCATGCGCTCGCCAAAAAACGCCGCTGCCACCTGCGTGTCAAAGATGGGGGCGGGCAGGGCGCCAAGGGTGTAGTTGAGCACCTCCATATCCTGCGAGCAGGCGTGGAACACCTTGACGGTGCCCTCATCGCGCATAAGGATCGCTAAAGGCGCCAGGTTGTCGATGGCGATGACGTCTATGACCACGCACTCGTCCGGCGTGGCGACCTGCACCAGGCACAGACGCGGATGATAGGTGCGCTCGCGCAAAAACTCGGTATCGACCGCGATGGCGTCGAAGCGCGCCGCGCGTTCGCAAAAAGCCGACAGTTCTTCATACGTGGAGATATACATGCCTCACCCATAGATGTGGTTTGAGCCCCGCTCGCGGGGGTAGGATTACGACACCGTAACTATACTCGGCTTCGCTCAAGAATAGGAACATTCCGCATGCGCTGTCTTATCATTCACAACCTCGCCTCAGGACCCAAGTCCGACGAGATCTTCACCTTTGCCCAATTCCTCTCCCAAACAGGGGACGAGGTGGTCATGCGCTTTCTGGGCGACGGCATGGAGCCGGAAGACGCGACCGCGGACGTAGGCCAATTCGACCGCGTGGTGGTATCCGGCGGCGACGGCAGCGTCTCCAACGTACTCAACCACATGCGCAACACCGGCGTGCCCATCTTAGTGTTCCCCTCCGGCACCGCAAACCTGTTCTTCAACAACATCGGCAACGCGCCGGAAGCCGCGGCCCTTGCCGCCGCCTGCCATGCCGGCAAGACCGCCAAGGTGGACATGGGCGAGATCTCTTGGACGGACGAGGAGGGCACGGAGCGCAGCCACGCGTTCATCATCATCGCCGGCACGGGCTTCGACGCCGCCATCATGGAGAAGGCGGAGTCCACCAAGGGCGACATGGGCGAGATCGCCTACATGCTCTCCGCGCTGGCGACGCCCTCCCCGCAGGTGGCGCACTTCACCATCGAGTGCGACGGCGAGGTCCACGAGCTGGACGGCATCGGCTGCATGGTGGGCAACACCGCCGTCATCCAAAATGAGATCAACCTGTTCCCGGACTGCCGCATGAACGACGGCATGATCGACATCGTGGTCATAGAGCCCGCCAAGACCGTGGAGCTTCTGCCCACGCTGATCGCCGGCGTGCTGGACAAGACCGGCAAGGCCATAGGACGCCCGCAGTTCACCATGTTCCAGGCCCGCGAGGCCCACGTCACCTGCAGCCCCTCCATGGGCATGCAGTTTGACGGCGAGCTCATCCACAGCAACGCCGGCAGCTTTAGCGCCTGCGTGATCCCGCAGTGCCTGGACCTCATCATCGACGGCTTCTCGAACCTCAACGAGTAGCCGCGGCAGCCCGCCCGCCGCGTGGCAGCCCGCCCGCGCCGTAACAAACTCGCAACGAGAAAACGGATTGCGTTGCGCCCGCCCGCCGCTATGCTATAGTTCCTTCCAACAAATGGGGACAGCCCCAAGCCTCGATTCCGCGAAAGGAGATGCCGACATGATCAACGCAGCCAACAACTCCGTGATGAACTGGTGGTGGCGCGATGCGATCTTTGTCGGTCGACGGTGAGTCCTATCGCGCCAGAATCTTCTAGCAGCGAGCTTTTTAGGCCTCCGGTTTGACCGGGGGCCTTTTTTCTTACCCCGGCAACCACATCGACCGGCACCGCGCATCGCGCGCCTCCACCCCACCAGCCCACCGGCCCCGCGCAAGCGGCGCACCCGCAACCACCTTGTACCACCGGCGCAAACGCGCACGCACCAAAAGGAGCACACCATGTCCCAGAACACCGCCGCCCGTACCGTCACCGCCAACGACCACGGCAAGCTCGATATCCGCGCCCTGGTCCTGCTCGCCATCCTGCTGGCAGCCGGCCTCATCCTCAACTTCACCGTGGGCAAGGCCATCTCGTCCATGTCCGCCGGCATGATCAGCCCCGAGTTCATCATCTCCGCGTTCTGCCTCACCATCCTCATAGTCCGTCCCAGCATCGGCCAGGCGCTGGTCATAGGCCTCATCTCCGCGGCCGTCATCCAGATCACCACCACCTCGCCCTTCATCGACTTCGCGGCCGAGGGCATCTCCGCCATGGTCATGGCCGTCATCGTCCGCGCCGGCATGCGCGGGGGCGCCGCCAAGGTCACCCCGCTGGTCGGCACCTTTGTCACCACCCTGCTCTCCGGCGTGATCTTCATGCTCATCAAGATGGCCATGGTGGGCGCCGCCGGCGAGCTCGCCGCCGCCATGCTGCCCGTGGTCGCTGCCACCGCCGTCTTCAACGCCATCTTGGTTCAGGCCCTCTACATCCCCATCAAGAAGGCCCTTAAGCTGGACGATTAGCCAGCAAAGGCCCTTCGACCCAGATCCCTCCCCATCTAACCGCCCGTCCATCTCGCCCTTCCATCCTCGCGGGCGGCGAGGCACCGCAGCATCGTCGCCCGCACCTTTCCCGCGCCGGCACGCGCCGCCGCGCCACACCAAAAACCGCGTGCAAAAACCAACCGCAAATCGAATACGCACCGACAGCATCCGCTCGCATGCGGTATGGGCCCCGCCATGCCGCTCCCAAGAAAGGACCCAACCATGGACCAGAACCCCCGCACCCGCACCGTCGCCGCCTCCGGCCGCGGCGCGCTGGACATCTCCGCCATCGTCCTGCTATCCGTCCTGCTGGCAGCCGGCTTCATCCTCAACTTCACCCTGGGCAACGCGCTCGCCATAACCGGCATCAAGCCGCAGTTCATCATCGCCGCCTACTCGCTCGCCATCCTGCTCACCCGCGCCAACCTCGCCCAGTCGGTGCTCTACGGCCTCATCTCCGCCGCGGTGATCCAGCTCAGCACGTCGGTCCCCGGCCTCAACTTTGTAACCGAGGTCGCGGGCGCCCTGGTCATGGCGCTGCTTTGCCGCCTCGAGGTCGCGCCCGCCGGCAGAAGCATCACCCCGTTCATCGCCGGCTTCGCCGCCACGCTTGTTTCCGGCGCGCTCTTCGCGGGGCTGGGCACCGTCCTCATGGGGGCCGCCCTTGTTACCGTCACCGCAAAAATCCCCGTTGTGCTGGGCGCGGCCGTATTCAATGCTATCGTGGTGCAAGCGCTGTACACCCCGTTGAAGGCCGTCCTCAAGCGCAGTTAAGCTCGTTCGTCATCACCAGGAAGACCTCATGCAACCAATCATCCAATTAGAAAACGTCAGCTTCTCCTACAGCCAGGAGGCCTCCCGGGCGCTTACCGACGTCTCGCTTTGCATCGAGCAGGGCGAGTTCGTCGGCATCATAGGCCCCTCGGGCGCCGGCAAGTCCACGCTGGCCGCCGTGCTCTCCGGCGCCATCCCCCACCATTACAGGGGCGCGTTCTACGGCGCCGCCCGCGTGGAGGGGCGCGACACCTGCGAGATCAGCCTCACGGACATCGCCCGCGTGGTGGGCGCCGTGGCGCAGGACATCGACGCGCAGATGGTCGCCTCCGTGGTGGAGGACGAGATGCTCTTTGGCCTGGAGAACTTCGGCGTGCCCCATGACCAGATAGAGGGCCGCATCCAGCGCGCGCTCGCCACCGTGGGCATAGAGCAGCTGCGCGACCGCGAGATCGCCACGCTCTCCGGCGGGCAGAAGCAAAAGGTCGCCATCGCGGCGATCTTGGCCCTGGAGCCCCGCGTGCTTGTTTTGGACGAGCCCACCGCGGCGCTGGACCCGGTGAGCTCGCGCATGGTGTTCGAGACGCTGCGCGAGGTCAACCGCGTGGCGGGCGTCACCGTTGTGGTCATCGAGCAGATGGTCGCCCTGCTCTCCGAGTTCTGCGAGCGCGTCATCGTGATGAACAAGGGCTCCGTCGCTCTGGACGGCACCCCGCGCGAGGTGTTCGCCCACGCGGAGGACCTGCGCGCCATAGGCGTCGACAGCCCGCGCGTCACCCGCGTCTACAACAGCATGCGCGCCCAAAACCTGCTCGCCGCAGACCAGGCCCCCTGCCTCAACGTTCCGGAAGCGGCCAAAATGATCGCCCGCGCGCTGGACGGCCACGCCGCCCCCAACCAAAGCCGCGCCGGCGAGCTGCAGCCCTCGCCCCACGCGCCGGTGCGCCCGCACGCCCAGGGAACCCAGCCGGTGCTGCGCATCGAGAACGCGAGCTTCTCCTACCCCGCCGGCGGCGCCGCCGTGCGCGACCTTGCCATGGAGGTCTACCCCGGCGAGCTGGTGGGCGTGGTGGGCCAAAACGGCGCCGGTAAGACCACCCTCACCAAGCTTATCAACGGCTTGCTCACCCCGTCATCGGGCTCGGTCGCGGTCGCCGGCATGGACACGCGCGAGACCCCCGTCTCCGCACTTGCCGCAAACGTGGCCACGCTGTTCCAAAACCCGGACCGCCAGATCTGCAAGCAGACGGTTTTGGACGAGGTCGCCTTTGGCCTCGAGCTCCACGGCGTCGAGCGCGAAGACGCCCTCGAGCGCGCACAGGCGGTCATCGACCGCTTCGGCCTGCCCGCGGACCAGGCCCCCTTCTCGCTCTCGCGCGGCCAGCGGCAGATGGTGGCCCTGGCATCCGTCGTGGTCATCGAGCCCAAGCTCGTTCTTTTGGACGAGCCCACCAGCGGCCTTGATTACCGCGAGTGCATGACGGTCATGCAGACGGTGCGCGACATGGCCGAGCGCGGCTGCGCCGTGGTGATGGTCTGCCATGACATGGAGGTTGTCTCGGACTTCGCCGATCGCCTGGTCGTCATGGCAAACGGACGCATCCTGGAGCGCGGGCGCACGGCGGAGGTCTTCGCCAACACCGGCCTTATGCGCGAGGCGAGCATCACCCCGCCGCAGGTAGTCGCCCTCTCCCAAGCGCTCGCGCACACCGTATCGCCCGCCTTCGCCTCCATCACCGAGGTCTCCCAGATAGTCGACACCGCAAAGGAGCTGATCGAGCGTGGTTAACGTCATCGATTACGTACCGGGCGCCACCGTGCTGCACCGCCTCAACCCCGTCGCCAAGCTGGCGCTCGCATCGGGCATCATCATCGCCACGTTTCTAGCCGCCTCCTACCCCGCGCTGGTGGGGCTGCTTGTCATCACCCTGGCGCTGGGCGCCTATGCGGGCGTCTTCAGCCGCCTGGCGTCACTGCTCAAGGTGCTGCTGCCGCTTGCCGCCATCATGCTGGTGCTGCAGATGATCTTTGTGCAGGGAGGCGAGCGCCTGGTGGGCTTTGTCACCAGCGAGGGGCTCGTCACCGGCTCAAAGGCCTGCCTGCGCCTGCTGGGCGTGGCGCTGCCCCTGGTGCTGGTGCTCACCGTCACCAAGCTCACGGACCTGGCAAACGCCTGCGTGGAGATCTTGCACGTGCCGTACCGCTACGCCTTCGCGTTCACCACGGCGCTTCGCTTTGTCCCGCTCTTTGGCCAGGAGATGAACGCCATCATGGAGGCGCAGACCGCCCGCGGCGTGGAGTACGACACCAAGAACCCCATCAAGAAGCTCCAGCTCATGCTGCCTTTGTGCATTCCGCTGCTCATCTCGTCCGTAGGCAAGACCGACGCCACCGCCCTCGCGGCGGAGCAGCGCGGCTTCTACCTGCGCACGCGCGAAAGCTCCTATAAGCGCTACCCCCTGCAGGCGCTCGATTTCGCCGCCATCGCCATCGCGGCCGCCCTCATAGTCGCCGGCGCGCTCATGTAGCCCGCGCAGCCTCGCCGCTGCGTCCGCCACGAAGTCCGCACCGCGCCGTCGCGCCGCTCCAAGCGCACCGCGCATCCCGGACCCGCCGCACATTCAAACTGCTTTCTGGCACAATAGAAGGCGCTCCAAACCGAGGCGCCTTTTTAGTTACGGAGATAAGCATGAGCACACCAGACGGCATCCCCGCCTTCCTTGTCCAGCAGGTCCAGGCCGCATACGGCGAGGACATCGCGAACCAGATATTCGACGGATACCAGCAAGCCGCCCAGCGGCCCACCACCCTGCGCGCCAACACCCTCAAGGCAAGCGCGGACGATGTCGCCGCCGCGCTCGACGAGACGGGCATCCCCTACGAACACGTCCCCTGGTATGAGGACGCCTTTGTGGTGGACGCGCCCAGCGAGCGCGACGTCTGGGCCATGGACATCTACCGAAAAGGAGGCATCTACCTGCAAAGCCTCTCGTCCATGCTGCCGCCGCTGGCACTCGCCCCGCGAGAGGGAGCGGATATCCTGGACATGTGCGCCGCACCCGGCGGCAAGACCTCGCAGATCGCCGCCCTCACCCATGGCGCGGCGCACATCTGCGCCTGCGAGCTCAACGTGCCGCGCGCGGAGAAGCTGCGCTACAACATGGATAAGCAGGGCGTTACCAACCTGCAGATTATGCGCGTCGACGCGCGCAAGCTGGACGAGTTCTTCAGCTTTGACCAGGTCTTGCTGGACGCCCCCTGCACCGGCACGGGCACCGTGCGCGCAGGCGATCCCAAAGCGGAGAAGCGCATCACCCAGCAACTGCTCTCGAAGGTGACCCGTTCGCAGCGCGCGCTACTCGATCGCGGCCTCACCGTGCTCAAGCGCGGCGGCACGCTCATCTATTCCACCTGCTCGATCCTGCCCGAGGAAAACGAGCTCATGCTCGCCTCGGTACTCAAGCGCCATCGCGACTGCGAGCTGGTCCCGCTCGACCCCCAAGCGCTCGCCGCCGCACCGGATAACCCGGAGCTCGCCCTTCCCTGCCTTCCGAACGGGCTGGAAGGCACCATCACCGTGCGCCCCACCCGCCTGTTCGAGGGCTTCTTTATCGCCGCGATCAAGAAAGCGTAGGCGACGCCGCCTTAAAGCCCGCAACCCACCGCTTGTGCCCGTCTTAGCGCGGGCACAAGCTTTTTACCGCGAGGACCTCACGCGCACGGGAGCATGCATAACCGCATGCATCGCTATGAGACCCTTCCCATACCGGCAAAACCCGCCACAACCCTCTTGCTGTGCCAAATAAAGCCTTAGTGCGGGAAGGACAGCATGTCAAAATAGAGCTTAGTGCGGAGGTTTGGTCAAATAGTGCGTTAGTGCGGATTGGAGGGGCTCCGACAAGCCTTCCCTATTCATCGGGCAGCATCGCCCGAGCCTTCTAGCTAGGGCTATGTGAACGGTCTATTCATAAGGTACCCTTACTATATCTCTTCATTTCCGCACTAACGCATTATTTGTCACGCTGGGGTCCGCACTAAGCGACCATTTGTCCTAAGTCCCGCACTAACTCATTATTTGTCCCAGCTGGATTCCGCACTAAGCGACTATTTGACACTCGGAGAGGCAGGGCGACTCCGGCAACCCGCAGCAGCGCACCATCTGGTCAAGCGAGTTCGCGCCGGCAGGCAAAGGCGCCGTCAACTCCGCGACGACGGCCTACTGTTTGCGATGACGGGGAGCGTGCGCCTCGCGCTTCTCCCTGCGGCGGTCTTTAATAAAGGTGAAGAGTGCGTAGAGCGCCGCGACGGCGGCGATAGCGCCGATGCAAAGGGCAACCGGACCCACAATGGTCATGACATCCATATCGGCACCGCCAATCTAATCGCACCGTTCCATCAAAGCGCAACCATCGCGCCCGTCTGCAAAGCTTAACAGATATACGCGCGCCGTGCGTTAAAACCATCAAAGCGGTATCCATCGCAAGGCGCGGATTCCGCCCGCGCGAGCTCCGCCCTCCGTAATCCACCACGGCTGCCGGCCGGAACCCGCCTGCCCGCGTGCACGCCACCCCCGACCGCTCCCCGCTGCAGACAACCGCTCCCCGCCGCTGACGACCGCTCCCCCGCCCGGCGCATCCACATCTAAGAAATAGCCGTGGACTCGAAAGCCAATTCGGTATAAGCTACAGCGTCTCGGGTAATATCTCGAGCGTTATTTCGTGTTACCGCAAGGCACATTTCGCCTTATCACCATGAAGGGGGACGATTATGGATTCCATGGATGCGACTAAGCAGGCGACCAGCGCCCAACAGCCGCAGGCCTCCACGGCAGCCGCAGGCGCTCCCGTGCCAGACCCCCGTCCCGATGCTCCCGTGCAGGTGCCCGCAGAGGTGCCGGAGTCCATCGAGGCCACCATCGATTTCTCAGAGGTCGAATTCGCCGAGGAGTTCGCCGAGCCCGTCACCGCCATCACCCCCGGCGGCGTGCTGCCGCTCGAGCCCGCGCCCATCGAGGGCAGGCTCCGCAAGGCGGCGCTCAGCGTTCCGGATGAGATGGACGAGTGCAGCGGCTTCACGCTCTTTGGCCGTCGTATCAAGTCCATGCTCTACACCACGGACGTAGCCGTCATCCGCAACTCCAACGCGGACGCCATCTTCGCCGTCTATCCCTTCACCGCACAGCCCGCCATCACGCAGGCGCTGCTCACCGTGGCGGAGTGCCCGGTCTTCGTGGGCGTGGGCGGCGGCACCACCGCCGGCAAGCGCGCCGTGCAGCTGGCCGCCGTCTCGGAGATGCAGGGCGCCGCGGGCGTCATCGTCAACTCCCCCGCATCGCCCGAGATGGTCGAGCAGATCGCCAGCATGGTCGACATCCCCGTCATCGCCACGGTGGTCCGCTGCGACGACGTGGCGCACGCCAAGGTCAAGGCCGGCGCCAAGATCTTGAACGTCGCCGCCGGCAAGGACACCCCCGCCGTGCTGCGCCAGCTCCGCGAGCACTACCCCAACATGCCGCTCATCGCATCGGGCGGCCGCTCCTCGCTCTCCATCCGCGAGACGCGCGAGGCGGGCGCCAACGCGGTCATCTGGACCCCGCCCTCGGCCCAGCAGCTGCAAGCAGACATGATGAAGCGCTACCGCGAGATGGGCGCCACGCCCGAGGGCCCCATCCTGGACCCCATCAAGGCGAGCGCGGAGAACCCCATGGAGAGCGCCCGCGCGGACGTCCCCATTCCGGACGAGCAGCTGGCCAAGGCCCACTCCCCTCGCCAGCGCCTGCGCAAGAGCCGTCCCGGCGGCTTCTTCTTCCCCCGTGGCAAAGGCAAGGCCGGCCTGGCGCTGCTGCCGGTGATCGCAGCGATCGCAGACAAGTTCGTGTAAGCGCGCACCGCAACCGCTGCAGCCGCGCTACGTCGCATAGACCCCAAATGCACACGACCCCGCTCGTCTTTTTTCCGGACGAGCGGGGTCGATTCTTTTGCAACGCATCTCGCGCCATAAGCTCGCGCTTCTTCTTTCGCAAACTTCTTTCTCAGTCTTTGGACGAGGAGGAACTCAAACGGCGAGTCGCCTACTCCCCGCGGACCTGCCCCATAAAGAACACCGCGGCGGTGCCCGGGCCCGTGTGCGAGCCGATCACGGCGCCGATGTTGTGAATCGAGACGTGGCCGCTCACGTTGGGGAAATGCTCCTCGATAAGACCGGCCAGCGCCTGCGCGTCTTCCAGGCAGTCGGAGTGGCAGATGCAGCACTTGCCGTCATAATCCTGCCCGCCGTCGGCGCGCTCGGCCATCACGCGAACCAGCTCGGCGATTGCGCGACGCTTGGTGCGGATCTTCTCGCGCGGAACCAACTTGCCCTGGTTGTTGATATCCATCACCGGACAAATCTTCAGGGCGGTCGCGAGCACGGCACTGGTAGCGCTCACGCGCCCGCCGCGCTTAAGACAGTCAAGGTCGCTCACAAAGAACCAGTGGTTGAGCTTGTACTTGTTGGTCTCCGCCCAGTCGACCAGCTCGTCAAGCGTGGCGCCCTGGTCGCGAAGGTCCGCCATGTACTCCACCAGCATGCCAAAGCCAGAGCTCGCGGCCAAGGAGTCGACCACCTTGATAGTGCGATCCGGGTAGCGCTCCGCAAGCGCGGAGGCGGCCAAGCAGGCAGAGTTATAGGAACCGGAGATGCCGGAAGAAAGGGTCACGTGCACCACGTCCAGGCCCTGGGCAAGGTAGGGTTCCCAGAATTCCTGGTACTCGCCCACTCCCACCTGCGAGGTCTTGGATTGGCCGCCCGCCTTCAAACGACCGTAGAACTCTGCGGGGGTAGTGGACTCGTAGAGATCATCCACGTACTCCTGGCCGTCCATCTCGTAATGATAGCAAACATATGGTATAGTGCGCTGCGCAAAGAAATCGCGCTCGTAATCCGCGGTTGAGCAGGTTGTAAGTACGTATGTCGACATAATCCTCCTCATCTGGAAATCAAAATAATCCAATGTGAGATTATGCCATGCTTCGCGTGTCATCCATAACAATTCATATTGTGCACTAACACATGTAACAATAGTGTGAAATAAGCCCGCTCGCGCTCCCCTATAGCGCATGGCGGCATCCACGCACCGCCTCGACGGCCTCGCACGCCGCGCAAGGCCTTCGCCCGCGCAAGGCCCATGCCGGCGCAAACCCCTCGCAAACAAAAGGGCCCCCGCGACATCGCCGCAGGAGCCCCAAGCAAGATGGCAAATAGCCGTGCTATCCGTAAAACTCGCTACTCATCGAGCTTATACTTCTCAAGCGCCTTCAAGACGATGGCGCCCGCCTCGGTGCAGAGCTTCTCGTCCGGAGCCTCGGTAAGCACGCGGACCAGCGGCTCGGTGCCGGACGCGCGCACGAAGACGCGGCCGTTGCCCTCGAGATAGGCCTCCGCCTGGGCGATGGCGGCCTTGATGTCCTCGCCGTTCATGACGGCGTCCTTGTCAGAGACGCGCACGTTCACCAGCTGCTGCGGGTAGAGCTTCACCGGACGGGTGAGCTCGGAGAGCTTCTCGCGCTCGGCGCGCAGCACCTCCATGATGCGCAGCGAGGTGAGGATGCCGTCGCCGGTCTTAGCAAGGTCGCCAAAGATGATGTGGCCGCTCTGCTCGCCGCCCAGGTTGTAGCCGTTCTCGCGCATGCAGGCGTAGACGTACTTGTCGCCCACGTCGGTCTTCTCGTAGTTAAGGCCGGCGGCCTCCAGCGCGCGGAAGAAGCCGAAGTTGCCCATAACGGTGGGGACCACGGTGGACTTGGCCAGGCGGCCGTACTTGTTCAAATAGGTGCCGCACACGTACAGGATCAGGTCGCCGTCCACCAGGTGGCCGCGCTCGTCGACGGCCAGGCAGCGGTCTGCGTCGCCATCGTAGGCAAAGCCGATGTCCAGGCCGTTCTCAACAACAAAGCGCTGCAGGCCCTCGATGTGGGTGGAGCCGCAGGCGACGTTGATGTTGTAGCCGTTGGGGGCGTTGTTGATCACGTGGGTCTCCGCACCCAGGGCGTCGAAGACGGGACGGGCGACGCTGGAGGCCGAACCGTTGGCGCAGTCCAGGCCGATCTTCATACCCTGCAGCGAGAAGCCGCAGCTAGAGATAAGGCTGGCGATGTAGCGGTTGCGGCCCTGCATGTAGTCCACGGTGCAGCCGATGTTCTCGCCGGTGGCCAGCGGAACCTCGCTCTTGCCGTCGATGTAGTCCTCGATGAGCTCGAGCACGTCCTCGTCCATCTTGTAGCCCTCATGGTTCACCAGCTTGATGCCGTTGTCCGTATAGGGGTTGTGGCTGGCGGTGATCATGACGCCGCAATCGAAACCGCCGTCGACAACCTCATAGGAGACGCCGGGCGTGGGGATGACGTGCAGCATATAGGCATCGGCACCGCTGGCGACCAAGCCGGAGACCAGCGCGGACTCGAACATGTAGCTCGAAAGGCGCGTGTCCTTGCCAATGATGACGCGGGCCTTCTTGCCGCGGCGGGCGCCGTAGTACCAGCCCACAAAGCGACCGATCTTGAATGCGTGGTCAACGTTGAGGCCCTCGTTCGCACGGCCGCGGAAACCGTCGGTGCCAAAATACTTCATAGATGTAATCCTTCCGTTTGATACGGCACGCGTGAAGGCAGCCTTGGCGTCACGCAACCTTGGCGTCTCGCCGCTACCTAACTCGCGCGGTAACATAAACATGATACCAGCGCGTACCCATACTGCGGCATATATGCAAACTCTTTACACTGGTGAGATGACATCATGAGATGACACCTGCCCACAAGAAGGGAGAACACATGACCGCAATTGACCTTACATCTTATGTTGAAGATTATGAAACCGCAGAAACAAGAGCACATAAGCACGCGCTCGACATCGCTTACATTTGGTCTAAACTTCGCACCGTTGTCGAGCAGCTCTCGTCTCAATCACCGGTCGGCACGCTATCTCTCCCCGCCATCAATCTGCTCAGCCTCCTCGAAGACTAAACGTGAAGCTCAATCTGCAAGTAATGGCATTGCTGCGCAAAATGCAAACGGCCCCATCCCCGCAGCTTCAACACACGGAGATGGGGCCGCTCTATTTCCTCATGTTAATCAGCTACCGCTATCCAGACGTTTGGCAGCAATATCGAATACCCTACCCTTGTCCCTCGCTCCTATAGCGATAATCTGCACCACCTCAATGCGACTACCACGAATACGATAAATCACTCGTATACCGTCAACGCGAAATTTCAACTCCCTGCATCCCGCAAGCCGCCCCAAAAGCGGCTTACCTATCTCATCCGCCCGAAGCGCCAAGCGAGCGATGCCCTTGTCCACCATGACTCGCACAGAACCATCAAGCGCTAAATACTCCTTCTCAACGGCCTTGTCATAAAACTCGACCTCGAATCTGACGGCACTCACTCGAACAGCTCCGCGTCGGAGACGGGATCGGCAGCCTCGGCGGCCACCATGGCATCAAAGGCATCGCGTCCCACTACGTCAGCGAACAACCTGCCTGCACGATTAGGATCGGCATCACCCCTTGCGAGCCTGCCGGCAGCAGTGGCGTATAGGCGCTCTTCCCTAAGACGCTCAAGCTCAACTGCCATCGCCTCAAATTCGTCGAAACTCACAATGACCGTATCGATACCGTTGTTTCTGTCCGAGACAAACTGCGGTTCCTTACGCGCACGGCGACGGGCCTCTCCAAAGTTCTTGCTCGCCTGCGTTGAAGTCAACACCTGCCCGCGCCCAAACACAAGCTTATCATCCACAACGGCAACCATTGCAACCGCCCTTCATTCTCTACGTTAATACGTATTGTAGACCTTTTTACGTACGGATGATAATTGAACTAGACGGTTATTTTGCTAAGACTAGCCAGCGGTCAGATCCAAGTGAAGCTATCGATTGCTAGAGCCACTAGAGCCCCAAATCGGGCAACGCCTTTTTGAGCGCCGCCATCTCCTTCGGCTGAAGATAGGCAGTATTGAGGCTTTTCTTCCTGTACGCCAAATACGTGTCTGCCGTTACCTCAATAAGCTCCTTCGTGAAGAACTGCTCCCAGCTAAAGAAATCGGCGCTCTCGATATAATCCGCTGGATTCAGCAGGATGTCCCGCGTTCTTGCGTCGTTGAACAGGGACGAATTCAACACCAGCCACTCAAATGATTCAGGTAAGAACAAGCGAACGTTTTTGAAGCGAGCAAGCGATGTCACGTACGCCATCTCGGGACCAAACGCAGCGCCATCGGCAATCACAAGGATATCGTTCTCGCTCGACTCGCGAACCATCGAATAAATATTCGATTTTCCTTCAGCGCTCACGCAGCGAATACCGCTTTTCTCGCAAAGGGCACGGTAAAATTCATAACCGGAGTTCGAGTCCTCCACTATCACAACTTCTGGACGCCCGCCGTCAAATGCAAGGGATCCAAAGATGCGATACACCGAAGTATGGACGCGATTGTATGCAGGATACTTGGACGAGGACCTCGTCGTGTTCCTCAAGCCGTAGATCTCATCAACGCTGTAGGGAAGCTGAGGCAACGCCTCACGCGCCACAAGCACGTAGTAATTGCTGCTGTGCCTTGCAGCACGAGCGAACTCATGCGTTTTTATAAAGGCATTGTCTTCATCAACAAAAACAATACTGTTCTCGATGGACTCAAGGTCGCGCTCCCAGTTTCGACCGGAAAGAACGCGACAGGGGGCATCGCAGTTGATGACTACGCCGCTGCTCTCGCCAAGTTCCTCGTACTGAGCGATAAGGCCGATAAGTGTGGTTTTCCCCGTAGCGCTATTACCTTGTAGAATTGTTAGATTTCTACGAATGGGCAACTTAATCTGCACCTTGTTGTTGCGTACGGTAATCGGATGCTCTCCCCTCACGCAAGATCACCCCTTAAGCAGTCCGCCGCAACAAGAACAAACTCGTCCATGGTGTGGATGATTTCCCCCGTATTGGCAATGCGCGCCGTGAACCTGCGGTTGCCAAAATCCATCATATGGTACAGGTTGATGGTGATGTCCTGCATCTTTGCTATCTTCAAAATCCAGTAGGCGCAGTTATCTCCGCAATTTGTCGCGTTGTACACCTTGTCGGGCATAAACCTCAAAAGCAAAAGGGTCTTCACGCCGCTCGATAGCTTTTCAACGGGAATGACGCCCAAAATCTTGCTGTCAACGGCATTGGGCCCCACAACCGTAGCGCGATCGATCGACTTGATCATCCTTTGGGCAAGCTCGTCATTCAACCACTCGGGCGACATCACGTTGTTGAAATACACGGACGTGTTGTAAATGACGTTGTCCAAATCGCCAAAGTGAATCGTAAGCACGGGACGCCTTTCTCTAAGCCTCCCTGTAGTATAAAGCAGGGTAAAGCAGGGGCGAATTGAATCTACTCTCCATAAGCGCGGTACGCCGGGGACGCCAGGAGAGTCAGGGACGCAGCGACGTGCAGGCGATCATCCGCAGCAGCCGGCGCGCACGCCCTCCCGCTCGCGATAGAGCGCCTCGGCGGCTTCCTTGGCAGGACGCCACCAATCCTCATGCGCCTTGTACCACGCTATAGTATCGGCAAGGCAGGACTAGAAATCCGTATGGGTAGGCGTCCACCCAAGGCGGCGCAGCTTAGAGCTGTCAATCGCATAGCGACGGTCATGGCCCGCTCGGTCGCGCACCCAGTCAAAATCATCCCCATCGCGTCCAAACGCCCGCAGCAGCTCGCGCAAAACGGACAGGTTGTCGCGCTCGCCATCAGCGCCAATAAGGTAGGTCTCGCCCACGGTACCGCACGTAAGGATCTGCCACACCGCAGAGCTGTGGTCCTCAACGTAGATCCAATCGCGAACGTTCCTGCCGTCACCGTACAGCTTGGGCCGCGCCCCGTCTATAAGGTTTGTGATCTGGCGGGGAATAAACTTCTCCACGTGCTGGTAGGGACCGTAGTTGTTCGAGCATATAGAGATGGTGGCGCGCAGGCCGTACGTGCGCACCCATGCGCGCGCAAGCATGTCTGCCGCCGCCTTGCTAGAACTGTAGGGACTCGAGGGCCTGTAGGGAGACTCCTCCGTAAAGCGCGCCGGGCTATCAAGCGGCAGGTCGCCAAAGACCTCGTCGGTCGAGATATGGTGGTAGCGAACGCCAAGCTGTCGGCACGCCTCAATTAAGGTAAACGTGCCCTCAACGTTGGTTTTCACAAACGGCGCGGGGTCTGCAATAGACCTATCGCTATGCGTCTCCGCGGCAAAATGCACCACGGCGTCTGCCTTGGCAACCAGATCGCGCACCAGCTTAGCATCGCACACATCGCCCACCACAAGCTCAACGCGGTCCCGCGGCAGGCCGGCGATGTTTCGCGGGTTGCCCGCATGCGTAAGCGCGTCAAGAACCGTCACGTGCACACCCGGATGTTCGCGAACCACATGGCGCACAAAGGCGGACCCCACAAACCCGCACCCTCCGGTAACTAGATTGTTGTTCAACGCAAAACCGCACGCCACGGCAAAACCTCCCAGCCGGCTGCCATCAAGTCCCTACGTTGGTCGGTTAAAACTACCGGGCGAGCTGAAAAGAACACCGCCCAAATCGCCAAAGTGAAGCGTAAGCACAAAACGCCTTTATATAAGCTTGGCTATAGTATAAGGCGCACCCGCAAAAAGCCGCCGGCTCAACTCACTCCCCTATAGACAAACTCATCCGCAAACGTGCCATCATAGGGGCGCTCAATTTCGCACTCCGCCCTCTCGAACGCAAACCAGGCAATCCCGCGCGAGCAATCTGCCGCACGCGAAATCCAACACGATCGCGCCATTACTCACGTTCGTTACGCGAAAAGGCCCTAACCTAATGACCGGGAAACACAGAGGGGCGTCCAGGCTCGAGGCCTGGCAAATGCGGGAGTTGCGCACTGTAACACACGCGGCAAGCGTGCTGGGCAGGCTGAGCGGGCCCTGGGATCCGATAAAAACCGATTCCCCCCGACAGCAGCTCCAATTCAGTCGCTCCGCCATCCTTGGGGTAGAACTCGAGAGTCAGCAGGTCGTAAGAGATCGGGCATACGTTCGCCTTAGTTGCATTCGCAAGCACACCGGCCTTTATCAGCTCTCTGATTGACGAGTCGCTCAGCAACATGGTCCCCTCCCATCAATTGGCACCTCTCCAGTATATTATCTATTTGGACGAGGACTGGCAGAGGGGGCCACGCGCTCGAAAGCGATATCTTACTTCCGTGCTCGCTTTTAACGAACAGGTACGAACTCGAGACGTAAGCCGGGCAATCGCAAAGCTCAGCTTTAACTTGAACTAATTCCCACCCAATATCCCTGGCCCGCGGAGCCCTAGATTTCTTTCGCAATGTCGTAGTACCACAAAAGAACGAGTAGCCCCTATGCCACCTCTTGAAGATGAACCAATTTGCTTGACATGCCAGACAACGCTGCCGCAATAACGCTTCGACTGAAAACTCTGCAGCACCTGCTTCGGAAGTGCTGCGGTAATCTCCCACTAGAAAGATACAAGTTTTCTGATGAAAATGCCAAGGAGGTGCAACGGAAACGATACGAACATTTCCTCGGTGATTCCCTGGTTGCCAAGCACAACAAAGCATATGCACGCCGAAGGACGCGAGCGGCTAATCAATACGCTTGAAACCTACAAGCATTTGATGTGCCATGCTGAATTGAGCAGCATGGCACAATGCGTATGGCGCACGCCTCACAGCAACTCGATGCCAACCAACTTCCACCAGTGATCAACTCAGAGCAACACATCGAGTTGATGCTCAGGTCGCGTAATCGCACAAGACCAGATATCCGAACATCAATGAATCGAACATGCAGGGACACGCAGCGAGGCTCAATGCAAAGGAAAATGGGCTGAAAGTTACCACCGGTTCGCGCGAGAGAAATGGCGACGCCATTTTCGAAGGAGAGACGATGCCGCCAATATTAGAATGACGTTGCTAAAAAGATAATATCACTCAGAACGAAAACCCTTTTAATCAAGCAGCTCTAACAGACGACAACCCACTAATCGATAGGAACCTCAATTCGAGATCTGGCTATACAAACACCATTGCTTATCGCATAGCACTCAACATAATGGGGACCTATAAAAGCAGTCTCTTCCACGTGAGTGCCAATCTCATTGCCTCGACAAATAGCACCTCGAACACAGCCTCTTTGAAACGCAACCTCGCCGCAATTGCGAATCTTCCAGTAAAAATCACAGCCAGCAAAGGAGTCTACATCGTCGACAAAAAAGAAAAGGGAACGACCCCTCAATAACGGGAGGTGCTTAGCCAGCATATCTCGTAGCAAAGTTGGCCTAAAGCCCCTTTGCGAAACCTTGCAATCTATTCTCATAGAACGACGAACATCAACGTTAAAAAGGTCCTCGATAAATTGCTCTCTAACGACAACACCGTACTTGGTAGACCATTCTTTTTCTTCATAATTAGAGGTACCGTCAACAACGACGTCGGAAAATGACTTGCCGAACAAATCGATAAGAGCGCATTCTCTCTCGTCCGAGCCCGTTGCTTTGATCAGCCTATCATGCGCTTTCTTCGCCTTCAGAACGAACGCCCCATTATCATCATTGGTAACATGCTGATTGCTGCCAAGAGCATACCAGAATGACTGCGTTTGATCTTGATTGGATAGATACTCAAAGAGATCAGTTAAAAGATCATACGGTTCTTCAGAGCGATTATCTGAGGAATAGAAACTGTCTACAAGAGTATCAATGAGCAGCCCCTTGAAGTGAAAACCAAAGGTATTTTTCCAAATCCTCAAAGCGTTGCAAAGTCTCTTGCCGTCACCGTTGGTCGCAAGAAACAGATCTGAACAGGCATCTTGCTCCGGAATAGGATTCGTTATTTTCCAAGATCCGCCGTCATTCGAATCAGGATATTTGAAAGTGCCATCACTCTGCTCAAATGCTGGGACCAAGTCGATCGAATAAGCCCTATTTGTAAAACTAACAACTACGGCTTGCCCGTCTCCTTTTATCTTGGTTTTGGGATAACGACTTCTAATAGCGTTTTTAACCTCTTGGAGCAGCGCGGATTGTCCGTTCGATTCGTAAGCGTTGAATCTCGTGTAAACCTCATGCGGCAGGATGAATAGAAGATCGAGATCGCTGGTTTTTGATACTGCAGTTTTGCGGCCCACTGAACCAACCACGATACAATGGTCATCAATTGATTCCGCGTCATAGTATTTTTTATTTAACACTTTCGTCAGCGATTCGATGGATGGCTGATACTCATCCATCGTGCCTAACGAAATTGAATCAAAAAACAATTCAAGAGAGCGGCCTTCGTCCACACTACCCCCTGCTCGCTAACTAACCAAATCCCTCAATCCAACTGGAAGAATATGCTTTATCTCTTCCAAAGAAAACCCAAAGTCGCCGTTATTTATACCTTTGCGCGCTTTCGAATATGCCCTGGAGCTTGTCCTGGGACTCTTAGCGTAAAAACTAGAAACCTTTTCATGAAGATAATCGCGCTGAGACTTAATTTCCTGCAAATCAAGTGAGTCGCAATCTACAAGAAGGGATTGATACTCCTGGAGAACCGTCCAAATCTCATCGGCGCAAACGGCATGACGATCAGCACGTTCGCGCGGATTTGACCCCTTTAAATAAATCGTAATTGCCAAGCTGACTACAGAAAGGCCCGCAGAGACTACAGTCAACATCTTCATTCCGGATAATGCAATGCCGACAAAACCGCAGGCAGATATCGAGGTAAGAACAATCTGAATTACTGAAAGCCAGCTGAAACATTTGTTGCTCCTGTCAGCTGCAGCTTGTTGAGTTCTATATGTGTAAAAAAGATTTGCATACGCCTCGGCAATCTGCAAGATGAGCCTACGCTTTGCCGTAGATGAGCTCTCCGCTACATCCATAGAGCTACTCCAATCATTCAATATCCGAACATTCAGCATGACGCTGCATATTAATAATGCGCACAATCACATTTTGTCGATACCGGAGCTATCGCGCATCAATATGATTTGCAATCCGATTCTACGACCGTATTCAACGGCTATTGCCACGGAGAAATCCCTCTTCATGCGTATTCAACGAACAGCACTCAATCCATCGTATCGCTTCACAACCCACTAGAAGAGAGGCGCGGTTTCGGGAACCAAACGAAAAACAATCTGAAGCATAAACCCTCACTCCAGCAGAGGGAGGACAATCCCTCTGTGTTTTGTAACAATAGAATTGTTGCAGTTTATTGTTAATACGCAATCACAAAAGGACGTGGTAGCCCACAGGAGCATCAAGAGCCAATCAACATAACCAATACGAAACAGCCTGCCCTGCATTAGCTCGGATAGATGGTCGCCCCTATTCTTTGTCTTCGACTTCGCCACCATCACCCACTTCCCCGT
>SAMEA3387473__coassemble_1488_pt1 | contig 21498 bp, 17 predicted proteins | sample SAMEA3387473__metabat2_low_PE_002 | metagenome-assembled genome bin SAMEA3387473 (sample SAMEA3387473) | Felis catus | biome: Faeces | place: United Kingdom | collected 2012
TCACCTGGGCCAAGAAGGGCGACCTGCACTCTCGTCGTCTCGCTATCGCCAAGCTGGGCGATAAGAACCTCGTGGCCGAGATCTTCGATAAGGCCGCTCAGGGCATGTGGGCCGACCGCAACGGCGGTTACACCCGCATCATGAAGCTCGGCACCCGCAAGGGCGACAACGCCGAGATGGTCATCATCGAGCTCGTCACCGAGCCGGTCGTCAAGAAGGCCCCCAAGAAGGCTGCTGCTCCCAAGAAGGTTGCCGAGAAGGTCGAGGCTGCCGAGGAGACCGTCGAGGTTGAGGCTTCTGCCGAGGAGACCGCTGAGTAACATCGGCCGTATGGCGATATTGCTTAACGTATATGAGGGGTGCTGAGAGGCGCCCCTCTTTTTGTATTGATGCAAAGTGCACTTTGGTCGATAGTTCGGATTAGAACGATTGGGGGAGGGCGAACAATGATTGAGGTTTCCGGGGTCTCGGCATGCTATATCTCCGCTGATACGGGTGGGGACATTTGCGATCTCACCAATTCTCAATACGCCCTCAACGGCGTCTCCTGCTCGTTTTCGCCTGGCGAAGTCGTTAGTCTTGCCGGCTTAAACGGTTCTGGCAAGTCCACGCTGTCTCGCTTGCTTTGCGCTATGCGCTTGGCTGACGCGGGCTCCGTTGTCGTCGATGGAGTTGATCCCGCAAAAAGCGAGCATGACCGCTTGGCCGTTCGCAAGGCCGTGGGTTTTGTCCAGCAAGATCCGGTCGATCAGATCGTTTCAACGCTCGTGTTTGATGAAGTTGCTTTTGGCCCCCGCAATCTTGGCTTGGACGAGGATGACGTATGCGAACGCGTTCGTTCCTCGCTTGCCTCCGTGGGCCTCGACGGGTTTGAAAAGCGCGATGTGAGCGGGTTGTCCGGCGGCGAGCAGCAACGTCTGGCGCTTGCCGGCGTATTGGCGATGGATCCTGCGTATTTGGTTCTCGATGAGGCGACGTCTCATTTGGATAGCGCCGCCCGCCCCGCTTTCCGCGCGCTGGTGGGCGATCTAGCCCATAGGCGCGGTCTTGGAATCGTCCTGGTAACCCATGACCCGGTTGAACTGCTGGCATCCGATCGCGTGATGGTGCTCGATGCTGGCCGCCTTATATGGCAGGGCTCGCCCGAGGCCCTTCTTATGGGGAAGCGCGACCTATGGGATTCCCTCACGCTGCAATCGATGTATGTCTCAGCTGTTCAGATGGCCCTAGAAGGCGGTGCATTCTTATCTAGCATTAACAGTACCCGCAAGTTGGTCGCGTGGCTTAAAACGCCGTTTGGTAGCCTGGTACGTTCCCGCATTGCAAATGACGGACGCTTCTCCTCCTATGGACAAAATGGGCTCGACGCTCAAAGCGCGACGAGCCGTCAGAATGGCTGCGGCGGCATAGAGGTTCGCGACGTCTCGTTTGCCTATGATGACGCGCGTCCGGTTCTTCGGAGCGTGTCGCTTCGCGCCGAACCCGGCAGGCTCATGTTGCTTGCGGGCCGCTCGGGTTCCGGTAAGTCGACGCTCGCCATGTTGCTTGCCGGCCTTTCGCGACCAGACGCCGGGGAGATCTCTATCGACGGGCTGGCGGCGCATCCCGCGCGCTGCGGTCTTGCGTTCCAGCGCCCCGAGAGCCAGTTGTTCTTGCAAACCGTGCGTGAAGAGATCGCTTTTGCGCCCCGCAACGCCGGAGTGGAGGCGGGGGAGCTTGATGGGCGAGTGCGCGAGATCGCCGCCCGCGTTGGCTTGGACGAGGAGCTGCTCGATCGCTCTCCCTTTGAACTTTCCGGGGGCCAGGCCCGACGCGTCGGCTTGGCGTGCGTGCTCTCGCTTGGTGCCCCCGCGTATGTGCTCGATGAGCCCACGGCGGGTTTGGACGCGCCGGGGCGTCGAGATCTGCACCGGCTTGTGAGGGAGCTTGCCGCTGAGGGGTCAGCGGTTGTGCTGATCAGCCATGATTTGGACGAGTGGCTTTGCGAGGTGGACGACGTCGCGCTGATGGCAGACGGTCGCGTCGCGTGGACGGGGCCTGCGGGTGTGCTGCGGGAACGCCCGGGGATTTATCGTTCGGCGGGAATAGAGCCGCCGGATAGCGCGATGCTGCTCGAAGCTCTTTGGACCGCGGGCATGCGACGTCCGGCGGATGCAAAACGGGTCGACGGGGGAATGGGGGCGTGCGATGGCGAGCATGAATAAGCCCCTGGGGTCTTTTGTGGCTGCGGACACGCCGCTCGCCCGCGTCGATGCGCGCGTCAAGTTGCTTTTGCTGCTTGCGCTTACCGTATTGGTATTTGCAGCGGACAGGCTCTGGGTCATCGCGTGCATCTACGCCTTTTTGGCCCTTGTTATGCGCCTGTCGCGTATGAGTCCGCGCGCGATAGCATCCACGGCTAAACCGGTCTCGGTAATCCTGGCGTTTACGCTGATGGCGAACCTGGTGTCATGCGATGGCACGGGTGCCGTGGCGTTGGCGGGGCCGGTGTCGCTTGATCCCGCGGGCGGCGTACGAGGGCTTTTGGCGGTCCTTCGCATTGTTGCCCTGCTGGGCTTTTCGCTGTGCGTCTCGGCATCTACCACGCCGCCGCAGCTTAGCGACGCCTGCATCCGGCTCATGTCGCCGCTTGCGCACCTGGGCGTGCCCGTGGCGGATATAGGCTCGGTGTTGTCGCTGGCTCTGCGCTTCATCTCTGTTGTGGGCGAGGAGTTTCAACGCATTCAGCTGGCTCAGCGCGCCCGTGGCGTCGAGTTCGACCAAGGGACCCTGCGCCATCGCATCAGCGTGTGGACGTCTGTGTTCACGCCGTTGATTGTGGGGCTGTTTAGGCGCGCGGACCGCCTGGCGGAGTCCATGGCCGCCCGATGCTATGCTGAGGGTTCCACGGCCGCTCCTCGTCCCGCCCCGCTTGCCGCGCGCGATCGCGCCATCTTGACGGGCGGGCTGGCATCCATGTTGGCCCTGGGCGCCGCGAGTCTGCTTCTCTAGCGATGCGCGCTGCATCCCGTGACGCGCGCTGCGCCCCGCGCGGGGAGCGGCACGCGAAGCCCATGCGCGCGGCCAACCTTGTAGTATTCTCGTCCAAAAACGCGAACGCCCATACGGGTGGCATCGCTTGAGCTTTGGAGCTGTTGATATGACGCAGACACCCATTACCCAGTACCCCGAGCGCGAGGTTTTGGATGGAACCATCGTGCTGTGCGTGGGCTATGACGGCGCGCGCTTTAGCGGGTATGCCGAGCAGCCCGGCCAGCTGACCGTGGCGGGCGAGATCCGTCGCGCCCTGCAGGTCTTTTTGCGTCGCGACGTGGAGCTGACGTGCGCGGGCCGTACCGACGCCGGGGTTCATGCCATATCCCAGTACGTGAGCTTTCCCGCCTATGCGGGCGAGCTTGAGATTTTGCGCAAGCGCTGGATGAGGGCCATGGCGGCGCTGCTTCCCTCGGACATCTCGCTTAACCAGGTCTATCACGCCGCGCCCGGGTTCTCCGCGCGCTTCGATGCCCGCGCCCGCACCTATACGTACCGCATCGCCACGGGCGAGTCCAAGCCCTTGCTGACGCGAAACTATTGCTGGTGGCATCGCTTGCCCCTGGACGTGGGCGCTATGGAGCGCGCGGCGGCGTGCTTGGTGGGCGAGCATGACTTTAAGAGCTTTTGCAAGGTGGCGTCTGCCGTGGGCAAGCCAACGTGCCGTTTTGTGCGCGAGGTCTCGTTCGCAAGCGAGCGCCAGCTGGGGGAGGAGCTGATCGCGTTCACCATTACGGGCAACGCGTTTCTGCACTCCATGGTTCGCACCATTGTGGGCAGCCTGGTGGAGGTTGGATCGGGTCGCAGGGACGAGGAGTGGCTTGCGCAGGCGCTGGCTGCATGCGACCGCCTTGCCGCCGGTCCCACCGCTCCTGCCCAGGGATTGTGCTTTATGAACGTCGAGTATGATGACGGCGCGCTGCTGCCCTGCCCCGTTGCGTAGGGATCCGGACCGTCGCCGAGCTCTGCGTGATTGCATCCGCCCGCGGGCGCTTCGCATTGCGAGGGGCGTGCTTTAAGCGACGCCTGTTTACCGGCGCGAGACGAATTATGGTGCATGGGTGTTGAGCCTCTGTACTTGCCGTGCACGGGCGAGTTCATGATAAAGGGACGCGCACGCTGAGATACCATGACCAAAGACATCAAATGCTCAGTTTCTAACGGAGGATATCCTTGGTTCGTCGTGCTCCAAAGCGTCCCTGCGTCTCGGTGGTTCTTGCGGCCCATAATGCCGGAGAGCACCTAACGCGCGCTATAGAGAGCGTACTTAACCAGGACTACGAAGACCTTGAGCTTGTTGTTGCCAACTGCGCCTCGAGCGATAGGACCGCATCGGTGTGCGAACGCTTTGTTGACCGTGATATACGCGTTGAAGCGGTCTCGGTGGACAACAATTCGATGTCGTGCGGCCGCGCTGCCGCATGCAGCGTCGCCCGCGGGCGCTATCTGCTGTTTGTTGGGCAGGACGATTGGCTGGGCGCGGGCTTTTTGGATGCGATGGTCGCCGCCGCGCGGGAGCATGATGCGCAGATGGTGATCCCCGAGTTCTCCGTTGATACCGAGCAGGCAGATGGCAGCCGTGTATTCGCGACCCTGTCTCATGAGTCCTGTTTTTGGGGTGGTGCGGAGGCGTTTCATCAGGGCGCCGCCCCTTTTGTAGAAAACGGCGTGCTGGCGTTTGCCGCGGGGAAGCTCTTTACGCGCGAGTGCATAGAGGCCATGGCCGAGCTGCCCGATATGTGCCATAACGAGGTCTCCTTTATGACCGGGTGCGTTCGCGACCTTGCGCGCGTCGCCGTGGTGGAGGGCGCCCGCTACCATTTGCTGCAGCCTTCCACCCCCGCGCACGCTGCTTTTGATCCGGGCATGTTCGCTCGCTGCCAAGAGGATTACCGCCGCCTGCGCGATCTTTATGAGTATTGGGGTTTGCTGGATGACGCCGCCGCCATGAGCGCCGTGCACCGCAGGTACCTTCGTGAGCTCATTCGCTGTATTGAGAACGTATGCGCATCGAGCAACCGCCTTTCCGCTGCGGAGCGTCGAGATCGCGTACAGGATATGTTGGATGCTGCGCCTACGCGCGAAGCAATCGCGGCCGTCAAGGAATCGAGCCACGAGTTTGGCATCATGTATGCGCCGATTGCCCGCCGCAGCGTCATGGCGTGTTTCATGGGCGCGCGTATCCAGGATATTGTGGGCAGGGCGCTTCTGCCGTTTGTGTCTTGTGCCGAGGCGCGCCTATAGCGCTTGGATCGAGTCGCTATATGCATGTTTGTGCATGCACTGCTCGTCCACAAGATAATCACTTATACATATAGGCTGCAACTTCGGCCAACGGTTATGCACCGCCTACCGACATATCGCCAAATGATTGCCCACTTTAAGTCATCTTTGTAAAATGAATGGCATGAGGATTAATTCGTTTTAGTAATCGTTAAGCTTGAAACGATACACAAGCTAGGTGATCGGGGTGAAGCAAGATGGCTAAAAAGCGCAACGGGCGCCAAGACGCCATTCGCGATATTGTACGCAACAAGGATGTTCGCACCCAGCGCATGCTGGTAGACGAGCTGAAGGCGTGCGGATTTGATTGCACGCAGGCAACGGTGTCGCGCGATATCGCGGACATGGGTTTGCGCAAGCTACCCGAGGGCGTTTACGTGCTGGCAGAGGACCTTCACCTGCAGCGTATGGTCTCCGAGTTGGTGACTGGCGTGCAGCGCACCGATAACCTGGTATTGGTTAAGGCACAGCCCGGCACCGCGTCTGGCATTGCGGCCGCGGTCGATGCGGCGGAGCTGCCCGATGTGTTGGGTTCGCTGGCGGGTAATGATACGATTCTGGTAATCGCCCAGACCGCTGAGGACGGCGAGAAGTTCGAAAGCCTGATTACCAAGTTGAGGAGCGTACGCAAATAGTATGGTCGCCTTTGCACACATCGCAATGATTTCGCTGGTTATATTGCTGCCCATCGCCCTGGTGGCGCTGTTGGTGGCGTATTGGATGAAGTCGCGCCGTTCGCGCGGGTAGCGAGGATCTTTCATCTCGCGACGCGGACGTCCCCGCGCGGGACTGAGGCATCGCAGAAGTTTAAGCCGGGTTGGGATTGTTCCCAGCCCGGCTTTTTGCGCTCGGTGCGGATTTGCGCGCGGTGCGCAAGTCCGCACCGCGTGGGCGGGGCATCGCGTGCGGTTTTGGCCATGGTTGCGGTTGTTGCCGTGTCTGCGGCGTCGACGCTGTTTTTGGGTTCAGTTGGACTTCGCCCTCTGCTGAAATCGGCCTCCGTTTCACCCTGCTTGCTATTAATGCGGTCCAGTTGGAGTTGCGTGGATTGCGGAATACAAAGAGCGTGGCTTCTACCTGCGCTTTCTCGCAAGAGATTGCATTAGCCCGCTGGGAGAAGTCCAACTGGACCTAAAACGTAGCATGAGGGCGCGCACGGACCTCAATTTCAGCAGAGGGCGAAGTCCAACTGGAGCTCGAAAATAGCGTGATCATCAAATGCCCGCCAGCGAGGCGAAGAGAAGTCGAGTCTAGGCTTGTCGACGGTGCCGGTGGTGACGACGTCGATGTTGCCGTGCTGCCGTGCAAGTAGGGCTTCAAGCCGGCATAGTAGGCGCCATGGCATGGCGGCGAGCAAAGATAAAGAAGAAGGCCCGGGAAGCCCCGAGCCTTCTTGAGTCGTTGTATGTATGCGTATTAATGCGGATTAGGACGTGGTGCCACCCGTGCCGCCGCCGGTATTTCCTCCGCCGGAGGGAGGTGTGGTCTCGCCGCCGCCCGTGCCGCCACCACCTGTGTCGCCGCCGCCGGAGGGAGGTGTGGTCTCGCCGCCGCCGGTGCTACCACCACCGGTATCGCCGCCGCCCGTGCCACCGCCGGTATTTCCTCCGCCGGTGTTGCCGCCACCGGTGCTACCACCGGTATTGCCGCCAGTGTTGCCACCGGTGGTACCGCCAGTGTTGCCACCGGTTGAGCCGCCCGTGTTGCCGCCGGTCTCGGTACCCTCGCCGGGAGCCTCGGTGCCCTCCTCTTCCTCTTTGTTCTCGTCCTCTTCTTCCTCATCCGGGTCCTTGTACTTGCTACCGGAGAAATCCCAGGACGAATTCGCCTTGTAATCGGGCGTGTCGCCCTCGGGGAACTCCTCGCGGGCAACGCCGGAGAGCGCCTGGGTCATAAACGCCTTGAAGATGGGCAGGGGAAGGTCTGCGGTGCCGTAGCCGGAGAACGAGGCGTTGGTGCCGGAGCGCCCGGTCCAGATGGAGCAGACCAGCTCGGGGGTGTAGCCGACAAACCACAAGTCAGAGGTGCGGTTTGCGGTGCCCGCGGTACCGGTCTTGCCCGCGACGGGCTGGTCGATGTTGGGACGGCCGTAGTAGCCGGTGCCGCCGCTGGACATAACGCCCTTAAGAACGTCCGTCACGGCCTCCGCCTCGCCGGTGGTCATGATCTGGTCCGGATCATCCTCATGCTGGTAGATCACCTTGCCGGTACGGGACGTGATCTCGGTGATGGCGACCGCCTCGCGATGGTAGCCGCCGTTTGCCAGCGCCGTGTAGGCCTCGGCCATCTCCAGCGGGGTGATGCTGGCGGTGCCCAGGGTGAGCGAGGGCACGTCCTGGAAGTTGGCGATTTCATCGGTGGTGTCGATGCCCATGCTGGCGCACATGTCGATGATCTTCTGGTTGCCAATGGCCTCTGCCACCTGCACGTAGCCGGTGTTGGAAGAGACCGCCGTGGCGGAGGCGAGGGTGCGCTCGCCGTAGTTGTGGTTGCCGTAGTTGCTGAATTCGGTGCCCCAGACCTTGAGGGGGGAGGAGCAGTTGAGCAGCACGTTGGGGCTCATGCCGGCCTTGATGGCGGCGGCAAGCGTGAAGGTTTTGAACGAGGAGCCCGTGGAGCGGCGCGACAGGGCGTGGTTCACGTGGTTCTCGTCCGCGTAATAATCCTTACCGCCCACCATGGCCTTGATGTAGCCGGTCTTGGGGTCGACCACAACCATGCCCACCTGGAGCTCGTCGGCGCCCTCGGCGTTCATGCGCTCGACGGCGGTCTGCTCGGCAGCCGCCTGCAGGATGGGATCGATGGTGGTCTTTACGGTGAGGCCGCCCTTGAAGATCATGTCGGAGGAGAACTCCTCCTGCAGCAGCGACTTTACGTAGTCGACAAAGTAGGGGTGGGCGAGCGTGCCGCTCTCGGGGATGCTGTTCACGTTGAGGGTGAGCGGCTCGGCCTGCGCGGCGTCGCGCTCCTCCTCGGTGATCTTGCCGTTGGAGCACATGCGGTCCAAAACTGTGTTGCGGCGCTGGATAGCGTAGTCGGGGTTGACCGTGGGGTCGTAGCGCGACGGGGCGTTGGGCAGGCCCACGAGAAGCGCCGCCTCGGCCAGGGTGAGGTCCTTTGCGGACTTGCTCAGGTAGGTCTGCGCGGCGGTCTCGATGCCGTAGGCGCCATGGCCGTAGTAGATGGTGTTGAGGTACATCATCAGGATCTCTTCCTTTGAGTACACCTCTTCCATCTTGACGGCGATAAAGGCCTCGCGGACCTTGCGCTCGATGGTGTTGTCGAACTGCTCCTCTGAGAGGATGGTGTTGCGTACCAGCTGCTGGGTGATGGTGGACGCGCCCTCCGAGCCGCCGGTGAGCTGCACCATGACGGCGCGGGCGATGCCGATGAGGTCGACGCCGTTGTGCTCGTAGAAGCGTTCGTCCTCCGTGGCGACGGTGCCGTCAAGCACGTACTGCGATACCTGGTCGATGGTCACGCTCTCGCGGTTCTGCACGTAGAGGGTCGCGATCTCGGTGCCGTTGGCATCGAGCACCGTGGTGGGCTCGCTTACCATGTACTGGTCCGGATCCGTGTAGTCTGGCAGGTCGGACAGCCAGCGGTTGATGTTTCCCAGCATGCCGACGCCAAAGGCGATGCCGGCGATGAACAGGAATCCAACCAGCGAGACGATGATGAGGGGAATGGCGTGTGTCTTTGAGCGTTGGCGCATGTGCCGCTCGCGAGAACCCATAGAAACCTCCAACCGGTTGCGCGGGGGCGAAACCTCCCTGCGCGCGGGTACTTACCAAATGAACTACAAATAGATATAGATTAGCGCAAGTGCCAGGTGCGGGTCCGTTGTATCCTGTGGCTGCTACAAACAACAGACGCGCTGCATACGCCGTGCAAGGGGGAGGTTCGCGCACCACATGGCCTCATCGTCCACATATATACGCTACCGCGCACCGGAGCTGCTGGCGCCCGCCGGCACGCTCGACGCTTTTCTCGCCGCGCTGGATGCCGGCGCCGACGCCGTCTACACCGGTGCCGGCGCCTTCAACGCCCGCGCCGCGGCAGACGACCTGACCTGCGAGGAGCTTGCCTGGGCATGCGAGGTTGCGCACGGGCTGGGAGCGCGGGTCTACGTGACCATGAACATCTTTGTTTGCGACGATGAGCTGGGGGAATGCGTCGCCCTTGCCCGCCGCGTGCTCGATGCCGGCGCCGATGCCTTGATTGTGGCCGATTTAGGATTGTGCCGCCGCCTGCGCAGGGAGGTGCCGGACGTCGAGATCCATCTGTCGACCCAAGCGGGCGTGCATGCCGCCGCGGGCGCCGTGCTGGCCTCAGAGCAGCTGGGGGCGTCGCGCGTGACGTGCGGTCGCGAGCTTACGGTGGACGAGATCGGGGCCATGGCGGCGACGGGCGTCGAGATCGAGGCGTTCTGCCACGGCGCCATCTGCATTTGCTATGCGGGGGCGTGCTCGTTTTCCGCGCGCCGGCGGGGCCGCTCTGCCAATCGCGGCGATTGCACCCAGCCCTGCCGCGTGCCCTACCAGCTGGTAGACGGTGAGGGCCGGCGCGTGGATGCGCGCGACGGCGACCTGTTGCTGTGCCCATGCGACTACCTGTCTGCCGGGCATTTGGACGAGCTGGTCCGCTCGGGTGTTGGGGCCCTCAAGATCGAGGGGCGCATGAAGAATCCGGATTACGTCTACAACGTGGTCTCGTGCTACCGCGAGGCGCTGGATGCCGCGGTGGCACGCGTGAACGCCGCGGAGAGCGGTGCCGACGCGACGGCTGCGACGGACGCCGCCGGGGGCGATGCCGGGAGCGACGTTGCCGGCGCGGCCGAAAAGACCGTCAGACGCTTGGCGCGCTCCTTTAACCGCGGGTTCACCGACGGCTATTTGACGGGAAGGACCGGGGCGAACCTTATGAGCTGGGAGCGCTCTTGCAACCAGGGCGTGCGCGTGGGCAGGGTCATCGACCGCCGGCATGAGGAGGTGCTGGTGGCATTTGAAGACGCGGTCGACGCCGGCGACACGCTGGAGGTCCGCTTTATACCAGGGCCCAACACCGCCAAGGATGCGCCCAAGCGCTGGCCCATGGTGCCCGCCCCGGTTGATGCCGCGGCCGGCGATAGCGTGTGGGTTCGCTGCAAGCGCAAGGTCGAGGTGGGCGCTCAGGTCAACCTTGTCCGCAGCGAGCGCTTGATAGAGGTCGCGCGCGAAAGGGTGGCCGCCCTGCGCGCCGCCGGCCCGGACCCTGCATCCGGATGCGATGACGCCGCGGGCCATCGCGCCGCCGAGCGGCCCCTGTCCAAGAACCAGGGGGCGAGCATGCGAGGGGAGGCGGGCGCCGCGGCTTGCGACTCCGCGGCCCGCGACGCCGCGGCGGTGCGCGCCGTCTGCATTGTCGACGATCCCCAAGCGGCGTCCGACCTGCTCGATGGGCGTTATCCAGACGCCCTTTTAAGCTGTTGCCCGCAGGGGTTGGACGTGGCGCCGACGGTGTTTGAGCACCGGCTGCTGGAGGCTGATGCCGACGCGTGGACGCGGCTTGTGCCCGCGTTGGGCGTGGTGCTGGACGAGGTTTCGCGTGAAGGCGATGCCCGGCGTCAGCGCGATCTGTGCCGCAGGGCCGCGTTTGTGGTGTGCCGCAACCTGACGCAGGTCGCTTACGCGCGCGAAGCCGGATGCGCCTTTGAGGTGGCCTCTCCCGTGACCGCCGCCAACGGCGAGACGGTGCGAGAGCTGTCCCGTCTTCGCGCGCGGTGCGTATGGCTTCCCGAGGAGATGGAGGAGGGACGCATCGAGGAGATCTCGCGGGCCCTTTCCGGCGAGGTCCGTCTCGCCATGTGGACGCACGGGGAGGCGCGCCTGATGGTGTGCGAGCACTGCGCGCTTACCGCCGAGGGGCCCTGCACGGAGGCGTGCCTTGTCTGTCCGCGCCGCCTGGCGCCGCGCCTTTTGGTGGAGCGCGACGGCTCGCGCCTGCCGGTGGCGGTGGACGCCTTGGGCAGGACGCGCATCTTCGACGAGGCGCCGATCGACCTTTCGCACGCGGTGCCCCGGGCGATTTCGGCTGGCGTGACCGAGCTGATGTATGACTTCACCAAGCTTCGCTCCCGCGTCGAGCTGTGCGTAAAAGAGGGATGAGTTAAGAAACTTTGGAAAGCTCACCCGCATAATTCGCGGCGTGGGCTACACTAAACAAATTGTGTATTCAAGCACCGCCGCGGGGCGCGAATCCCCTTTGGCGAGTATGCCGGGCGAGGGTGCTATTCGATTTAGCAGGAGGACAGAGTCTTGTTGCCAGTTGACGAGCAGATGCGAATCATCACCTCCGGCACGGCGAAGATCGTGCCCGAGGCCGACCTCAAGAAGAAGCTTGAGAAGGGCGAGCCCCTGAACATCAAGCTGGGCGTCGACCCCACCAGCCCGGACCTGCACCTGGGCCACGCCGTGCCGCTGCGCAAGATGCGCCAGTTCCAGGACCTGGGCCATCGCGTGACCCTGATCATCGGCAACGGCACCGCCACCATCGGCGATCCGTCCGGCAAGAACACCACCCGCCCCCAGCTTTCCCAGGAGCAGGTCGAGGCCAACGCGGAGACCTACGTCGCCCAGGCCATGAAGATCCTGGACCCCGAGAAGACCACCATCGTCCATAACGGCGACTGGATGTTCCCCATGGGCCTGAAGGAGCTGCTGGCCGTCGCGAGCAAGTTCACCGTCGCCCGCATCCTGGAGCGCGACGACTTCACCAAGCGCTACCAGTCCCAGACGCCCATCGCCCTGCACGAGTTCCTCTACCCCGTGATGCAGGCCTATGACTCCGTCATGATCAACGCCGACGTGGAGATGGGCGGCACCGACCAGCTCTTCAACCTGCTTGCCGGTCGCGAGCTCATGGAGAAGATGGGTATGGAGCCCCAGGTCGCGCTCACCATGCCGCTGCTGGAGGGTACCGACGGCGTCCGTAAGATGTCCAAGTCCTACGGCAACTACATCGGCCTGACCGATGCGCCTGCCGACATGTTTGGCAAGACCATGTCCATCCCGGACGAGATGATCGCCAAGTACTATCGCCTGGCTTCCTCCAAGTCCCTCGACGAGGTCGAGGCGATCGAGGCGTCCCTGGCGGACGGCACCGGCGACCCCTACCAGCTCAAGCGCGCCCTGGCCCGCGACCTCATTACCACCTACCACTCCGCCGAGGACGCCGTTGCCGCCGAGGCCGAGTTCGACCGCGTTTTCAGGGAGAACCAGCTTCCCGAGGATATCGCCGAGGTTTCCCTCGACCTTACTCCCGGCGAGGACGGCACCGTGTACCTCGCCGGTCTTCTGAAGGATGCGGGTCTGGCTCCATCTGCCGGCGAGGCCCGTCGCCTGATCGACGGCGGCGGCGTCAAGATCGACGGCGAGGCCGTGGCTCCCAAGAGCTACAACATCGATCCCGCATGCCTGAAGAGCGGCGTGGTGCTTCAGGTTGGCAAGCGCAAGTTTGCCCGTTTGGCCTAAAAGTCCCCGTGCCTACGCGGCATAGAACGTAGATAAGCCGGCGATCGGTTCCCGTAAGGGGCCGGTCGCCGGCTTTATTCATGAATCGGTCCATATTGTGCGGTTTTATACATGGGTTTTGAAGCTTGGAAAACCGTCCTCCTTCGGGTTGGTCAATAAGTGCCACGAGGCGGGTAGGTTCTCTGCTATCAGGCGGTTTATGGGCATGCCTTCAAGGTGGTTCAGCGCTTCCGATGACGTGTGGGGCAGTTCTTGAGCGGTGGTTTAGCCAAGTTGGTAAACATCCGTCGCAAAAAAGCAGGGGGATGAGGAGGATTTTGCCTGTCGCAAACGCGATAAGATCGCAAGTTTGAAATGTATAAAGATAACAGTCCCCGCCTGAAGCGTTTCAATTGCCAAGCCGATCGGTTGCGATATAAAAACGCCCCGGAGAAAGGTCCCCGGGGTGCTGTGAAATCCCTATCAGGGTGCAGTCCGCGTTTAATTGCGGTGCATGGCGCGAGCGGACGCGTGGCGCGCGATGTGCGGTGCGATCGAAGCGCTACAGCTGGCGTAGGAGCGCGGGTAGCTCCGCAAAGGTGTCGATGACGGCGTCTGCCCCCGCCGCGCGGAACACGGATCCGACGCGCTCGCGTGCAGCGGCCTGCTCGTCGGTGCCGAGCGCCTCGAACTCATCCTGCGCCATCGCCATCTCCGAGGATCCCTCGATAACGCCGATGGAGATGCAACCGGCGTTTTTGCCCTCGCGGATGTCCGAGACGGTGTCGCCCGCCTTGGCAACGCGGCGCGCGTCGGTTACGCCCGGCGCATCTATATTGCGGAACATCATGTAGGGGTAGGGGCGGCCGTGGCCACCCACGGCGCCCGGCGTGATGATGAAGTCCGGCTCATAACCGGCTTCGCGTAGTCATACATCTCGGCGAAGCTAAACGTCGCGCCTTGCGGATAGTAGAACGTGGTGATGATGGGTCCCTGGTGGTGGTCCAGGTACGCTTTGAAGCCCATGGCCTCCATGCACCGGGCCAGCAGGCGCTGGTTGGCGGCGTAGCGCGCGGCGCGAGCGGGGATGCCACCCTCCTCCTCGAGCTCGCGCAGGGCCTTGGCAAACGCCAGCACCACATGGGTGGGCGAGGTATAGCGCCACTTGCCGTCGCGCTCCATGGGGAACCACTGGTCGTAGAGGTCCATCGACAGGCTGCGCGCTTTGCCCGCGCTGGCCTCCAGCTTGTCGCGGCGGCAGATGATGAACGAGAATCCGGGCACGCCTTGAATGCCCCTGTTGGCGCTGGACACCAAGAGGTCGATGTGCCAGTCCTCCACGGGCATCTCCACGCAGGCGAAGCTGGACATGGCGTCGACGATAAAGGTGAGCCCGCGCTCATGGCACAGCTCGCCAACCGGGGCGATGTCGTTCAGCAGACCCGTGGTGGTCTCGGAGTGCACCATGCAGACGTGGGTGATCGCCGGGTCGGCGTCCAGCATCTCGCGGATGCGCTCCACGTGCGGAATGTCGCTGTAGGGCTCGGAGTACACCGCATGCGGCACGCGGGCGTGGCGGCACGCCTCCACCATGCGCTCGCCGTAGGCACCGTTGGAGCGCACTCGTTCGGGGTATAATAATCAAAGGAACGGCATGCCGCCCTCTACTGTTGAGGTTTTCGGTACCGTTCCATTTTATTTGATGGCCAGATAGTTCCCAGATTTAAGTAACAATCGAATCGACTTTACGTCTCGCGCGGGACTGAGGCAACGCAGAAGCTTAAGCCGGGTTGGGATTGTTCCCAGCCCGGCTTTTTGCGTGCGGTGCGGATTTGCGTGCGGTTTTGGCCATGGTTGCGGGTGTTGCCGTGTCTGCGGCGTCGACGCTGTTTTTTGGGGTTCAGTTGGACTTCGCCCTCTGCTGAAATCGGCCTCCGTTTCACCCTGTTTGCTATTAATGCGGTCCAGTTGGAGTTGCGTGGATTGCGGAATACAAAGAGCGTGGCTTCTACCTGCGCTTTCTCGCAAGAGATTGCATTAGCCCGCTGGGAGAAGTCCAACTGGACGTCATTTTCAGCATCCCCAAGTCCAACTGGACCTAAAAAGTAGCATGAGGGCGCGCACGGACCTCAATTTCAGCAGAGGACGAAGTCCAACTGGAGCTCGATAATAGCGTGATCATCAAATGCCCGCCAGCGAGGCGAAGAGAAGCCGAGTCTAGGCTTGTCGACGGTGCCGGTGGTGACGACGTCGATGTTGCCGCGCTGCCGTGCAAGTAGGGCTTCGCGCCGGCATAGTAGGCGCCATGGCATGCCTGAAAGACGATGTTGAAGCCGCGCTTCTCCATGGGCGTGCGCGTCCATGGGCGTGCGCGTGATGTCGTCGCCGTTCCACAAAATCTGGCCGTCCGTGGCGTCCGTGATGCCGAGCAAGATGTTGAGCGGCGTGGTCTTGCCGCCTCCGGACGGTCCCAGCACCGAGACGATCCGTCCGTCCTCGATGGCGAGGTCGATGTCGTCCAAAACGCGGTGTTCCGCATACGTCTTGCCGACATGCTCGAGTTCGGGCATAGAGCCCCCTTAGTCAATTGGCCTTCTAGCAAACGCGCGCCGCGGGTGCGCGCATACACGGGTACGGCGTGCATGCGTGGGGCGGGCGGGTGAGTGTGAGTGAGTTGCGAGCCATGGCCGTGGGAGGTCGCGTTTGCAGGGCCCCGGGTCCAGCCCGGGTCTGAGTTGCGGGAAACGCGGCAAGGCGAAATTGATTATCCTAGGCGTGATTTATGGGGCTGAAAGCCGTTTGTAAAGCGCTGGCAAGGGATGGGCATGGGGTGTTACGCGTCTGCAAGGGGAGCGGGCAGCAGCGTAAGGAAATCAGAGGGATTCTAGTCCAAAAACGAGATTGCCAAATGTCGCCCGCGTCAGATGGGTACCAGCAACGTATTGGGGCGTGTCCGCGTCGGCTCTTTAATGGACGCCGCCGCGCCGGCTCGCCTGTAACCGCAAGTGGCCCTACAAGGGGGAATGCATATGATTAAACTGATCGCATCTGATATGGACGGCACGCTTTTGGACGAGAACGGCGAGGTGCCGCCGGAGACCTTTGACCTTATTGTGGCGCTGCGCGAGAAGGGGATCCATTTCGCCGCGTCGTCTGGTCGCCGCTATGACCGCCTGTGCCAGTTCTTTGCCCCGGTCAAGGACAAGATGGATTTTGTGGCATCTAACGGCGCACAGGTTTACGTGGAGGGCCGGCAGGTGGGTCGCGAGGTGTACTCGCACCTGTCCGTCAAGCGCCTTGCCCGCACGGTGGCGATGTTCGACAACATGCACTTTGCCCTGTTCGACCGCACCAAGAGCTACCTGCTTGATGATGAGAGCAAGTTTGTGCGCGAGGTCGACAAGGACCTGCCCAACGCCGAGCGCATCTGGGAGCTGCCGGACGCGGGCGTGAACATCATCAAGGCGTCTATTTTCTGCGATGACGGTAACGTGATGGACAACGCCTACGTGCTTGCCCGCGAGCTGGGGGACGAGTTTGTGTTCGCGCCCTCGGGCAACGCGTGGATCGACGCCATGCAGCCGCATGTGAACAAGGCGACGGGTGTGGCCGAGTTGATGGACCACTACGGCATCGCGCGCGAGGAGGTCATGGCGTTTGGCGATTCCATGAACGACTACGAGGCCATCCGTTTTGTGGGCACCGGTTGCGCCATGGCCAACGGTCGCCCCGCCCTGCGCGCCGTCGCCGACCGCGTGGTGGGCTACAACTACGAGCAGGCGGTGCAGCAGGAGATGCGCAAGCTGCTGGAGGCTGCCGAGGTATAGCGGCGGCGTAGGTGGACGAGGATCCCACCGAGAAACCCTATGCGCATGGAAGGGCCCGCCGGCCTTTATCTAAGGAAATGCTCTGAGGCGCGCGAAGCGTGCCGAACGCATTTCCGTGATAAAGGCCGGCGGGCCTGTTGCCGCGAAAGAGCGTCTTGTTCTGCGTGCTCGGCCAAGCCGCAAACACATTCACGGGCTAGCATGTAGGCAGATAGGTGCGCTCCGTGGTCGAGCTGCCGTTGAGCTCGATGCCCGTTATGCTCAGCACGCCTTGCGGGTCAACCAGCCCGCTCAGCACCCAGACGCTTCCGCGGCTCTCTATTGCCGACTGGACGTAGGTGTTCGCCACGTTGACGCCGTCGGGGTTGAGGCGCGCATCTTCGAAGACGGTCCAGGCCACTCCGTCGGAAAGGTTCAGTTTGAGCGAGCGATAATCTTCTGCGTCATGGTTGGCGAACCAGATACTGAAGGGGCTTAGGTAACATGAGATTCCCGCTTGCTGGCCTGAGAATTCCCTGGTCTCAACCAAGGCGCTTGGTTTGAAAGCCTCGCTGGCGACCGTGGCGTCCATGCTGCCGCTTATGCACCACTTCACGCCTTGGAGGACGCTTGCGGCCCCGATGGTCTGACCGTCCGCGCGGTGTATCTCTCCGATGGGGGAGAAATACATGGTTCCATCGAGATGAGTGTCGGTAAGGGTGCCGGCGTCGTAATACGAATATGAGTTGAGGCCGATGCCATTGGTGCATTCCATGCGGATGGTGCTAAACCTATTCTCGCTCGAGTAGTCGAAGACTATTTCGTTGGGGCCTCCGTATTCCGTTGCGAGATGAAGCCCGTCGGGGCAATCCAGGGAGAAGCGCACCATTCCGCAGCCGTTCTCATCCGCGAGCATTTCCCTTACGGTCATGGTGAGGCCCAGGCCCTCGAACTTGATTCCCACGGTTTCTACCTCGTTTTCCAGGCCGTCGACCACGTCCTCGCTTGCGATCACGCGGTATTCCTGTTTGATGGGTATCTCATGGGTGCCGTCGCCTCCTCCGGGAACGACCCATGACGCCTGGTTCGAGCCGTTCTCCCCACGCGGGGCGAATGCGTTCGCGAAGAACTCGGAGTTGGAGATGGCGCTCACGGTGACCCCTCCCAGGGCGATGACGGCGATTCCCGCTGCGATGGCTACCGGGATGGAGCGAAGCGCTAGGCGCCCAGGTTTGATGCGAGCGCGCGCTGCGTTTTGCCGCGACTCGGCGAGCACGCGGTCGTAGAGGTCGTCCGATGCATGCAGCGTGCGCATGGCCTTGTCGATCTTGTTACTCCTCATGGCGATCATCCTCCAGATAATCGGCTTTTAGCTTGGCGCGTCCGCGTGCAAGGCGGGTTCTGGCAGTTGCCGGAGGGATTTTGAGTAGCGCGGCGACCTCGTTGGTCGAGAATCCTCCGTAGTAATACAGGACCAGAGGCACGCGGTATTTTTCCGGTAGCGCCAGCAGCGCGGCAAGCACATCGCGGACCTCTTGCTTGTCAGGAATAGATAGCGACCGCGCATGGTCGTCGATGTTTTCGATCCAGCGCCAAGACATGCGAAAAAGCGATTTGCATCGGTTGATGGCGACGCGAGCCAGCCAGCGGCGGACGTGCTCGTCGCTCTCAAAGGCGACGTCGCACTTCATGAGTTGGACAAAGACGTCTTGCGCGACATCGTCCGCGTCCGCGGGGTTGCGCAGGTAGGTGTAGGCGATACGGTATACCAGGTCGCGGTAGCGACCCATGACGTCTTTCAGCTCTGCTGCGTCCATGATGGCGGGTCCTCCCTTCGCTTGGTCGTGTGCGTTGCTTGTTAGGATCCTCAACCAATCTACGCTTGAAGGCGCCCATATGTTTCATGCTGTCCTGAAAAAGCTTGCCGGCACTATCTATGGAAATGGTCTGACGCGCGCGAAGCGCGCCGAACGCATTTCCGTAGCTAGTGCCGGCGGATTCAACGGGGCTGCCCAGTGATGTATGGAATGACTGCTATCCCACGCAGGAGAGTATGTAGGCGGGAACGCCGTCCTCGTCATTGCTGGCCAAGATGACGTCGGCGGCGTCGCGGACCTCGCGCTCTGCGTTGCAGACCGCCGCGCCGCAGCCCGCGAGCTCGAGCATGGAGATGTCGTTGTGGTTGTCGCCAAAGCACGTGGCCTTTGAGGGGTCGATGCCAAGGTGTCCGCAGAGCCAGGTCATCGCGGTGCCCTTGGAGGTGCCCGCTTCCATGACCTCGATGTTTTGGGGATAGGAACGCGTGACCTCGATGCCGTCCACGGAGGGCAGGCGCGCTAGGATCGCGTCGCGGTCCGCCGGGTCCTTCCAGTACATCGCCACGCGCTCCAGAACGTTGACGCGCTGGATGGTCTGCTCGGGCTCCTCGTCCACGGGCGTGCGCGTGTTGCGCATGGACTGCAGGATAAAAGGGTCATCCATAAACTCGTCCAGACGGTTATAGAGGTCGCGGCGCAGCAGGCAGTCGCCGTCGGCGAAGAGATCGAAGGTGACGTCGTAATCGCGGGCGATCTGGCGAACGGCCAGGGCCTTCTCGCGGGAGAGCGGCGCGCTGTAGATCACGGTTGCGAGATCGGTGTTCTGGGGGTTCTCCGCATCGAGTTTGGCTGCCACGGCGCCGTTTGCGCTCACGGCGTAGTGCACGGATGGGTGGGCGAGAACCTCTGCGGGAATGCCGGAGAGCGGGCGACCCGTGCAGGGGACGAACTCGACCCCTGCCGCTGCTAGCGCGTCAAGGGCTCGCCAGCCCATGTCGCTCACTTGCTTGGTGGAGGTGAGAAACGTGCCGTCCATATCTGAAAAGAAGATCATGGGTGAACTCCCCCGGTTTAGCGCTTACAAGGTTTTAGGCAAAAAGCCCGCCCTCACAGGATACATCGTGAAGGCGGGCTTATGGTTTTAACGGCGATGTTTAACGCGTGCGAGGCGCGCGCGGGCGCTTGGCGACGCAGGCCGACGCATGCGATGGGGGCGGGGCTTGCGCGGTTAGCGCTGGCTTAGGGGCACGTATTCCATCTCGTCGTAAACGGTGTTGTATGCCGGGCGGATGATGCGGTGCGCACCGAAGAGCTCTTCCATGCGGTGGGCCGCCCAGCCGGCGGTGCGGGCGACGGCGAACATGGGCGTGAAGAGCGTCTGCGGGATGCCGAGCATGCTGTAGATGAAGCCGGTATACAGATCGATGTTGGCGCAGATGGGCTTGGAAGTGCCGCGCACATCGCGCATAACTTGGGGCGCAAGGCGCTCGACGCTCTCGATCAGGCGGAACTCATCGCCCAGGCCCTTCTCGTCCGCGATCGCTTCTGCGTAGTGGCGGCAGATCTTGGCACGCGGGTCCGAGAGGGTGTAGACGGCATGCCCCATGCCGTAGATGAGGCCGGAGCCGTCGAAGGCCTCGCGGCGCAGGATCTTCTCGAGATAGGCCGCGATCTCGTCGTCGTTGTCCCAGTTTTTGACGTGGCTGCGGATATCCTCGTGCATGTGCACCACTTTGGAGTTGGCTCCGCCGTGGCGCGGGCCCTTGAGGGAGCCGATCGCCGAAGCGTAGGCGGAGTAGGCGTCCGTGGCGGAACTGGACAGCACGCGGCAGGCGAAGGTGGAGTTGTTGCCGCCGCCGTGCTCGGCGTGGAGCATGAGCATGACGTCGAGCAGCATGGCCTCGCCGCGGGTGAAGTTGGCATCCCCGCGAAGCACCTGCAGGATGGTTTCCGCTGTGGAGAGCTTGGGGTCGGGCGTGGGGATGAGCGCGCGGCGGCCCTGCTGGCGGGCGATCGCGAGCGCGTGGGCCATGGCGGCGATGCGCGGCAGACGGGAGAGCATGGAGACCGCGACGTCGACCTCGTGCTCGGGCGAGATGTTGTCCGGCTCGGCATCGAAGGCGTACAGCAGCAGCACGGCGCGCATGAGCACGTTCATAATGGAGCTGGAGACCGTGGTGATGGGGAACTGCGCCACGTAGCCATCGGAGATGTGGCGGTATGCGCCCAGGCGCGCCTGGAAGTCCGCGAGCTCGTCTGCGTTGGGCAGGGCGCCGGTGATGAGCAGGTAGGCGACCTCTTCGTAACCAAAGCGACCTTCCGCCTGCGAGCTATTGATAAGGTCTTCGATGCTGTAGCCGCGAAGCGTCAGCTTGCCCTCGTCCGGAACCAGCTTGCCGTCCACGATGTTGTAGCCGTGGACGTCGCAGATGCGGGTAAGGCCGGCCACCACGCCGGAACCGTCCGCGTTGCGCAGGCCGCGCTTGACGTCGTGCTCTTTGTAGAGGCTTTCGTCATAGGGCTCGCTGGGGGCGCCGTGGTAGAGGCGCTCGCTTTCGGGGGACACCTGGCGGCTCGCTTCATAGTCGATGACCAAGCGGCTCAGCGCGTCGTCGAAACGGTAGTAGATGTTTTGCGTGGTGTAAGCCATGGGGTGCCTCCTATTCGCTGGGGGATGCGTCGATGCCGCGGGGCCGCCGGCGCGGTGCGGGGGCGACGGCGCGGCATCGAGGTCGCGGAGAGCGACTAGAGTCGATACATGAAGTTGAAGACGTCCTCGCGCTGAATGGTGACGGTGACGCCCACCGCCTCGCCGCCGGCGGCCAGGGCCTCCTGCAGGGCGGTGAAGTCCATGGGGCTCTCGGACATATCGGCCAGCATGGTCATGGTGAAGATGTCCTCGATGATGCTCTGGGTGATGTCGCGGATGTCGACGTTGGCCTCGCCCAGGATCTTGGAGATCGCGGCGACGATGCCGGCGCGGTTCTTGCCAAGGACGGTGATGACGATGCGATGGGAATCGGTCTGTGCCATGGTGGGACCCTTCTGGTTGATGCGACGCCGTCTGTC
>SAMEA3387473__coassemble_1500_pt1 | contig 21020 bp, 17 predicted proteins | sample SAMEA3387473__metabat2_low_PE_002 | metagenome-assembled genome bin SAMEA3387473 (sample SAMEA3387473) | Felis catus | biome: Faeces | place: United Kingdom | collected 2012
GCACGACATGTAATATCTTTACCATATCTAAAACTATTCGAAATCCGTTCACGGTTTTCAACTCCATTGCTCATCCCCAGCTAATCTCCCTCTCTCAACCCTCTCTCAAATATCTAAATGCCTTGACGCGCTCTCTAAAGTTCAAAAGAAAAATGCAGCACCTGTAGTTCCCGTTGATAAGCAATTTCTCAAAACAACGCTGTTGAAAAGGCAACGAGGCAAGTGGAAGAGCTGAGCCGTATTCAACTTGAAGTCGGCTGGATACCAAATTCGAAAGCCACTGGCGCTTGTGCTTCATCGAGATATTTGATCCAGCGATGATACCTGCACAAAGACGAATGCACTCAATTGCCGTTCTAGCGATTCTCATTCTAACGAATTCGAGCTCATGCTCTTCTTTAGCGGTGTTTAGGAGCTCTTCAACGAAACGCTCATAACGGATAATCAAATCAGGCCTAAGACTTTTTGTAATCGAAGCCTGTCCCTCTTTCCTGTACCGATAACCGGCAACATCGGTAAACGCAATCGCATCAGCACAACGATACGCACGAAGATTGAACAAGGTATCTTCTGAAAGAAGCGACTTAAACCGTAGGTGATTCTTGATGATCATTTCCCTGCGATAAATCGAGGCCCAAACAGCCATAGGAAACGACTCCGTTGTGCTGTCACCCTCAGCATGCCCGTATAGCCTAATCCTGATAGGGTCAATCTGATCTCTTCCATGTACGGTGCGCCCAGCCAATGGATGCTTTTTTGTACACATAACCCTTTGCTCAGACGAATCACGATGACCACCGACAACAATATCGGCATTACTATCAATAGCGGCCTGATACAGACGCTCGTACATGTCGGGCTCCACCCAATCATCAGAGTCTACAAAGCCGACAAAGATGCCAGACGCATTTTCTATGCCTGTATTTCGTGCAGCACCGAGTCCACCGTTTGAGCGATGAATCACCTTAATATTCGGATATGAAAGAGCGTAATTCTCAGCAATTTTACCGCTTGCGTCAGGCGACCCGTCATCAACGCAGACGATTTCAACACCATCAAGAGTTTGTCCCAGAATGCTATCCAGACACTTGGGTAAAAAACGTTCCACATTATAGATTGGAACCACTACGCTCAAAATTGGATTAGACAATGGACAACCCGTCCTATCCTCATGCTAGATCAAAGCGCCATTTAACAGCGCATTATAGAAAGTTGAACAACCCTCAGAAGACCGCGAGAACTCCTGCTTCCAAGTCAGCTTAAAAAGTCTTGTATCAGAGTTCAGGTCATCCCAAACTCGCCGATCGAATGGCTTATCGAGCAACGAGATTAGATCGTCGCAACGGGGATTGTTGGGCTCGATCGTGGCGAACGCCGCAGCGATTGCAGGGTCGTGGCGCTGGGCGAGGACGATGAGGTAATCGACGAGAAGGTAGTCAATAAGCCTGTCGCTCTTGCGCCAGTACTCCAAGAAGAAGTCACGCGCGACAACGAAGGGGCGACGTCTTGCGGCATCGCAGGCGAGCGAGTAACCGGCAAACATGCCGCACGCCACAGACGCATGCAGATAGTCGGGCCTCTTGATGGACCACATGGGGAGGTCTAGGTAGCTCTTCAGCGAACCGCTGCAAAAGAAGGTCGCATCGAGCCACATGCCACCGTGCTCTGCGAGCAACGAGAGCCTCAGAAGGTCAGAGAGATTCGTCCTCGACATCACCCCTGCGCGCACCTTCTCGAGCACCCACTCAGGGATGTCGACGTAGTCGGAAAGGTTCTCATCCGTGATGACGACGACCTCGTGACCACCAGCATTTCTGCGCACGGAGTCGATGCAGGCGCGAACGATCTCCGGCGCGTTTTCCTCACCCTGCCACCAGCACATCCAGATCTTGCCCTCGAAAGCGGGGTCGAGTGGTGGAAGCGGCGCCCCGTAGTCATACGAAGCGTAATAATCGCCAAAGCGTCCTTCCAAGTACTTGAGAACCGTCTCGTGTTTGCGCAACAGGCGCTCCCTCACCTCAGGGGGCTCTTTGTAGCCATTGCGACTCATGACCTGAATGTCGAGCTTCGCACGAAACGTATTGATCGCCTCGGGCCACGAGGTAGCCCTGGCGATGCGGACCGTCGCCCCGATCTCCTCGCAGGAGCGGTGCACGATCCGCTTGATGCTGTTGTGGCCATTAGCCATTGACGGCCCCCTCATACAGCTCAACGAGCTGGTCCATGAACTTGTCGCGCGAGCAGTTCTCGCGGACGTAGGCGCGGCAGCTCTCCTGCATCCGCACGTACACGGGAGCGTCGAGGAACGCCTCGGCGCCGCGGACCATGGCATCCGCCATGGTTGCGACGTCGCCGGGCTCACATGCAAAGCCGGTGACGCCGTCTGCGACGAGCTCGGGGATGCCGCCTATGCGCGTGCCCACGACGGGCGTGCCCGCTGCGAACGCCTCCACGATGGAGTACGGCATGTTCTCTCGACATCGCGAGCTCGCGATGGCGAGAGAAGCCCTCTCGACATACGTTTGGAGGGCGTCCCCGGTTTGGTAGCCAGCGAACTCGATGCGCGGGGCGCTATCCAGCGAGGCGGCGAGTTCCCTGAACTCGGCGGCATCGGGACCATCGCCGACCACGATGAGCCGCATGTCCCGAGGCAGCGACGGAGCCGCCGCGTCGAACGCCCTAAGCAGCACATCAACGCCCTTCTCTGCAGAAAGGCGGCCAAAGAAGAGAAGGTAGGGGCTTTCTCTATCGGTCACGTCGCCCGCCACCCCAGAGGCGCGGGCGAGGATGGCGTCGTCCGCGAAGTTCTGAAGCGCCACGACCTTGCCCTCTGGCCAGCCGCCCTCGATGAGCTTTGAACGCATGAAGCTCGAGGGGGCGATGACGCGGTCGATCCGCTCGTTGGAGCGGTGCGCCCTGTTGAAGGACGCCTCGAGCGCCGCAAGCGCGCTCTTGGCGCGCGACCCCTTGACGCAGCGGTTCTCGATGCAATGGCGGTACTTGCCGTCTTCGAGGCAAGCGTCGCACACGCGGCCTTCGCCGTCGAGCATGAGATAGCCCGGGCAAATGGTCACGTAGTCGTGCGCCGTGTAGAAGACGGGCACATGATGCTCCTTTAGATAGGGGGCATCCAGAATGGACAGGGTAATCTGCCTGTGAACGTTGTTGAGATGCACAACATCCGGACGAAATTCCTCACATAGGGCCTGGAAATTTCTCTTGGCCTCAGGCGAATAGATGAGGGCAATACCATCGCGGACTGCAGAGAGAGGATTCTTAACATTGTTGTACTCGCGCTGAGTGACAAAGTACCTGTCCCATTTGCATGGCAGGTTGTTCGGGTGCTTCATAGAGAAATAAGCGACCTCGTGCCCCATGCGCTCGAGTTCGGACCCTACAGTGAGGTAGTAGGTCTCGGCCCCGCCTTTTCGGTAATGGAACTTGTTCACCAGAAGGATCTTCATCGGGCTTCCCCCTCGTAGACGGCAAGGGTCCGCGAAACAACGGAATCCCAGGTGTATGTCTTCTCAACATGCGCCTTCGCGGCAATGCCGAGCTGGCCGGCGCGTCCGGTGTCTGCCAGCAGGGCGCGCAGAGCGGTTCGTAGCGACTCGGCGCTCCCCTTCTCAAACGTCACGCCGTTGTCGGCGAGCACGTCCGCGCATTCGGGAATGTCGCTCGTCACGCAGCATCGACCATAAGCCATCGCCTCCAGCAAGCTCATGGGCATGCCCTCAACATCTGAAGGCAGCACATACGCGAAGCAGTTTGAATAAAGCTCCTCAAGCGGCTCACCACTCACGAAACCCGTGAACACGATGCGAGGGTCATCCGCAGCAAGCTCATGAAGATGCGACTCGAAATCGGAAGTATCCGAGCCTCCTCCAGCGATCACCAGCTTTTTATCCGTATCGAGCCCCTTGAACGCCTGGATAAGCAACTCGGGACGTTTCTCTGGAACCAGACGACCCAAGAACAGGAGGTAATCCCCTTCTGAAAGGCCCCACGTAGACGCAATGAAATCCGCCGAACGCGGAATCTTTCGATCCATTCCGTTGGGGATCACTATCGAATCGCGACCGTACACATCCATGAAATATCGCTCTGCAGATCTTGAAAGGACGATAAGGCTGTCGGCTTTTTTAGCCGCAGCCTTCTCCCCCATCTTGATATACGTACTGGCGAGCTTGCCCCACTTGGCGCGTTGCCAATCAAGACCATGGATAGTGGCCACGGTGCGAATGCCAGCCCAACGCGCGAGGGACAGCGGTACACACGGCCCTTCCGCATGGTAGTGAATCACATCGGGACGTTGGCGAATCACAGCGAGCGTCGCAAAGAACGATGAGCTCAGCGCGGCGAGGCCCTTCTTGTCTATGGTCCTGACGGGCACGACCCTCACGCCGTCCACGACGCGCTCACATGCATCCGCGGCGCCGCCGGTCATGACGTTCGAACCCGAGCGGTCGTAGCAGGTGACCTCGTGGCCCAGCGCCGCCATGCGCCGCGCGAGCTCGGTCACCACCACCTCGACACCGCCTTCGCGACTGCCGTAGTGTTTTTGACCGATCATCGCAATCTTTAGAGGGCGCCCCACTAGTACGCCCCCTCGCCGGTAAAGACGACCTTGATAGTCTGCAGGATGGTCCTGAAATTCACCCGGAGGCTGCGCTCGCGGATGTACTTCAGGTCGAGCTCTACCATGTCGTCGAAGTCCAGGTCCGAGCGCCCTCCCACCTGCCAGTAGCCGGTGAGTCCGGGCTTCACCGCCAGGCGCTGCATGGCCCAGGCGTCGTACTCGGCGACCTCGTAGGGCAGGGGCGGGCGCGGGCCCACAACCGTCATCTGACCCAGGAAGACGTTGATGAACTGGGGGAACTCGTCGATGGAATGTTTGCGCAGGAAGCGGCCAACCTTGGTGACGCGGGGATCGTCCTTCATCTTGAACATCGCGCCGTCGACCTCGTTGCAACCCTGCAGCTCCTTCAGGCGCTCGTCGGCGTCCTTGTACATGCTGCGGAACTTGTACATGGTGAACTCGTGCATGCGCCCGTCGCGGTACGTGCGGCAGATGCGCTTCTGGCTGTAGATGGGGCTGCCCGGGCTCTCCAGGCAGATCGCCGCGCAGATCAGGGCGCCAGGAATCAAGCCGACGGTTATCACGGCACCGGAAAATACGATGTCGAAGACGCGGCGGCAGGCGCGGTACACCCACTTGCCCTGGTTGGCGTCGCGCAGGTCCTGCATGGCCTGGTAGCGGTCGTACGGGCCCGCCTTGGCCACGTATTCGGCGCGCTCTTTGCTCACAGGCACGGCGTTGTTGGTGGCAGGATCGATCCGCTCCCCCGCTTCCGGCTCTACCCCAACGCTTGCTGCAGTTGAGGCACTATTTATCGTTGTGCTGTTGATTCCCCCGGACACCGACGCTTCCTCACAATCCCTAAGCCGATGCGAGTCTTTACGCGCCGTCCGCACATATCCAGTTCTATATACGCCACGCTCTTGCGCCTGTTGACGCTGGTGATGCAGCCCTCCCTTCCTTTGAGAGGCCCGCTGAACACCACCACTTTGTCGCCTTCCATAAAGCCCTTGCTCATGGGAATCACGCGGTCGCCCTCATTGGTGAAGGCCCCCAGCCACGCGCGGTCATCTTGGTCCAAAGGACAGAACACCTCGCCAGAAACTAGCAAACGCGTGAATGCATGCACGTTCTTAAGACGCTCGTACAGCGCTACGGCGTCATTGGTAACAGCAATCACATAGCCGGGCAGCAGCAGAGACTCTGCCGGCACCCATTGGCCCTTGACCTTTTTCTCCGTGGCAAAGCGCGGCGTAAAGCATTCTCTGAGAACGTCTTTGCCCGCCACGCGCTGGATTATCTGGCACATGGCGGTTTCTTGGCCGGTGGGAACCTGGACAACATACCAATCACCCGCGGATTTCTCCTTTTGGATTTTATGGTTCTCGCCCATAGTATCCATCCCTCCCTGCGGCTGCGTATGAGTAGGTAGAACCCACACCACGCAAGCGCATGGCTTTGCCCCCACCGTAAACGGTGAAAAGCTGGCATATAGAACTCGCGCGACATCCAGGGCCCACACCAGGCACCGCCCCTTTTGCGCACGATTTGTTTGAACGGCCGCATTCTTCGCTACATCAAGAAATGAGCTGTGCCAAAGATTGTACTCAATGCGTGTGCTTGCAACGGTATCAATTTATCTTTTGATAACACGGCGAGCGCAGATTGTGCTTACTAGCTGCGAAGATAGTTGGCTACAGCGATGCTATGGTTTGGTAATGCCAGCCAAAACTCGTCCAAATTGCAAAACCCACCACACCTTTGTCACAAATATCCCCATTCTTTTGGGGTTAATTGCTCTAGCCCGGTATCGGTAACCGCACACGCACCGCGCCCAAACGCGCACGGAGTCCCCGGCGCGCTTCGTCTGTCCCCACATAGACGGTGGGGTATCGAGTTGGCACACCGCGGGAAGAATCATGGCGTATCTACAGCTTTTTTCCGGACCCACGAGAGGACCGATCCACCATGAAGATCAAGCTCTATGAACTTCGCCCCGATGAGCAGGCGGCATTCTCCCGCGCCGCCGCCGCGCTGCCGGATGGCTACTCGATCGACGCCGTGGCAGAGCCCCTGAGCGCGGAGAACATCGATGCGCTCGCAGGGTACGAGGCCATCGTCATCACCAACAAGTCGCTGCTCACCGCAGACATCGCGGCACGCCTGCAGCAGCTGGACGTGCGCTACGCATCAAGCCGCTGCGTGGGCTTTAACCATATAGATCTGGACGCCGTGAAGGCGGCCGGCATCCGCGTGTGCAACACCACCTACCCGCCCTACGGCGTGGCGGAGTTCGCCATCATGCTCATGCTCATGGCGCTGCGCAAGTGCAAGCCAGCCATCTGGCGCATGCAGGTGAACGATTACTCGCTTGAAGGCCTGCTTGGCCGCGAGCTGCGCACCATGACCGTGGGCGTGATGGGCACCGGGCGCATAGGCCGCGCCGTCATAGACTACCTGGGCGGCTTTGGTTGCAAGATCTTGGCGTACGACCCCTACCCCGCCCAAGACCTCGCCGCGCGCGAGGGCGTCGAGTACGTGGGGCTGGACGAGCTCTACCGCGATAGCGACCTTATCACCGTCCACGTGCCGCTGATGGATTCCACCCGCAACATCATCGACGCGGGCGCCATCGCCAAGATGAAAGACGGCGTGGTGCTGATCAACGTCAGCCGCGGCGAGCTGGTGGATACCGACGCCCTGATAGACGCCGTGGAATCCGAGAAGGTGGGCGCCCTTGCCATGGACGTCTTCGAGGATGAGGGCGGCATCTACCATGAGAACCGCATGAACGATATCATCTCCAACCGCAAGATGGCCTACCTGCGCCAGTTCCCCAACGTGCTGCTGACCAACCACATCGCCTTCTACACGGACGTCGACGTTGACAGCATGGTGGAAGACGGTATCGCCAACATCCCGGCCATGGTGGAGGGGCGCTGCACCACCGAGCTGTAAGTTCCGGGCCCGCGCGATGGCTAGCACTTGACGGCGGGCGCCTGTTGGGGCGGGCGGCGGGCGTACTCGTCCACAAAAACCCATTGGACGGAGCCGCCCATAGAGGGCTTAAGGCCGCTCGCAGAACCGTGACGCTCCGTTCACACGGGCGCAATAGCCTGCGGCCATACTAGAATCATTACGCCGGGAAGCCTACAGGGAGGGGCTACCCGGCATTCGCTTACCCAAACGCAAGGAGTTCTCAACATGGTTGTATCGGGATGCACCGAGCAGACAATGAAGTACCTATCCTTACTCTCCCAGCAATTTCCCAACCAGCAGGCGGTGTTCACCGAGATCATCAACCTGCAGGCGATCCTCAACCTGCCCAAGGGCACCGAGCACTTTATGAGCGACGTGCACGGCGAGTACGAGGCGTTTATGCACATCCTCAACAACTGCTCGGGCGTGGTGCGCGAGCACGTCGACCTTATCTTTGAGGACATGGGCGCCCGGGAGCGCGCCGACCTGTGCACGCTGATCTACTACCCGCACGAGAAGATCGAGCTGGTGCGAAGCGAGCGCAAGGACTCCCCCACCTGGTACAAGACCATGCTGGACCAGCTGATCACCGTGGCGCGCAAGCTATCGAGCCGCTACACGCGCTCCAAGGTGCGCAAGGCCATTCCGCATGACTACGCCTACATCATCGACGAGCTGCTGCACACGCACCCGGATGAGAACAACTACCGCGTGCGCTACCACGAGCGCATCATCGACTCCATCTTGGAGACGGATTCTACCGAGGACTTTATCTGCTCGCTGGCAGAGCTGATCAAGCGCCTGGCCGTTGACCACATCCACCTGGTGGGAGACATCTTTGACCGCGGCGGCGGGGCGTCCAAGATCATGGACCGCCTTGAGCGGTGCCATGCGCAGCGCCTGGACGTGCAGTGGGGCAACCACGACCTTCTGTGGATGGGCGCGGCCGCCGGCGAGCCCGCCTGCGTGGTGACCGTGCTGCGCAACAACCTGCGCTACGGCAACTACGAGATCTTGGAGAACGACTACGGCATCTCGCTGCGCGGCCTGGTGGCCTTTGCCGACCGCACCTATGCGCCCGGCGAGGCGATCTCGCCCTTGATCAAGGCGGTCAACGTGCTGCTGTTCAAGCTCGAGGGGCAGATCATAACCCGCCACCCGGAGTTTGATATGGAGGGGCGCCTGCTGCTGGACAAGATGGACCTTGAAGCGGGCACCGTCGAGCTTGAGGACGGCACCTGGCCGCTGCTAACGCGAGACTTCCCCACCGTGGACGCCGCACACCCCTACGAGCTTACCTGCGAGGAGCGCGAGATAGTCGACAAGCTGGTGGCGGAGTTCCGCGCCTCCGACCACCTGCGCCGCCACGTGAACCTGCTGTACTCCAACGGCTCGATGTATTTGGCGAGCAACGGCAACCTGCTGTTCCACGGCTGCGTTCCCATGAACGAGGACGGCACCTTTAGCGCCATGAACTGCATGGGCACCTGGAAAAGCGGACGGGACTACCTGGACTTTTGCGACAGCATAGCGCGGCGCGCCTGGCGCGACGGCGACCAGGAGGCCCTGGACTGGATGTGGTACCTGTGGATCGGTTTTAAATCGCCGGCCAGCGGGCGCTTGGTGAAGACCTTTGAGCGCGCCTACATAGAGGACAAGTCCACCTGGTCCGAGCCCATGGACCCCTACTTCACCCTGACGCGCGAAGAGGGACCGTGCGACGCCATCATGCGCGAGTTCGGCCTGTACGCGGGCGGCCACATCATCAACGGCCACACCCCCGTCAAGACCGTGCAGGGCGAGCAGCCCATCCGCGCGAACGGCAAGCTGCTGGTGATCGACGGCGGCTTCTGCTCCGCCTACCACCCCGCCACCGGCATCGCCGGCTACACCTTGATCTCGAGCTCGCGCGGCATGCGCATCAAGGCGCACGAGGCGTTCAAGAGCGTCGAGGAGGCCATCACCAGAAACGCCGACATCCAAAGCGAGACCACCAGCTTTGAGCCGCACGAGCAGCGCATCATGGTGAGCGACACGGATACCGGCGACGTGATCCGCGGCCAGATCAGCGACCTGCGCCAGCTGCTGGACGCCTACCGCAGCGGCCTGATCGCAGAGCACCGCGCGGAGTAGCGAAGCGGCGCCGGCACGCGCGGGCGCCGGGCGAAAAGGACAATTGACAAGTCTCCCACGGGGTTATCGGGGCATGCCGTCGATTTGATAGGCGACCGCAGCACATTGCGCGCCTATAATCTGCCCCAGGCATGCAACCCGCTCACCTATGGGAGGTACCTGTGAGAAAGACATCCATCTTGCTCGCCGTGGCCGTGGCGGCCTCGCTCGCCGCGCCCGCGGCGATACCGTTGGCGGCGCGGGCGGATGACGCCGCCGCCACGGCGACCCAGCAGCCGGCGGATACCGGCGCCGGAACGGGCGGCGAGGGCGGGGCGGGAGCCCTTGCGGGCGACGACGCGCTTGCAAGCGAGGCATCGTCCAGCGAATCCCAGTCCGCGCAAAACACCGCCAATACGAACGCGACGCCGGATGAAACCGGCTCCCAGTCCGCCGGAGCCCAGGTCGAGACCCTGGCGGCTCCCCTTTTGAGCTATAACGCCCACGTGGCAAACCGCGGCTGGCTCGACGCCGTCGATGAAGGGCAGACCGCCGGAACCACCGGCCAGAACCTGCCCATGGAGGCCTTTGAGGCCGCGCTGTACTGGGAGGGCCATAACGCGGGGATTCGCATGCGCTCCGCCGGCGCGGACAGCGTGTGGGGCGAGTGGCAGACCAAAGTCAGCGGCACCACCGGGCGCGGGCTGGCGTTGCACGCCATCGCCGTGGAGCTTACCGGCGACATAGCCAACTCCTATGACATCTACTACCGCGCGCACATCGCCAACGAGGGCTGGCTGGATTGGGCCAAGAACGGCGAGGGCGCGGGCTCCTTGGGCACCGCGAACACCATCCAGGCCTATGAGATGGTGCTCGTCGAGAAGGGCGGCGGCGCCCCCGGACCCACTACCCGTCCCTTTTATACGGGCGAGGAGCAGCTGGGCGGCAGCTGGTTCACCATGGGTGCGGGCGACTGGTCCTATGCCGCGAAGGGCTCCGGCATGACGCTGGGCCGCGCGGGAGGCGCTCCCCTGCAGGCCGTGCGCCTGATCATGAAGGGCCACTATACGCCGGGCGCCCTTGAGTACGCCGTCGACCGCGCGGGCGCCGGCTGGCAGCAAGGCTGGGACGCCGACGGCGGCTTTTCCGGCGCGCTGAACCACGACCCCGTAAAAGCCGTGAAGATTCGCCTTACCGGCGAGCTGGATAGCGCATACACCCTGTGGTACCGCGTGTGCCTGTCGCGCGACGGCTGGCTTGGCTGGACGCAGGGCGGCGAGGCCGCGGGCACCGACGATCCCGCCCAATACGTGTGCGCCGTGCAGGTTGCCCGCGTCGAAAAGGGTCAGGCCGCGCCCGGCGAAACCGGCGGCGCGTACAAAGACGTAGACGCCGGCTTGGGCGTGGGCTACCAGGCGCACGTGACCAACGACGGCTGGCTGACCCCCGTCTACGACGGTGCAAACGGCGGCACCACCGGGCGCGGGCTGTCCCTGCAGGCGCTTCGCGTGTGGCTCGAGGGCGATGAGGACGCTGTTGCCGGCAGCGGCATCGAGACGCGCGCCCACGTGACCAACATCGGCTGGCAGAACTGGACCGGCTCCGGCTCCTTCGCCGGCACCACGGGCAGGAACCTTTCCATCCAGGCGGTGCAGCTGCGCTTGGCCGGCGCACTCGCCCAAGACTACGACATCTACTACCGTGTGCACGCCGCCAACCTGGGCTGGCTGGGCTGGGCCAAGAACGGCGAGAGCGCGGGCACCACGGGCCTTAACTACCAGGCGGAATCCGTGCAGATCGAACTCGTCCGCAAAGGCGAGGCGGGCCCGGCTTCGAGCACGCCGGCGCTTGTGGACATGCCCGGCATCTCGATGACCGCGCACGTGCAGGATGCGGGTTGGACGGCGGCGGTGGGCAACGGCGGCGTGCTGGGCATAGCCGGCGGCGGCAAGCGCATCGAGGCCTTTACGGCCAGCGCCTCCAGCGAGCTTTCCGGCGGGATCGTGAGCAGCGCGCACGTACAGGATATAGGCTGGACCGCGTGGAGCCAAAACGGCCAGATATGCGGCACCACCGGTCGCGGCCTGCGCATAGAAGCCGTGAAGTTCAAGCTTACCGGCGAGCTGGAGCGCTACTTCGACGTGTGGTACCGCGTATACGCGCAGCAGTGGGGCTGGCTGGGCTGGACCAAGAACGGCGAGGCGGCGGGCACCGGCAAGCGCAGCCTGCGCGCCGAGGCCGTCCAGGTTGTGGTGAAGCCCAAGGGCTCCGCCGCCCCCGGATCGACCTATAGGCCGTATACCGAGCAGCAGGCGCTCTCCGGCCACCAGCTCACCATGTACAACCTTGCACAGGGTTACAGCAGCCCCACCCCGTGGCTGATCCTGGTCGACACCGCCAATACCCGCGTCGCCGTGTTCAACGGGCAAAAGGGCAGCTGGAACCTGCAGAAGTACTTCTTGTGCACCGATGGCGCGCCTTGGACGCCCACCGTGCGCGGCGTGTTCTCCGTAGGCGTCAAGGGCTACGTCTTTGGCCACGGTTACAGCTGCTATTACTACACGCAGTTCTACGGCGACTACCTGTTCCATTCCACGCTCTACCGCGAGGGAACCTTTATCCACAAGGACAACCGCCTGGGCATGCACCTCTCCGCGGGTTGCGTGCGCCTGGATATCTCCAACGCCAAGTGGATCTACGACAACATCCCCTCGCGCTCCACGGTGGTTGTGTACTAGGGGCCGCGGCGGCTCTTGAGCCGCATTCGCGGTTTGGCTTGCGAGCGCGAATCGATTCTCGAGCGCAGCACGGCTTGCGCACGCGACCTGGCTTGCGAGCGCATGGCGATTGGATGCTTGCGGCGCCGGCATTATACGTGCCGACGCCGTTTTTGCGCAGGTTGAGCGATTGCGTTGGCGCCTCGCTAATTGCGAAGCAGGAGACGGGCGGCCCACTTCCTTATCGGGATGGTATGGAGTGTCAAATAGCGAGTTAGTGCGGGCGTAGTGGGGTGTCAAATAATCGCTTAGTGCGGAGGTTAGGACAAATAGTGCGTTAGTGCGGTTTGGAGGCGGCCTGGCGCAAGTTCATTATGCATCGAGAGGCATCACCCGATCCCTCTAGCTCGATTGATGTATGCAGCCTATTCATAAGGTACCCTTACTATCTCTCGCCCGGACCGCACTAACGCATTATTTGACACGATTTGAACCGCACTAAGCGACTATTTGGTCCAGGGCCCGCACTAAGCGATTATTTGGCACACCCCAGATTCCGCGGTAGCGCTCTATTTGGTCCCGGAACACCGATCTCTCCGCGAACCCTCTCTGCGCCCTCTCCGCGAACCCCCGCGGGCTACTTGCGCTCTATATCCAGGTGAATCTCCGGCGCGCGGGCAAGGTCCGCCAGCGTCACGCCGTCTACGTAGTCGTCGATCGCCTTCTCCAAGCCGGTCCAGAACTTGACGGTGGAACACAGGTCCGCGCGGATGCACGCCCCCTCGAGGCCGTCGCAGGCCACGGTGGCGGTGGTGCCCTCCGCGGCGCGCAGGATGTCGCCGGCGGTGATCTCATCTGCAGGGCGCGCCAGCACGTAGCCGCCGCCCTTGCCGCGCACGGAGCGCAAAAGCTCGGCGTGCATCAGCGGGCGCACCAGCTGCTCCAGGTATTTCAGCGAGATCTTCTCGCGCTCCGAGACCTCGCGAAGGGCGATCTTGCCTTCCTCGTCCCCAAACGCGGCGATATAGATCATAAGGCGCAGCGCGTAGCGCCCTTTTGACGAGATGAGCATGCAACCCTCCTTTTGGTTCATCCACCATGCGATAGCGAAGCGGCCGGACGCCCGGCCACGCGGGCGCGCCGTTCGAGCGCCCGGGTGCACGGCCCGGAAAACCCGGACGCCCTAACCCCGCGAGCAACGTCGGCGGCCGACGCCATCAATCGCACATAAATCTTAGTGGATTACTCGGATTTATCCTTGACTAAAAACGGTACAATCTTATCGTTAATCCGAGAGAATTCCTAGGGTTTCTGCAAAGCGGTCGGGCGCAACACAACCGTAACAACCAAACGCCGCCTTCTTGCGCCCCACGCGCCGCGCCGAGCGCGACTGAAACGCGCGGCAGCACGCAGCAAGCCCGTAAGAACAGAAAGGCGCAGCACATGACCACCACTGCTGACTCGCTCCTCTCCGTTCGCGGCCTCACCGCGTCGGTGGACGAGAAAACCATCCTGCACGGCGTGAACCTGGACGTCGCCGCCGGCGAGACCCACGTCCTCATGGGCCCCAACGGCGCCGGCAAGTCGACCCTGGGCCACCTGGTCATGGGCGACCCCGCCTATAGCGTGGACGAAGGCTCCATCTTCTTCGACGGCCAGGACGTCACCGAGCTCTCCTGCGACAAGCGCTCGCGCGCGGGCCTGTTCCTGTCCTTCCAGGCGCCGGTGGAGATCCCCGGCGTGCCGCTGTCGAGCTTCCTGCGCGCCACCATCGCCGGGCGCGAGGGCCTCGAGATGAAGGGCAAGCAGTTCCGCCGCCGCGTCACCGAGCTGGCAGGCGAGCTCAACATGGACGTGTCCTACCTCAACCGCGAGCTGGGCGTGGGCTTCTCCGGCGGCGAGAAGAAGAAGGTCGAGATGCTGCAGCTGCTGCTTCTGCAGCCCAAGCTGGCCATTTTGGACGAGACCGACTCCGGCCTGGACGTGGACGCCCTGGGCGTGGTCTCGCGCGGCATGGACGCCTACCGCAAGCAGACCGACGGCTCGCTTCTCATCATCACCCATAACACGCGCATCCTGGAGCACCTCAAGGTCGACCGCGTGCACGTCATGGTCAACGGCCGCATCGTGCGCGAGGACGACGCCTCGCTGATCCCCTGGATCGACGCCAACGGCTTCGACACCTTCGAGCGCGATGCGGCGGCCCAGCTCGAGGCGGAGCGTGCCGCGCACGAGGGCGAGCCCTCCCGCGACGCCGCCATCGACGCCGTCCGCGCCGCGGCCAGCAGCCTGGGCGCCGGCATGGTGCAGTCACTGCGCGCCACGCTGGACAGCTCCGGCGACGCCTGCGGCAACGCGGACGCCCGCTAAGGAGGGGCGCATGAGCAAGAAACGCACCGAGGTAGCGGACATCGACCGCAGCCTCTACGACTTCACCTACGGCGAGGAGGGCTTCGAGCGCCTGGACGCCGGCCTCACCCCGGACATTGTCACCGAGATCTCACAGCGCAAGGACGAGCCCCAGTGGATGCTGGACTTCCGCCTGAAGTCGCTGGAGATCTACCACAAGATGCCCAACCCCACCTGGGGCCCGGGCATCGAGGGCCTGGACATGGACAACATCGTCACCTACGTCAAGCCCAACACCGAGCAGAAAAACGACTGGGAGTCCGTCCCGGACGACATCAAGAACACCTTCGAGCGCCTGGGCATCCCCGAGGCCGAGCGCAGCTACCTGGCCGGCGTGGGCGCCCAGTACGACTCCGAGCTGGTCTACCACAACATGCAGGACACCGCCGCCAAGATGGGCATCGTCTATTCCGGCATCGAGGAGGCGCTGCAGGATCCGCAGTGGGAACCGCTCATCCGTGAGAAGTTCATGACGCTCATCCCGCCCACCGACCATAAGTTCGCGGCCCTCCACGGCGCCGTGTGGTCTGGCGGATCGTTCGTCTACGTACCCAAGGGCGTCAAGCTCGACTTCCCGCTGCAGAGCTACTTCCGTCTCAATGCCGCGGGCGCCGGTCAGTTCGAGCACACGCTCATCATCGTTGAGGACGATGCGTCCCTGCACTTCATCGAGGGGTGCTCTGCGCCCAAATACAACGTGGCCAACCTGCATGCCGGCGCGGTCGAGCTGTTCGTGGGCAAACGTGCGCATCTGCGCTATTCGACCATCGAGAACTGGTCGAAGAACATGTACAACCTCAACACCAAGCGCGCCCGCTGCGAGGAGGAGGGCGAGATCGAGTGGATCTCGGGCTCCTTCGGCAGCCACGTGGGCTACCTCTACCCCATGAGCGTGCTCTCCGGCCGCAAGAGCCGCTCGAGCTTCACCGGCATCACGTTCGCGGGCGCCGGCCAGAACCTCGACACCGGCTGCAAGGTCGTGCTCGGCGCGCCCGACACCACCGCGACCGTGGAGACCAAGTCCATCTCAAAGGGCGGCGGCATCTCGACCTTCCGCAGCTCCATCGTGGCCACCCCGACCGCCGAGGGCTCTGCGGCGTCCGTCTCCTGCCAGTCGCTCATGCTCGACGACATCTCGCGCTCCGACACCATCCCGGCCATGGACATCCGCGCCAAGAACGTCGACATCGGCCACGAGGCCACCATCGGCCGCATCGGCGACGACAAGATCTTCTACCTCATGAGCCGCGGCATCTCCGAGGAAGAGGCCCGCACCATGATCGTCAACGGCTTCGCCAACCCGGTCTCCAAGGAGCTGCCGCTGGAGTACGCCGTCGAGATGAACAACCTGATCAAGCTCGAGATGGAAGGAGCGATTGGCTAGATGGACGCTCTTGTGATCAAAAAGGCGAACGCCATGCCCGCCCCCACCTGGAGCTGGCTCAAGATGAACGAGACCAAGGTCGCCGTGCCCGCGGGGCTGGAGCGCGACTGCCAGGTGGTGATCGAAAACGCCGGCGACCTGCTGGAGACCCATGCCAGCTTCGAGGGCGCCGTCGAGAAGCTGCAGCAGCGCGTGGACGCCCGCCGCGGCGGCGACGCGGACACCCGCGCCATCCTGCGCGCCGCGCAGGGGCACGACGCCGGCGCCAGCGACCTGGACACCCCGGCGCTTTCCTCCTATGAGAAGAAGGTGGCCCTGTCCCAGATAGCCGGCGACGTGGCCGCGGACTTCGAGACCGGCGTGGGGCGAGACGCGCGCGCCTACCTCAACTTCCTGGCCGGAGGCACCGCCGTGCTGGCGACCGAGCCGGGCGACGAGGCATCCGCCACGGTGCGCGTGTCCGCCCGCCCCGGCACCTCCTCGTCCGCGAGCATCGACGTGGTGGCCGCAGAGGACTCCGAGCTCGACCTGGCCATCTCCATCGACGCCGCCTGCGGCGCGGACCAGGCGGCCTTTGCCGGCTCCGCCCTGCGCGTCTTCGCCGGCGAGCGCTCCCGCGTGAACGTGACCGTCTACCTTACCTGCGGCGCGGGCGTGACCTGCGTGGAGGACTCCGGTTTCATCCTGGACGACGACGCGCGCGTCACCGTGCGCCACGTGGTACTGGGCGGCTCCTTCACCGCCACCGGCCTCGCCGCCGACCTGCGCGGCGACCGCTCGCGCATCGACATCGACACCAGCTACCTGGGCGCGGGTGCAGACGAGCGCGACTTCAACTACATCGTGCGCCACCGCGGCAAAAAGACCGAGTGCAACCTGGACGCCAACGGCGTGCTCACCGGAACGTCCAAGAAGATCCTGCGCGGCACCATCGACCTCATGCACGGCGCCAAGGGAGCCCAGGGCAACGAGCGCGAGACCGTGCTTCTGGCCAACAAGGGCGTGGACAACAAGACCGTGCCCATGATCTTGTGCGATGAGGACGATGTCGCCGGCAACCACGGCGCCACCATCGGCCACGTGCGCCCCGAGCAGCTGTTCTACATGGGCTGCCGCGGCCTGTCCGAGAAGCAGGCGGAGGAGCTCTTTATCTCGGCCAAGCTTGAAGACGCCGCCATCACCGCCCCGGACGAGCAGATGCGCGACAACGTGGTGCGCCTGGCCTCCACCCTGGTCGATAACTTTGAAGAGGAGATCGCATGATCGATACCGAGAACGTGGGCTGCGACACCTGCACCGCCCCGGGCGCTCCCGTGCTGGACGCCTCCACGCCGCAATCGCGCGCATGGCCCCGCGTAGACATCGAGACCAACCCCTACAAGGCGCAGTTCCCGCTGCTGGCGGGCAAGCCCCAGATCGCTTTTCTCGATAGCGCCGCCACCGCGCAGCGCCCCACCTGCGTGCTCGCCGCCCAAAAAGAGTTCTACGAGACCATGAACGCAAACCCGCTGCGCGGCCTGTACTCGCTCTCCGTCGAGGCCACCGAGGCCATCGCCAAGGTGCGCGCCCAGATCGCGGGCCTTATCGGCGCGGGCGACCCACGCGAGGTGGTCTTCACCCGCAACACCTCCGAGAGCCTGAACATCGTGGCCAAGGCCTTCGCCCCCACCGTGCTCGAAGCCGGCGACGAGGTCACCATCACCGTGATGGAGCACCACTCCAACCTCATCCCGTGGCAGCAGGCCTGCCGCGAGGCGGGCGCCACCCTGGTCTACCTCTACCCCACCAAGACCGGCCAGCTCACGGATGAGGAGATCGCCGCCAAGATCGGCCCCAAGACCAAGATCGTCGCGGCCACGCAGGTCTCCAACGTCCTTGGCGTCGAGAACCCCATCGCCAAGCTGGCGCAGGCCGCGCACGCGAACGGCGCCTACATGGTAGTCGACGGCGCGCAGTCCGTGCCGCACATGGCCGTGGACGTGGCGCAGCTGGGCGCGGACTTCTTCGCTTTCTCGGCCCACAAGGCCCTGGGCCCCATGGGCGTGGGCGTGCTGTGGGGCAAGATGGAGCTGCTCGAGCGCTCCCGCCCCTTCCTCACCGGCGGCGAGATGATCGACTCCGTCACCGAGCAGGACGCCGTCTGGGCGCCCGTGCCCGAGAAGTTCGAGGCGGGCACCCAGGACGCCGCGGGCATCTACGCCACCGGCGTCGCCCTGGACTACCTGGTCAACCAGGTGGGCTATGAGGCCATCCAGGCGCGCGAGGCGGCCCTTGTGCACTACGCCATGGCGCAGATGAGCCAGCTGCCCTACGTGGATATCATCGGCTCCATCTACTGGGACCGCCACCACGGCGTGATCAGCTTCAACGTGCGCGGCATCCACCCGCACGACGTGGCCAGCATCATGGACATGCAGGGCGTCTGCATCCGCGCCGGCCACCACTGCGCCCAGCCGCTGCTCACCTGGCTTGGCGTGGAGAACCTGGCCTGCTGCCGCATGAGCCTGGCGTTCTACAACGACAAGCACGATGTCGACGCGTTCCTCGAGGCGCTGGACGCCGTCTGGCGCACCTTTAACGGCTAGTGCGTCAAACCCAACCTCTACGGGGCCGTCCCATTTTGCTGCGGGCGGCCCCGCTTATTCGATAGGAGACCCCATGGGCAACCTCTACTCTTCCACCTCGTTTATGGAGCACAACTCCCACCCGGACTACAAGTACCAGATGGACAACGCCACCCACACCCATGACGGCATCAACCCCAGCTGCGGCGACGAGCTCACCCTCTCCCTGCGCGTGGAGAACGGCGTGATCGAGGAGGCCGCCTTCACCGGCCACGGCTGCGCCATCAGCCAGGCTTCCGCCGACATCATGGCAGACCTCATCACCGGCGAGACCGTCGAGGAGGCCAAGCGCCTCTCCGAGCTGTTCTTGGCCATGATCCGCGGCGAGGAGCTCTCTTCAGAAGACTACGAGGATTTGGACGAGGCCGCCCAGCTCAAGGACATCTCCCACATGCCCGCCCGCGTGAAGTGCGCCGAGCTCGCCTGGCGCACCCTGGACGGCATGCTCTAGGGCCCGCGTCCCCAGCCGGACAACAAGCCCCAGCCGGACAACAAGCGTTAAAGGACGAGTAACCCGCGCATGATCGAAGCAATCGCAACATACTTCGCCCAAAACGGGGCCGATTGGCTGCAGATGGTGGCAGAGCACCTGGCCATCAGCGCCACCGCCCTGATCGCCGCCTGCGCGCTCGCGCTGCCGTTGGGCGTCGCCTGCAGCGCGAGCGCCCTCACCGAACGGCTGGCGGGCGGCGTCGCGGGGGTGTTCCGCGTGATCCCCAGCCTGGCCGTGCTCATCTTATGCGTGCCCGTGCTGGGCGTGGGCACCCCGCCCGCCGTGGCGGCGCTCACGGTGCTGGCCATCCCGCCCATCCTCATCAACACCGCCGTCGCCTTCCGCAGCGTCCCCGCCGCGGTGATAGAGGCCGCGCTGGGCATGGGCATGAACCGCGCGCAGCTCTTCTTCTCCGTCAAATGCCCGCTCGCCTTTCCCCTGGCGTTCGCCGGCGTGCGCACCGCCGCCACCGAGGTCATCGCCTCCGCCACCCTTGCCGCCTACATCGGCGCGGGAGGACTGGGCGTGCTGATCTACACCGGCCTGGGCGCGCTGCGCAGCGATCTGCTGTGGATAGGCGGCCTTTCGGTCGCCCTGCTCTCGCTGCTGGTGAACCGCGGCCTGGCGCTTGTGGACGCCCGCGTGCGCCGCTACGAGCGGACAGCTGGCTAGCACCATAGACCACGCCTCCGGCACCGGGCCCCGTGCGGGGATCCCGGCGCCTTTTTCTTTTACCGCATGAAACCACCCACCTAGATTGGACAAGACCATGAACCAACCCGTATCCCGCCGCGGCGTCCTTGCCCTCTGCGGAGCCGGCGCCCTTTCCCTTCTAGGCGCCGGAGCGCTCGTGGGCTGCTCCGAGAAAGGATCCGACGCCGTCACCGTGGGCTCCAAGGCCTTCACCGAGGGCGTGATCCTCTCCGAGCTCTACGCCCTGGCGTTGGAGGACGCCGGCCTCAAGGTGAACCGCTCCTTCGAGATCTCCGGCTCGCTTATCCACACCGCCCTGGAGAGCGGCGACATCGACCTGTACCCGGAATACACCGGCACCGGCCTGATCTCCGTCCTCAAGATGGACCCGATCACCGACCCCGACGCCGCCTACGACACCGTGAAGGACGAGTACAAAAAGCAGTTCGACCTGGTCTGGCTCGACAAATCCGAAGCCGCCGACGGCCAGGGCCTGGTCATTCGCACCGAGGCGGCGAAGCGCCTTGGCATCAAGACCATCTCGGACCTGCAGGAGCACGCCGGCGAGCTGCGCTTTGCCAGCCAGGGCCAGTTCGACGAGCGTGCCGACGGCCTGCCCGCGTTGGAATCCGTCTACGGCCCCTTTGACTGGAAGGACCACGCCGTCTTCGACGAGGGCCTCAAATACCAGGTGCTCGCCAACGACGAGATGGACGTGACCCCCGCCTACACTACCGAGGCCCAGCTCACCGATGACGCCTTCACCCTGCTGGAGGACGACAAGCACGTGTGGCCGCCCTATAACGTGGCCCCCGTCGTTCGCGCCGAGGTCCTGGACGCGCATCCCCAGATCGAGGCGGCCCTCAAGCGCGTCAACGACGCCCTCACCACCGAGGAGCTCACCCGCCTGAACGCCCGGGTGGACATCGACAAGGAGGAGTACGAGGACGTGGCCCGCGACTTTTTCGAGAGCATCGGCTAGCGTCGCCCCGTTCCCTATTTCCGCCCCCCTCCCACCTGGTCCCCACAC
>SAMEA3387473__coassemble_1540_pt1 | contig 19149 bp, 16 predicted proteins | sample SAMEA3387473__metabat2_low_PE_002 | metagenome-assembled genome bin SAMEA3387473 (sample SAMEA3387473) | Felis catus | biome: Faeces | place: United Kingdom | collected 2012
CGTTCGGGACGCAGGGGTCGCTGGTTCAAATCCAGTCAACCCGACCATTGCATGATAAAGGGGTCAAGGCAATAGCTTTGGCCCCTTTTGCTATGTAGGTGAACTGATGCACGGCTTACCAAATGCTGATATTGATGCCCGTCAAGCGTGTAAAATATGGCGGTGTTGTCATTCGCAGCACAGGCGCGGTATACTCAATCGAGCTTTACAAGCACGGCCAACGTTGGCCGGATCGCGCAAAGGCGGCGATTTTCCGATGCGCCTCGCATCGACTCTACGTATTTGGAGGAAGTAACATGCGACTTGGTCCTATGGAGCTCGTAGTCATCCTGGTTGTGGTCCTGCTTATCTTTGGTCCCAAGAACCTTCCAAAGCTCGGCAAGGCTTTTGGCTCTACCGTCAAGAACATCCGTGAGGGCATGGAGGGTGACGACAAGGCCGAGGAGGTCGAGTCCGAGACCGTGGTCGAGGACGAGGACGATGCGGAGATTCGCGAGCTTGAGGCAAAGCTTGCCGCCGCTAAGGCCAAGAAGGAAGATGGCGCTCAGCACGCTGAGTAAACGCTTCTCTCACAAGGGGAGAGCGGCGACCGGTTTCCCCTGGTAGGGTCGACCGGTCGCTTTTGTTGTTTGGAGTACCGTTGGCGAAAGGCTCGCTGCACCGCAGCGCCGCCGACAGATGTAGCAAGGAGTTCTGCGCATGGACGCAAGCCAGATCGTACTGACCGCAGAGGGCCGCAAGAAGCTCATGGATGAGCTTGCGTGGCGCGAGGGCGAGAAGAGCCGTGAGATCGTCGAGCACATCAAGGAGGCGCGCGCATTCGGCGACCTTTCCGAGAACGCTGAGTACGACGCCGCCAAGGAAGAGCAGGCCAAGAACGCCGCTCGTATCGCCGAGATCCAGGCTATCCTCGCAAACGCCAAGGATGCCGAGAGCGGCGAGTTCGGTCTGACCGTTTCCATTGGCAGCACCGTTTCCCTGGTTGATGGCGACGGCGTCGCTACCGAGATCACCCTGGTCGGTACTACCGAGACCAACTCTCTCGAGCACAAGATTTCCAACGAGTCCCCGGTCGGCCGCGCCATCATCGGTCACGGCGAGGGCGAGACCGTTGAGATCATCACCCCGTCTGGCAAGCGCCGCGTATACACCATCACCAAGATCACGCGCTAGGCTTTCGGTCCCGCGCACAGGTAACAGTTCGCTCCCTGGGACCGTCAGGCCTCAGGGGGCGTTTTATTGTAAAAGGAGAGAACATGGCTGAGAACCAGTCCGTCGATGCAGCCGCACAGGACGCTTCGACGCTGAACGATGAGCGCGCCCGCCGTCTCGCCGATCGCGCCGCGCTGTACGCCGCCGGCAAGAATCCCTATCCCGAGCATTCCGACGTCACCGACCATGCCGCCGACCTGCTTGAGTGCTATGCCGGCTTGGCAAACGAGGAAGCCGGCGCCGAGACCGTCACCGTGGGCGGCCGTATCGTCGCCAAGCGCGGCCAGGGCAAGATCATGTTCCTGGTCCTTCGCGACCCCTCTGCGGACATCCAGCTGTTCTGCCGCGTGAACGATGTCGAGGAAGCTTCCTGGGAGGTCTTGAAGGAGCTCGACCTGGGCGATATCGTCCAGGCGACCGGCGTTGTGGTCCGCACCAAGCGCGGCGAGCTCTCCGTTGCTCCCCGTACCGCCAAACTGCTTTCCAAGGCCGTTCGCCCGCTGCCCGAGAAGTTCCACGGCCTCTCCGACAAGGAGACCCGTTATCGTCAGCGCTATGTCGACCTTATCGTGAACGAGGACGTTCGCGAGACCTTCCGCAAGCGCTCCGCGATCATCTCCACGTTCCGCCGCTACATGGAGGATAACGGCTACATGGAGGTCGAGACCCCCATCCTGCAGACCATCCAGGGCGGCGCCACCGCCAAGCCGTTCATCACCCACTTCAACGCGCTCAACCAGGAGAACTACCTGCGTATCGCCACCGAGCTGCACCTCAAGCGCCTGCTGGTGGGCGGCTACGAGCGCGTCTTCGAGATCGGTCGCATCTTCCGTAACGAGGGCATGGACCTCACGCACAACCCCGAGTTCACCACTATGGAGGCCTACCGCGCCTACTCCGATCTCGAGGGTATGAAGGAGCTCGCCGAGGGCGTTATCAAGGCCGCTGCGCACGCCGTCGGCCTGGAGGGCGTCATCGAGTACCAGGGTCAGCAGATCGATTTGTTCTCCAACTGGGAGAGCCGTCCCATGACCTCCATCGTCTCCGACGTCCTGGGTCGCGAGGTCACGCTCGACACCCCGGTCGAGGAGCTGCGCGCCGCCTGTGCCGAGCGCGGTATCGAGACCAAGCCCGAGTGGACCGCCGGCAAGCTGGTCGCCGAGCTCTATGACGAGCTGGGCGAGGACACCATCGTGAACCCCACCTTTGTATGCGACTATCCCGTCGAGGTGTCGCCTTTGGCCAAGCGCAACGAGGACGACCCGCGTCTGACCCATCGCTTCGAGCTGGTGATCGCCGGCCACGAGTACGCCAACGCGTTCTCCGAGCTCAACGATCCGGTCGACCAGGCCGAGCGCTTCGCCGCCCAGATGGTCGAGAAGGCCGGCGGCGATGACGAGGCCATGGAGTACGACGAGGACTACGTGCGCGCCCTCGAGTACGGCATGCCTCCGGCGGGCGGTATCGGTATCGGCATCGACCGCGTGGTCATGCTGCTTACCAACTCCACGTCCATCCGCGATGTCCTTCTGTTCCCGCACATGAAGCCGGAGAAGGGCTCCAAGAACGGCGCCGCCGCCGCTAAGGCCGCTCAGGACGCCGAGGTTGCCGCCGCTTCGCCCTTTGTTGCCCCCAAGAAGCCCACGCTCGATTACGGCAAGCTCGCCATCGAGCCGCTGTTCGCAGACTTCGTCGATTTCGATACGTTTGCCAAGAGCGATTTCCGCGCCGTCAAGGTCAAGGCGTGCGAGCCCGTGAAGAAGAGCAAGAAGCTGCTGAACTTCACGCTGGACGACGGCACGGGCACCGACCGCACCATCCTCTCCGGCATCCATGATTACTATGAGCCCGAGGACCTAGTCGGCAAGACGTTGATCGCCATCACCAACCTGGCTCCGCGCAAGATGATGGGTATCGATTCGTGCGGCATGATCATCTCCGCGGTTCACGCCGAGAACGTCGCCGAGGGCGAGGAGCCCGAGGAACGCCTGAACGTGCTGATCGTGGATGACTCCATCCCCGCGGGCGCCAAGCTGTACTAACGCCAGCTTCGCGGCGGAAAGCCTCACGCGCCTCGAGCGTACATCAATATGAGAACGGCGAGCCACTCCGTGCGGGTGGCTCGCCGTTTTGCTGTTATGGAGCAGTGCGGAAAGTCATGAGCTCCAGCGCTCTTTCTGGTTTAATGCACGCTTCTGGGAATGTGGCAATAAGGTCTTCATCATACGTAACTATGTAATCCGCTCGAGCGCTTTCCGCAGTAGCTAAAATCAGGTTGTCTTCAAAATCACCAAACTGATTCCTCAGCATGCGAGCCATCGTGCACTCGGCGATACTGAGAGGTGAAGGCGTTGCTATTTCTAGGATGAATTCGACGCATGCCCAGGCTGCTGGGGTATAGGATGTCGAGCTCTTTTGATCGATGGCATCAAGCCTCCGGAAGCGTCGAGGTATCAAATAGAACAAATCCTTCAGCGTTGCGGGGGAGACAAGTAGAGGCTGGTCTTCCTCCACTGTTCGTTGAAAAAGCTGTTTGCACTCTTCAAACGTAGGGTCTTCTCGCAAGAAGTAGTTCATCCATACGTTGGTGTCTATGAGAAAGAGCGGCGGCCTATCGAGCGAGTGCATCATCCCTCCATCTCGTCGAGCATCTCATCATACATTTCATCGCGAATTTCTCTCCAGGTTTTTCCTCCGAGGAGATTGCGCGTTGGACCCTTGTAGCCGCATTGTTGGGCGACGGTAATTGCCAACCCAACGTTTTTCTCTATAAGGGCAAGTTTGCGGAGTTTTTCCTCGGAGGGAGCGTCTGCTTGGGTTTCCGCCATGAAAGGTGGGACATCCTGATGGTTGCACGCGTAGCTCCATAGTGCGCGCACAGCCTGACTGGGCGTAAAGCCCTTACGGGCAAGCACCGCGTCACCCTGCTCTTTGAGCGAGCGGCTCAGCCGGGTGTTCATTTGAACCGTTGCTTCCATTAGATCCTCCTATGATGCTATACGTATAGCTTACTATACCAATTTTTGAGGCGGACTCAATTAAGTGATATTGCATTTCGGTTTACAGTGTGAACATGAATAGAATCATCGTCCAAAGGCATATCAAAGTGCCGTTCCCTGCTGTTTTTGGAACTGCCAGCGTATTGACACGGCTCGTCTCTAGAATCTTTGGGAATATATAGCGTGTATGCAAAAGACAGTTCCACAATGCGCCAAGGAGGACAGCACATGGAATACAAGATCGCTGGATACAAGCCCGAGAAGCTGTTTCATTTCTTTGAGGACATCGCCGCTATTCCGCGCGAATCCCGTGATGAGAAGGCCATCAGCGACTTTTTGGTAGCTTTTGCCAAGGAGCGCGGCCTGTGGGTGTACCAGGACGATGTATACAACGTCATCATCAAGAAGCCCGCGAGCACCGGCGCCGAGGGTGCCCCCGCCGTCATGATGCAGGGCCACATCGATATGGTCTGCGATAAGCTGGCGGGCGTTGAGCACGACTTCAAGACCCAGGGTATCGACCTGGTGGTGAAGGACGGCGTGCTGAGCGCCAACGGTACCACCCTGGGCGCGGATAACGGCGTCGCCGTGGCGCTGATGCTCACTATTTTGGACGATGACTCGCTGGTTCACCCCGCCCTTGAATGCGTGTTCACCACGGATGAGGAGACCGGCCTGGTTGGAGCCGAGACCCTGGACAAGTCCCAGATCGACGCGCGCATCATGATCAACCTGGACTCTGAGGAAGAGGGCGTGGCGACCGTCAGCTGCGCCGGCGGCGTTGTGGCGACCTATACGCGCTCCGTCACCCGCGAGCACAAGGCCGGCAGCACCCTTACCCTTGAGATCTCCGGGCTTTTGGGCGGGCACTCCGGCGCGGACATCCACCTGGAGCGCGGCAACGGCAACCTGCTGATGGCCCGCATGGTCGAGCGCCTTATGGCTGCCGGCGACCCCGCGCTGGTGACCTTCAACGGCGGCACCAAGGACAACGCCATCAACCGCGAGTGCAAGGCCGTCTTGGTTTACCCCGACCACGCCGCCGCGGAGGCGGGCGCCGCCATCGCAGCCAGCATCGTTGAAGACATTAAGGTTGAGCTGGAGGTGTTTGACCCGGGCTTCGCCTGCGCTATCGCGGTCGAGGACGGTGCTGAGGTCGACGCTATGAGCAAGGACGATGCCCTTGCGCTGGTTCGCGCTCTGCGCCTTGCCCCCAACGGCGTGATGCGTCGCAACGTCGCGGCGGACGGCTCCGTCGAGGTGTCCTCCAACATCGGCGTGGTCGCCGTCTCCGATGACCAGATCAAGATCTTGCTGTCGCCCCGCTCGTCCATCAAATCATTGCAGGACGATGTGAAGGACCGCATCGCCACGCTGGCGGAGGTCCTGGGCTTTGACGTGGTCTTTGAGTACGAGTATCCGGGTTGGAGCTACGTGGAGCACTCGCCCGTGCGCGAGGTCTTCCAGGAGAGCTACCGCGAGCTGTTTGGCACCGAGCTGCGTATCGAGTCTATCCATGCCGGCCTTGAGTGCGGCCTGTTCGCCGATGCGCTGCCCGGTCTGGATGCCATCGCCGTTGGCCCGCAGCTCTATGACGTCCACACGCCCGATGAGCATATGGAGCTGGCATCTTTCGAGCGCTTCTACGTGCTGCTGGTCGATGCGCTGCGCCGCCTGGCACAGTAGGGGACTTATCGGGTCTTCGTTTTATAGCTCTTGATAAAGGCGCTGCCGCGATGTGCGACGGCGCCTTTTTCACGCGGTTGTAGCGCGCCCGAAGTGCAGAGATGCTGACAAAATAGCTTGCAAGGCAATGTAGAAGCGTCTATCAGGTATGATGTTGAATCTTATAGGGTAAAGACCAAAACTGATACGTTTGAGATAGCACGTAAGAGGTACCCGTATGCTTGATAGATTCACCGATCGCGCCCGTCGCGTCATGTCGCTGGCGAAGGAGGAGGCGCTTGGGCTTAAGTCGCAAAAGGTTGGCACCGAGCACCTGCTCCTGGCGCTCGCCAAGGAGGATTCCGGCATAGCTTCCGAGGCCCTGCGCGACCTTGAGATTACCCATGAGGACATTCTGACGCAGCTTGAAGAGATGGCGACCACCGTCCCTGCCGCCGCGCCGGAAGAAAAGGCAAAAGGCGACGACGCTGACCTGGACGAGAAAGCCGCTGCGGACAACGCTGCGGGCAAGCTCGCCTTCACGCCCAGCGTGATCGCCGTTATGGAGAAGGGCTTTCGCCTGGCGCGCGAGAACAGCCAGACCTATGTGTCCACCGAGCATCTGCTGCTCGCCATCGTCGAGGTAGGGAAGTGCAAGGCGATGGACATTTTGCAGCGCCTGGGCGTGTCCGGAGCATCGGTCCGTGCGGCCGTGGACAAGCTCACCAGCAAGGACAAGGGCAAGAAGCGCCCTCTGGCTGGCTCTGCATCTGGTCGGCCCGGCGCGGGCTTGCCGTTCTTCTCCGGCGAGGCCGGCCAGGGCCAGGGCCAGCAGGAGAGCACGCTAAAGCAGTTTGGCACCAACCTCACCGACCAGGCGCGCGCCGGCAAGCTCGACCCCGTTATCGGACGTGAGAAAGAGATCTCGCGCATGATGGAGATCTTGTCCCGCCGCACCAAGAACAACCCGTTGATCTTGGGCGACCCGGGCGTCGGCAAGACCGCCATCGTCGAGGGGCTGGCACAGGAGATCGCCGCCGGCAACGTGCCGGAGAACCTCATGAACCAGAACATCTGGACGCTGGACCTTCCCGGCCTGGTCGCGGGCGCCAAGTACCGCGGCGAGTTCGAGGAGCGCCTCAAGAACGTTATCGCCGAGGCCACGGAGGCCGATGACATCATCCTGTTCATCGATGAGATGCACACGCTCATCGGCGCCGGTTCCGCAGAGGGCTCCATCGACGCGAGCTCCATGCTCAAGCCCGTGCTGGCTCGCGGCGCCTTCCAGATCATCGGCGCCACCACGGCCGAGGAGTTCCGCAAGCACCTGCAGAAGGATCCCGCGTTCGAGCGCCGCTTCCAGTCGATCGACGTCGAGGAGCCCAGCATTCCGGATACCATCAAGATCCTGAACGCGCTCGCCCCCCGCTACGCCGAGCACCACCACGTGACCTACACGCCCGCCGCCATCGAGGCCGCGGCCAACCTGTCTTCGCGCTACATCCAGGACCGCTTTTTGCCGGACAAGGCCATCGACCTTATAGACGAGGCAGGCGCCCGCGCCCGCATCGCCGCCAACAAGGCTCCCCAGTCCGTGCGCGACGCGGAAGCGCGTATCGCCGAGCTCAAGGCCGCGATCGATGAGGCCGCTGCCGGCGATGACATGAACCGCGCCGCGGAGATCAAAGAGGACGAGAAGGCCGCCGAGCAGGCGCTCGCCAAGGCTCGTGAGGACTGGACGGCCGAGATGGACGCCCATCCGCTCGTCATCGATACCCAGCAGATCGCCGACATCGTCTCCATCGCCTCCGGCGTGCCCGTCTCCTCGCTGACCGAGGATGAGAGCCGCCGCCTGCTGCAGTGCGAGAGCGTCCTCAAGACCCGCATCATCGGTCAGGACGAGGCGGTCCAGGCCGTGGCCAAGGCTATCCGCCGCAGCCGCTCGCCGCTCAAGGACCCGCGTCGTCCCGGCGGTTCGTTCATCTTCCTTGGTCCCACCGGCACGGGTAAGACCGAGCTCGCCAAGACCCTGGCGGAGTACCTGTTCGGCAGCAAGGACGCGCTCATCAGCTTCGACATGTCGGAGTTCTCAAGCGAGTACGAGGTCTCCAAGCTCATCGGTAGCCCTCCGGGATACGTGGGCCACGAGGAGGGCGGCCAGCTCACCAAGGCGGTCCGCCGCCACCCGTATTCCGTGGTGCTGTTCGACGAGATCGAGAAGGCCCACCCTGATATCTTCAACATCCTTCTGCAGGTTCTGGACGAGGGGCGCTTGACGGATGGCCAGGGCAAGACGGTAGACTTCCGCAACACCGTGATCATCATGACGTCCAACGTGGGCGCCCGCGAGATCGCCCAGGACGCCACCGTGGGCTTTGGCACCACCGGCGAGCAGGGCCTTACTGCAGACGAGATCCGCGGTCGCGCGATGGGCGAGCTCAAGCGCCTGTTCCGCCCCGAGTTCTTGAACCGAATCGATGACATCGTGGTGTTCAAGAAGCTCGCCGGCGAGTCGCTGGCATCCATCGCCAAGCTGTTGGTGGACGACCTGCGCCAGCGCCTGATCGCCAACGGTATGAACATCGTCCTCACCGATGCCGCGGTCGACAAGATCGTCTCCGAGGGCACGGACCTTACCAACGGCGCACGCCCCCTGCGCCGCGCCATCCAGCGCCTCATCGAGGACCCGCTCTCCGAGGAGCTGCTGGCGGGCGAGTGGCACGAGGGCGATACCGTGGAGTGCGACGTGGTCGACGGTTCCTTTGTGTTCACGCACGGCGCCGGCGAGATCCCCGCTCCCCGCGAGGCCGGCGCCCTTGGGGCGTCTTTCGAGTCCGCTCCGCGCAATGGATATGCGGCCCCCACGCTTTCAGCGGCGGGCGGCGGTGCCCAGATGGGTGCCGGCGCGCGCTAGCGCCTTTCTGGGTATTACCTTATACGCGTCATCAACGGCGTCCCGTGACCAAAACGGTTGCGGGGCGCCGTTCGCTGTATGTGCGGTGATGCGGGCGGTGGCCGCGGAGTCCTTGCATCCAGCCGCCTTATTGCGGTTCTTTTTCTATAAACAAATGCCCGCCCATCGCTTTTAGCGCTGCGTATATGCGAAAATGGCAACTAAGAACGTACGGGACGGGGGTAGTGTTTTGGATAAAACGGATACTCAGAAGCGCATGCAAGAGGCCATTCGGCTCACGGCGCCCGGGCAGCCCATTCGCACGGCGCTCGACATGATCATCGCCGGCCATATCGGCGCGCTCATCTGCGTGGGCGATACCGAGCGCGTGCTGGCATCGGGCAACGACGGCTTCCCTTTGAGCATCTCGTTCACTTCCAACCGACTGTTCGAGCTGTGCAAGATGGACGGCGCCATCGTCATCGACGAGGACCTCACCCAGATCCTGCGCGCCAACTTCCATCTCAACCCGGATCCGTCGCTGGCGACCAGCGAGACGGGCATGCGCCACCGCACCGCCGCGCGCATGAGCGTGCTCACCGACGCCATCGTCATCTCTGTCTCCGAGCGCCGCGGCGTGGTCAACGTCTACGTCAACGGCCGCTCCTACCAGATCAAGCCGGTGGGCGAGATTATGAGCTCCGTCAACCAGCTGGTGGCGACGCTGCAGACTACGCGCACCTCGCTTGACCGCTCCCTGCTGCGCCTGACCGCGCTGGAGTTGGACGATTACGTGACCCTGGCAGACATCACCAGCATCTTCTCCAGCTTCGAGATCATGCAGCAGGCAAAGATCGAGCTCGAGGCCTGCATCGAGGAGCTGGGTACCCAGGGCAAGCTGGTCCGCATGCAGCTGGAGCAGCTCGCTGGCAGCAATATGGACGATGAGTACAACCTCATGATTCGCGATTACGCGGCCGACTCCTCCCATGAGAACGCGGCTCGCATCCGCGAGCGCTTCGGCAACATGCCTGCTCGGGACCTCACCAACCCCAAGCGCGTGGCGGAAGCCCTGGGCTATGACAATCTGGACGAGGACTCCGTCCTCACCCCGCTGGGTCTTCGCACCCTTTCCCGCGTATCCGTTGTACGCGACGGCGTGGCGGAGAAGATCGTGGACGAGTACGGCTCGCTGCAGGACCTCATGGACGATATTCGCCGCGACCCCGAGCGCCTGGGCGACTTCGGCGTCAACAACCCGGCGATCCTTGCGGACTCCCTGTACCGTATGCAGGGCAAGCGCGGTGGGGGTGCAGTCTAATCCATGCGTGCTCCCGTTGTGTGCGCAGTCGTGGTTGCCGGCGGCTGCGGTTCTCGTTTTGGCAATCCCGGCGGCAAGCAGCTGGTCAACGTGGCCGGTCGTCCCATGCTCACCTGGTCCATCATGGCGTTCGACCGCTCCATGTACGTGGGCCACATCGTGGTGGTCTGCCCGCCGGAGCGCCGCGACGAGATGCGCCGCCTGGCCATCGACCCCTTCGAGTTCCAAACCCCCATCACCTTTACGGACGCGGGCGAGACGCGGCAGGATTCCACCCGCGCGGGCATCGAAGCGGTGCCGACGGGGTTCGATTACGTCTCCATCCATGATGGCGCCCGCCCGCTCATCACCACCGAGGCGATCAACATCGCCATCGCGTCCCTTCTGGGCGACGCGAGCGTGGACGGCGTGGTCTGCGGGCAGCCGGCGATCGACACCTTGAAGATCGTCGACGGCAACCGCATTGTGGAGACTCCTCCGCGAAGCATGTATTGGGCCGCGCAAACGCCGCAGATCTTCAAGCTCGACGTGGTGCGCCGTGCGCACGAGGAGGCTATTCGGCAAGGCTTTGTGGGCACGGACGATTCGTCGCTGGTGGAGCGCATGGGCGGCTGCGTCATGTGCGTCGAGAGCCCGCGCGACAATCTCAAGGTCACGCTGCCCGAGGACCTGCGTCCCGTGACCGCGATTCTGCTGGGTCGTATGAGCGATGCCGAGTCCGCTCAGGACACCGGTATCATCGCGCGCAGTCCGCTGAGGTAGCCTGGGGTAAGATTAACCATCCACGGCATGCGTCCGCTCGCCGTGCCGTAAGCGCGCACCGCCGGTATCAACCTAATGGTCAAAGGGGAGCATATGGCATCTAACCTGCGTATAGGACACGGCTACGATGTCCACCGCCTGGTCGAGGGGCGCCGCTGCATCATCGGCGGCGTGGATATTCCACATGAGAAGGGCCTGCTGGGTCATTCTGACGCGGACGTTTTGACGCATGCGCTTGCCGACGCCATCTTGGGCGCGGTGCGCGGGGGCGACATAGGCAAGCTGTTCCCGGATACCGACCCCGCCTACAAAGACGCGGACTCGCTCAAGCTGCTGGCAGCCGTTATGGATTTTGCTCGCGAGCGTGGTTTCGAGCTGGTGGACGCAGATTGCACCATCGCCTGCGAGCAGCCAAAAATTGGTCCGCATCGCGAAGCCATGCGCGCGAACCTCGCGGCCGCGCTCGGCGTGGATGCATCGTGCGTGGGCGTGAAGGCCACCACTACCGAGCGCCTTGGCTGGGAGGGCGAGGGCCGGGGCATAGGTGCCTGGGCCGTGTGTCTTATGGAGCGATGTCGCGACTAGCCGCCTCATCCTATAACTCCCTTAGCCATTTCGGCCAAAACTCGTCCAAAAACGCGGGCAGAAGATAACGAAAGAGGTTTGTTCATGCGCATCTACAATTCGCAGACCCATAGCAAGCAAGAGTTCGCTCCCATCGAGGAGGGCAAGGTCCGCATGTACGTGTGCGGCCCCACGGTGTATGACAACATCCACATTGGCAATGCGCGCACGTTCATCAGCTTCGATGTGATTCGCCGCTGGCTTATCTCGAGCGGCTTCGAGGTAACCTTTGCGCAGAACCTTACCGATGTGGACGACAAGATCATCAATCGCGCCAACGACCAGGGCCGCAGCGCCCAAGAGGTGGCAGAGGAGTTCTCCAATAAGTTCATCGACGTCATGCGCCGCGCCAACGTGCTCGATCCGGATGTTCGTCCCCGCGCCACCAAGGAGATCGGCCCCATGATCGCCATGATCAAGACTCTGATCGAGCAGGGGCACGCCTACGCCGCGGATAACGGCGACGTCTACTTTGCCGTTCGCAGCGACCCGTCTTATGGCGAGGTCTCCGGTCGCAAGATCGATGACCTTATGGTGGGCGCGCGCATCGAGGAGAACGAGGACAAGCGAGATCCTTTGGATTTCGCCCTGTGGAAGGCCGCCAAGCCCGGCGAGCCCAGCTGGCCGTCGCCCTGGGGCCAGGGCCGTCCCGGTTGGCACACGGAGTGCGCGGCCATGGTCCATCGCTACCTGGGCACCCCCATCGACATCCACGGGGGCGGCTCTGACCTGGCCTTCCCGCATCATGAGAACGAGTGCGCCCAGGCCACCTGCGCTTGGCACCAGGGCTTTGCCAACACCTGGATGCACACCGGCATGCTGCTGGTAAACGGCGAGAAGATGTCCAAGAGCCTGGGCAACTTCTTTACGCTGGACGAGGTTTTGCAGAAGCACTCCGCGGCCGCCCTGCGCCTGCTTATGTTGCAGACCCACTATCGCAGCCCGCTGGACTTCTCTTGGGAGCGCTTGGAGGGCGCGGAGAACTCTCTGGCGCGCATCGCCGGCACCTGCCGCAACCTCAAGTGGGCAGCCGACCATGCGGAAGGCGAGCCTGACGCCGCGCTGGCAGACGCGCTGACCTCCGCCGTGGGCAAGGCCGCAGACGAGTTCAAGGCCTGCATGGACGACGACTTCAACACCGCGGGTGCCGTCGCCGCCTACTTTGAGCTGGTCACCCAGGCCAACAAGTACCTTGAGCAGGCTGCGGGTGCCGTGGACGAGACCGTAGCGCGCGTGTGCGCCGGGGCCATCTCCGGCGCGCTGGCCATGCTGGGCGTGGAGCTGCCCGCGATCGAGGAGCCGCTGCCCGTGGGTCTTCTGGGCGTTGCCGCCGGCCTGGTGGGCTACACCGGCGATGATGTGGATGAGGCTGCCGAGAAGATCTTGGAGGCCCGTGCCGCCGCCCGCGCCGCCAAGGACTGGGCTACCGCAGACGCCGTGCGCGACCAGCTGCGCGACATGGGGCTTATGATCGAGGATACCGCTGCCGGCAGCCGCATCAAGCACATCGCTTCCTAGGGCGGCACCCCCGTCTTGCCCTTCAATCCTCGGTCGGCGCTCTTAGACGTCCTCCCTCCTCTTTCAGTGCAATCTGGGGCACCCTAGAAACCGATGACCGGGAGATGACCGGGGGCAAATTGGGAGTGGACCGGGAGCGTGCCTCGTTTTGAAATCGTTGGCCGCCGTACTCGTTTTCGAGTGCGGCGCTTTTCCTTTTGAGGCAGCGAATAACAGGCATGGTATCTCCCCTATGTCGGAAACTTGTATTTATTTTTCGAGGCTTCGGACACGGCGGTGAATGACGAGAAGTTGATCGACTGGGATCAAGCCCGCTTGGGAACAGCGTAAGCTGGGAGAGCTCTGCGAAGTAAATCCAACAACCGTGCTTCCGGGATCATTTGAGTATGTTGACTTAGAGTCCGTCGTGGGTACAGATATGGTTTCGCATCGTCGCGAAGAGAAGCTCACTGCTCCCTCTCGTGCTCAACGCCTTGCCAGTTTTGGTGACATTTTTTATCAAACCGTGCGACCGTATCAGAAGAACAATTACTTTTACGAACTGTCTGATAAGGACTATGTTTTCTCAACGGGCTATGCTCAGCTTCGACCGCTTTGCGATGGGAGGTTTCTGTTCTCATCCTTGCAGCGAGAACAATTTGTCTCTTGCGTTTTGGAGCACTGCACGGGAACGAGCTATCCGGCAATTAACACGAATGATCTTGCCGCTTTGCCTTTAGCTGTACCAAGCGATATCGAAGAGCAACGACTCGTAGGCTCAATCTTGAAGCCAATCGACGCCCTCATTACCCTTCACCAGCGTGAGCCGATTCGCTAATCTCACTCGTTACATGAGGGTGGATAACGCCCTCATGACTATATCTACGTCCTTGTTCTCAAGCTCTCGAATCACATGCAGGTAAATCTCCTGCGTCGTGTTCATGCTCGCATGCCCCAGCCGCTTCGATACGCTTGCAATTGAAACTCCGGCATAAAGCAGCAAAGACGCATGGGTGTGGCGTAACCCATGGATTGAGATAACTGGAACGTCCACATTTTTGCAATGACGGGCAAGAACATGATTCGCGGTCGAATTGTAAACATTGCCGCGAACGAATATGGGCTTGTCCGGGGGAAGACCTTTCAATAAGACCGAAAGTTGCATGATCAATTGCCAGTCAAGCTGGACCTTACGCACCGATGCCTCATTCTTAGTTGGAACGAAGCCGCCCCCGTTTTTATAATCCCATGTCTTATTTACAGAGAGCGTTTGATGGACAAAATCGAAATCGTCTGGTGTAAGCCCCAGCGCTTCGGAAAACCGAAGCCCTGTTTTTGCAATGAGGAGAATGAGCCAGTCCCAACTTGGTTCTGCGCCAATGTCGAGGTCTGACAGCATTGCGTGCAACTCGAACTGGTTAAGGTACTTCTCTTTCTTTGCCCTTGGCGCACGTCCTTTTATAATGACTTTTCTCGTAGGGTCCCGCGAGATTAGCCCCTCATCTACCGCATCCATAATTGAACCTTTGAGCTGATGATGAAAGTCCATAGTTGTCTGCCGCTCATGAAGTTGAGCATAGCCATTGATGAGCTGCTGGTAGCTGATCCTGTCGAGATCGCAGAGCTTCAAGCTTGGAACAAGTTTTTCGAGCCACGTCAGCGTGAGCTTGTATTTACGCATCGTGACTTCTCGAATCGCGCCCTCCTTATAGATTCTTATCCACTGGCGATAGTACTCATGAAACAGCATCTCGTTGTCGATTGAGCCGCTCATATTGCCTCCTTCTTTCGATAGCGCGACTCACCTGGATAAAGGGTGGCAACATTTTTGCAACTCTGGCTCACGCTGGTGAAGGGTGATGAGGGAGTCGAGGCGGGAGAAGAGGGCTCCGATCGCGCGCTGCTCAGACAGGGAAGGAACAGGAAGACTTTGGTCAAAGAATTCCTCGACAACCAGCTCGTTCATCATTGTGCCGCTTTTCGTCGAGTTGATCAGCACGCGTCTCATGGACGATTCGCGGTGGATGTGCCGCTTCCAGAATTGGAAATCTTGGGCCACGATTGGCCTCAGGCAGGAAAACCGCGGAGACATAATCCCCTGACCAGCGTCGTTGAGGACGAATCGGCCAAAAGCGAACTCCTTGTTGGTGTGTCCTTCGAAGGCAATGTCACCCGGTCTAACCCGCTTGTAATTTGGAAGGGAGCTCTCCGCAGCTCCGTTCCCCTCGGTGCTGTAGGTCATAGTCGCAACCGACAGGGTCGACTCCGGTCCCAGCCCGTCGTCGTTGCGCTCTTCGTTCTTTCGGTACAGCTCCCCCAACTAACGCTGTTCCCAAGCGGGGGTATAATCGTGACTGCATTTGTACTGCATTCCTATGACGCAAGGGTGATGGACATGCCATATGCAGACATGGTTGAACGCGGAGCAGGGGAGACTGAACTGCGGTCGTATTTGGTCGACGGGGATATTGTCCCTATTACCGTTCGAATTCCATCTCATTTGCGGGACTCCGCAAAAGAAGAGGCGTCTTTGCGCGGTATGAGTTTCTCTGCTTTTGTGCGCGCATGCGTTATTTCCGAGCTGACAAAGGGTCGCAAGAATGATTAGCCTGACCACTATGACCATGCAGCTGATTGACGGCGATCCGGACGGCATCCGTATATGCAGGGTGGAAGGCGAGTCGCTTGTTACCGTGGTGGTTCCACGGGATAAGCTCGCTCAGGCAAAAAGCCTTCCGAATATGCCACATCGAGGCGTGTACTATCTGCTCGACGAGAGCCATGGCGTTCTCTCGCGCGTATATGCCGGTCAAACGCTGTGCGGCTTGGCAAGGCTGGAGGCTCATAGGGCAAAGAAGGAGTTCTGGAACAAAGCGGTCATGTTCCTTGATGAGGATTACAACATCGATCGGGATGTTTTGGATGCGCTCGAGGCGCGAGCAATCGAATACGTCACCTCACACGGTTCCTACGAAACTGACAACAAGGACATGCCCAGGTCGTATCTGAGTCCCTTCAAAGAGGAGCGTGTGGCCCATCTTCATGAATCGATTCTGTTCCGTATGGAGGTTCTTGGATATGGTCTCAATCGAGTGGATGAGGGTCCGGCGGGCGGGGAAGCCGTGTTCCACACGAAGAGAAACGGCGTTGTCGCCAGAGGTCGGTATGACAAGAATTCCGGCTCGATGCTTGTCCTTGCGGGGTCGAACATCGCGTTGAATAAACCGATTATCAAAAACGCCAGCGCGATCGCGAAGCGCGAGCAGCTATTCGGTGAGCAGAAAGGCGTTGTCGTGCTCGATGAAGACATCCAATTTTCCAGTCCAAGCTCGGCAGCGGTTTTTGTCTTAGGCGGCAGCCAGAACGGTTGGATGGAATGGATTAACGAAGCCGGTCAAACGCTTGACGAGGTCTATCGCAGTCAGGAGGGTAACTAAATGAACAAGCAACAGCTTGCAGCTAAGATCTGGGAGTCCGCCAATAAAATGCGCTCGACCATCGAAGCGAGCCAGTACAAGGATTACATCCTTGGTTTCATCTTCTACAAGTTCCTTTCCGAGACGGAGGTGCGCCGCCTGCGTGCCGCCGATATGGCAGACGAGGACCTCGAGGCTCTCACCGAGGACGATCCGGAGACAGTCGATTTCGTAAAGGGCGAATGCGGCTACTTCATCGCCTACAAGGACCTGTTCTCCACGTGGATCGCCAAGGGCAGCGACTTCAACATCGCCGATGTGCACGACGCGCTCTCCGCGTTCGAACGCAACATCAATCCACCTCATCGGAAGGTGTTCGACGGCATTTTCGAGACCCTCCAGACGGGCCTGTCCAAGCTCGGCACCGATGCACGCAGCCAATCAAAAGCCGCGCGTGACCTCATCTACCTCATCAAGGATATCCCCATGGACGGCCGACAGGACTACGATGTCCTCGGCTACATCTACGAGTACCTCATCGAGAAGTTCGCCTCCAACGCCGGCAAGAAGGCTGGCGAGTTCTACACGCCGCATGAGGTTTCCCAACTCATGAGCGAGATCGTGGCCTGGCACCTCAGAGGCCGCGACCACATCGAGATCTACGACCCTACGAGCGGTTCGGGCTCTTTGCTTATCAACATCGGGCGCGCGGTGGCGCGTCGCAACGGCAATCCCGATGCCATCAAGTATTACGCCCAGGAGCTGAAAGAAAACACCTACAACCTCACGCGCATGAATCTCGTGATGCGCGGGATCTTGCCGGACAACATCGTGGTGCGCAACGGAGACACGCTCAAGGACGACTGGCCCTGGTTCGACTCGGTGGAGAACAAGGAGGAGACCTACGACCCCCTCTTCGTGGACGCGGTCGTTTCCAACCCTCCGTACTCGCAGAATTGGGATCCGGAGAGCGTGAAGGATCGCCAGCGCTTCGATTACGGCCTGGCACCTAAATCGAAAGCGGATTACGCCTTCCTGTTGCACGATCTCTATCACCTGCGCAACGACGGTATCATGACCATAGTCTTGCCCCATGGCGTCCTTTTCCGCGGGGGCGAGGAAGGCGTCATCAGGAAAAACCTCATCGAGCATCGGCATATCCAGGCGATCATAGGCTTGCCGGCGAATATCTTCTATGGAACGGGCATCCCAACCATCATCATGGTCCTGCGCAAGCAGCGCACCGAGGGCGATGTGCTCATCGTGGACGCCTCGAAGCACTTCATCAAAGAGGGCAAGAATAACAAGTTGCGCGCGTGCGACATCAAGCGCATCGTGGACGTGGTGACGTCCAACAAGTCGGTGCCGAAGTTCAGCCGCCTCGTCTCAATCGACGAGATCCGCGCCAACGATTACAACCTCAATATCCCTCGATACGTGGACTCTTCGGACGCTCCTGAGAGCTGGGACATCCATGCCACGATGTTCGGCGGCGTGCCCAAATGCGAGATCGAATCCCTTTCCGAGTATTGGGACGCCTGGCCGAGCCTGCGCGACCAGTTGTTTGACGATGCGGGCGAGTCGTGCCTGCGTTGCAAAGCCGAGGATATCGGCCGTGCCGTCCGGGCAAATGCCGACGTCCAGGCTTTCTTGAGCGAATATGCGCGGGCGATGGGGCGGGTTTCCGAGGTCATGCGCAATCGCGTTCTGGCGGACCCCTTCGCCGTCGACGCTTTGGCGGAAGAGGAAGGGCTGAGCAAGAAGATAGACAAGCTGCTGGAGGGGATCCCCCTCATCGACCGCTACGACGCATACCAAGCTCTTGATGAGGTGTGGGGCGGCATTTCCATCGATTTGGAAATCATCCAGACCGAGGGCATGGGCGCCGTTAAGCGCGTGGATCCCAATATGGTCGTCAAGAAGAAAGGCGGCAAGGACGTCGAGGTGCAGGACGGATGGGCGGGCCGCGTGTTGCCCTTCGATTTGGTTCAAAGCCGGCTGCTGGCAGAGGACGTCGAGCGCATTTCCGCCGGCGAGGCGCGCGTTGCCGCAATCGATCAGGAGCTCTCCGAGCTTTTGGAGAATCTCGACGAAGAGGACAAGGACTGCGCCGCCATCAACGAGGACGGAGATGCCTTTGTGGCAGCCGAGCTCAAAAAGGCGGTCAAGGCGATTGGGAAGCGCCCCGAGACTCCGCTCGAGGTGGTACTGGTTCAGGCGCAGAAGCTGATCGATGAGCAGAAGTGTGTTAAAAAGTCTGCCAAAGAGCAGCGCGCCGCACTTGAGGAGAAGACGAAGGAGACCATAGAGTCTTTGGATGATGCCCGGGCAAGCGATCTGCTCGCGGCAAAATGGATCGTCCCGCTCGTGGACAAGCTCAACGACCTGGCCGAGGATTCCGTCGATGGCTGCATCTCCAAGCTGCGGGCCCTGATTGAGAAATACGCGACGACGTATGCCGACGTATGCGATGAGATCGCATCTACCGAGGCGGAGCTGCTTGGCATGCTCGACGATTTGACGGGGAACGAGTTCGATATGGCGGGCATCGCAGAGCTCAAGCGTCTTTTGGGCGGTGAGTAGCATGGCGGATGCGAACGTCGTGCCGCAGATCCGCTTCAAGGGATTCACTGACCCTTGGGAACAGCGTAAGCTGGGAGATGTTGCCACTATTGTGGGCGGCGGCACGCCGAGCACCAATAACAGTGCGTACTGGGATGGCGATATAGACTGGTATTCGCCCGCCGAATTAGGTGAGCA
>SAMEA3387473__coassemble_1614_pt1 | contig 16434 bp, 14 predicted proteins | sample SAMEA3387473__metabat2_low_PE_002 | metagenome-assembled genome bin SAMEA3387473 (sample SAMEA3387473) | Felis catus | biome: Faeces | place: United Kingdom | collected 2012
GACAACCTAGCGGACGAGGGGCGCCCGGCGCCCTGATGGGCTATGCTGAAAAACGCAAGCCGCTATAGTTGACAAAACCATAGAGAGACACATTAGTGGCGTTCGCGAGAACAACGGCATGCTGAAGGTTTACGTCAACGGTGAGATTTCCGGTAACGGCTATGACGCCAAGAAGACCTTTGGCTACAACGTGAAGGCTGCTGCCATCACTGTCTCCGATGCTGCTGCGTTCAGCAGCGTCAAGGTCTACGACAAGTCCCTTGGTTACGACGAGGTTCCCGCCTCTCCGCTGGCGGATCTTATCAAGACCGTCGAGGGCGTTAAGGACCGCGTCACCGCCGATTCCTGGACCAAGGCCAACATGGAGCAGCTTATTGCAAATGCGAAGGCAGCTCTTGAACAGGATGCTGCTAGCCAGAAAGCCGCTTACGATGCTCTTATGGCTGGTTACAAGACTTTGATTCCCGGCCAGGGTTCTGTCGAGGTCGCTAATATTGCAGAGGGCATCGCCCCCACCGCTTCTTGGCTGCCCGGTAGCGAGCAGACTGGCAGCGCCACTAACGCTGGTTCTCCGCTGACTAAGGCGACCGATGGCGTTAAGAATTCTAGTGCTGATGGTCAGTATGCAATCTTTGGCAGCGATGCCGCCCAAGAGCCTGCTTACATGCAGATCGACCTTGGTTCCGAAAGCGTCATTGATAACGTGATGCCGTGGCGCTACTGGGCCGATAACAGGTCCTATGCTGACACCGCTCTGGTTGTGTCCAATGACGCCGACTTTAAGGATATGAAGGTCCTGTACTACTCGTCCAGCGATAAGGACTCTGACGTCTTCAAGCTTGGCGTTAAGCCGACCGAGGATCTCTATCAGGAGTCTTCTGACGGCAAGAAGATTTTTACTGCCGGCGATGAGACCGTGACCGCCCGTTACGTCCGTCTCTATGCAAGCGGCAAGTCTGATGGCAGCAAGGGCGACAACCATGTCATCGAGCTGCAGGCCAATGGCTACAAGAAGGCCAACCTGAAGGATCCTTACGGTATGGATAAGCTCGAGGCGCTTATTGCTGACGCTGAGAAGGCCGTTGCAGATTCCGGTAAGTACACCGAAGCTTCGATCGCTAACGTCAAGACCGCGCTCGACGCCCTCAAGCCCATGGTCGAGAAGATCAAGGCCGAGCAGGCGACCGGCAACTACACCCAGTCCCTGGGCGCCGTAAGCGATGCTCGCGCTACGCTTGAACTTGCCGTTAAGCAGCTTGAGACTCGTCCCGTGACCCCGCCTGCGCCCGATCAGGGCGATGACAAGGTCACCGTCGAGAAACATCCGGATGGTTCCCAGACCGTTACCACCAAGGGTGACGACGGATCCAAGACCGTGGTTGAAATCGATAAGTCCGGCAAGGTGACCTCTGTTGATGCCGCCGTGTCCCAGGACGCCGCCAAGGACGGCTCTGCCACGCTGCCCATGGAGGGCTTGGAGCAGACCTCGTCCAAGAACGCCCCCACCATCAAGGTCGACGTTCCCGCCGGCGTCTCTAAGGACGATCCTTTGGCGATTACCGTTCCCGTGGCCAAGGCTAAGGGCGAGAAGACCGTTGACCCCGGCTTGGTCGTGGTCAAGGTGGACAAGGACGGCAAGCAGACTGTTCTGCCCAAGACGGCCTTTGGCGCCGATGGCGTGACCGTCGAGGTCGACGGCGACTGCGAGATCAAGGTTGTCGATGCGGCTAAGACCTTCCCCGATGTGAAGGATTCCGATTGGTTCGCCGCCGAGGTGGTGCCCTTCGCAACCGCGCGCGGCATCCTGAACGGCGTCGCCGCCCCGGATGGCTCCCGTGAGTTCCAAGGCGACGGGGAGACTTCTCGTGCCATGTTCGTTGCCATGCTCTCCAACCTCGAGCTTGGTCCCAAGGCACAGTCCGGTTCCTCCTTCGCCGACGTTCCCGGTGACGCGTGGTATGCAAACGCTGCCGCATGGGCTGCGGAGAACGACCTGGTCGAGGGCAAGGGCGGAACCTCTTTTGACGGCGAGGGCGAGGTGACCCGCGAGCAGATCGCGGTGTTCTTGATGCGCTATGCCGACTTCCTGGGCCTGGACACCTCTGCGCGCACGGACGTTGACTTCCCCGATGCGGACGAGGTCTCCGAGTGGGCTCGTGAGGCAATGAGCTGGGCCGTCGCCGAGGGCCTGTTCACGGGCAACGGCGTGACCGGCGAGCTCGATCCCGCCTCCGGTGCCACCCGCGCCGAGACGGCTACGGTGCTCATGCGCTTCATCAACCAGATGTACGCATAGGTTCTCTGACATACGGGCGCTTATCGCCGCTCTTATCTTTATGGATGCGGCTTGGTGAACGCCTATGGAAAAGGGACGGATCCCACGTGCGGGGTCCGTCCCTTTTTTGATGCGCCTTTGTCACTGTGTGTCCAATGAGTCTCTTACAGGACTTGGGGCGACCGTTCGCTGAGCGTGCGGTCCTTATCCGTTCATGGCTCCCTTGCGGTATGCGTGGGCGATGGGCTCGATATAGTCTGCGGGCGAATCTTTGTCCAAAGACAGCGCTTCTTTGAGTTGCGTCAGGATGTGGGGAGGCAGGCTTACGTGGTCGCGGTCAAGCCGCGTGCCGCCAAGGCCTGCCAGTAGATTGAGGTCGTGTTCGCAGGCGTCTATGCGCATGGTCTGGTTGTTGACCCGAGCGCGCACCTGCATAAGGCCGTGGCTGCGCAGCAGATCCTCGCAGCGGCGGATGGCGCTGATAAGGTTTGGGGTAAGGGCTTGGCCGCTGGCAACGCGTGTGGCAAGGCATGCGCCGGCTGGTAGTCTCCATACGGGAAAGCCCCATTCGCGTAGCAGCTGGCGTTCCTCGTCCTTATGCCAGCCCGTCTCCATAAGGGGAGAGCGAACGCCCAGCTCTTCGACGGCGCGCATGCCGGGGCGGTAGTCGTCCTTGTCATCGGCATTGCTTCCTTCGAGTACGGTCGAGATGCCAAGCTGGCGCGCGGCCTGGACAATCTGGGCGAATCCGGCGCGCTTGCAGTGGTAGCAACGGTCCTGCGGGTTGGCGGCAACCAGAGGATTTGCGAAAGGGTCAAGCTTGACAACCGTTACCGGCAGGCCAAGCTGGGCTATGGCCGCGTTGAACGATTCGCGCTCCGGGGTGCCCACAAAGGGCGTATCAAGGTGGATGAGCCGCGTGCTGTCGGGCATGCATTGAGCGCAGACGGCGGACAGAAACGTGCTGTCGACGCCGCCGGAAAAGCCGATGGCGACGCGTTCCATACTGATCAGCAAGTCTTTGAGGGCAAGGAGTTTATCTTGCAAGGTGGGTCCCCTGTTCAATAGATGGACGATGACAAGGTGGACGATGGCGAGCTTCTGGGGTTGCCCGCGCACACCATGCCCCTCATGTCGATGAGTGCATGCTACCCAATTGTTTGAATCTGTTGTGGCACAATGTGCGTCAACATATGCAGGTAACGGTAAAGCTTGATGAAGGGTGTAGTCGCGTGGTGAAAGCAGTCATTTTCGATATGGACGGAACGCTGGTTGATAGCGAGCGCCTGGGGCGTAAGGCGTGCGCGATGGCTGCGGAGCGCCTTGGATTTGAGGGTGTGACAGATCAGGTTATCTACTCTTTTATTGGCAGGACCAGACCGGATGTTCTGGCTACGCTGACGGATGTGCTGGGAAGCGCCCAGGACGCGCAGCGCGTGTTCTTTTTGTCGCGCGAGATTCGCCATGGCGAGCTGGGCGACCAGCTTGAGCTTAAGCCCGGCGCTATCGAGTGCCTTGAGGTCCTGCGCGCGGCGGGTGTGCCCTGCGGCGTAGCGACGTCGACCTTTAGGGATTTGGCCGAGCCCACGTTGGAGCGCATGGGGCTTCTTGGCTACTTTAATCACGTGACCTGCGGCGGAGATGTTGAAAACGGCAAGCCCGCGCCGGACATCTTCTTGCGCGCCATGGAGCTTGAAGGGGTCGACCCTGCGGAGTGCGCGGTGGTGGAGGACTCGCCCAACGGCGTCCGCGCGGGCTTTGCGTCAGGCGCGAGCGTGTATTTGGTGCCCGATCTGATCGAGCCCAGCCAGGAGATTCTTGGCATGTGCCGCCGGGTTTTGGGCAGCCTGGCGGAGCTGCCCGCTGCCCTGGCGATCTAGCCGCGGCGCGGGCGGACGAGGGGCCGCGGCTGCAATAGTCGCGAACCCGGCATCGAGCTTGGGCAAAAGCGCCGGTCGCAGCCGGTCGCGCTGCTACAGGTACGTGCCTAGGTTGAGTGCCGTCTCTGCCGACTGCTGGTGCGCGGTCTTTGCCACAGTGCTTTGGCGGGCAAGCAGAAACGGGCGGATCATGGTTTGATGGCACGGGTCCTCGTCCGCGAAATCTTCTGGCTTAGCCTCGCCGGACGCCAAGGCGCGCCTGCGTTCGATTTGGTCGATAAGGAATTGCACGCCGCGGCGGCCAATCTCATAGCCCGGAGGAGCGCAGGTGGTAAGCGGCACGCTGCCGCTCCATGCCAGCGGGTTGCCGTCGCAGCCCGCCACCGCAATGTCGTTGGGAACGTTAAGGCCCGCGTCCTGCACGCCTGCGATAACGCCGGTTGCCAGCACGTCGGTAAGGGCGAGGATAAAGTCCGGTCGACGGCCCGCGGGCAGCTTGGCGAGGCGCTGGGCGATCATGAAGCCGTCGCGCGCAAGGTTCCACTCGCCCTCGTCCAAAAACTCAAAGGAAGCCTGGGGGTTGGCCGCCGCCACGCGCTCTATGCCCTTAACGCGAAGCGCCAGCTGCATGTATTCGCTTGTGCCTATGACCGCGATGCGCTGCGATCCGCATGAGATGGCGTGCTCGGCGATGAGCTGCCCTTGCGCCAGGTTGTCCGCCGCTACAAAGTAGCCGGGCTGGTCGCTGTGGATGTCCAGGTAGACCGTTGGCACGGGGAAGGCCTCGCTGTAGGGGCTCCAGTCGCCAATTGCCATGGGCTGCACCAGCACGCCGGACATCTGCGTGCCCATGAAATAGCGAAGGTAGTTGTTTTCCAAGATCTCGTCGTTGTCTGCGTTGGCGATCAGCAGGCCGTATCCGTGGCGGCGGGCCTCGCTGTGGGCGCCGTTGGCGATCTGCAGGCTAAAGCCGTGGTCAAGGCGCGGCAGTACCAGACCAAACGAGGCGTTGCGGCCGCCGGCGAGCATGCGCGCGCTTTGGTTGGGCATGAATCCCAGGCGGCTCATGGCCTGCCGTACCGCGTCGAGCGTGCTGGGCTTGAGCTTGTCGGGGTGGTTGAGCGCGTTGGAGACGGTTCCCAGCGAGACACCTGCCTCGTTGGCGACATCTTGGATAGTGACTTTAGCCATGGCGGTCCTTGTGCAGAGGCGCGCGGCGGTTTGGATGTGCCTTCGCGCGCGGTTTGACGCGATTGATGCGCTTCAATCTTTTAGTCAGTCTACCACGTCTGCGGCCGTTTGCCATGCGCGCGTTGAACGGTCGTGGTTTATGGGTGAGCTTTACTGGTATTTAATGTGTGTTACCAGATGGAAATAATCGAGCGCGCGCCGTTCTCTACAATTGGTTGCCGGCATTGAAAGAAGCGCGCGCGATCCGCTGCTTAAGCATGCTGGACTTGAGCATGTGGGGCGCGGGCCGATGCGTTGCCTGCGGTTGGAGAGGGTGCTATGTGCGGAATTGTGGGTTACACCGGAACGGACGGCGCCGCCGCCATCTTGGTGAACGGGCTGTCTAAACTGGAGTATCGTGGGTACGACTCCGCAGGCGTCGCGCTTGAGCGGCCGGACGGGTCCGGTCTTGAGGTGGTGCGCCGCGTTGGCAAGGTTGCCATGCTGAGGCAGGCCCTGGTAGCTGCGGGCGAGGTCGATGAGGCGGGAACCGCCGTCCCTGGTTGTGCTACCTGCGGAATCGGCCACACTCGCTGGGCTACGCACGGCCGTCCTACAGAGGAGAACGCGCATCCGCACACCAGCTGCGACGGGCGCATCGCCATTGTGCACAACGGCATTATCGAGAACTTTGCAGAGCTGCGCGAGGAACTTATCGCTCGCGGCCACATCTTTAAGAGCGAGACGGATACCGAGGTTTTGGCCCACCTGCTTGAGGAGGCCTACTATGGCCGCGGCGGCAAGCCGGGCTCGCATGATTTGGTTTCTGCGCTGCGCCAGGCGTGTGAGTACCTGGTGGGCGCCTATGGCGTGGCGGCTGTGTGCGAGGACGAGCCGGGTGTGATCGCCGTGGCGCGCAAGGACTCGCCCATTGTTATCGGTTGCTGCGAGCAGGGCAGCTACGTGGCATCGGACGCCATCGCGATCATGGATGCCACGCGCGACGTGGTGGTGTTGGAAGACGGCGTGTTCGCGCGACTCACCCCGCAGGGTGCAACCTTCACCAACGCCGCGGGCGAAGCCGTTGAGCCGCCGGTGACGCACATCGATTGGAGCGCGGACGCCGCAGAGAAGGGCGGCTATCCGGACTTTATGCTCAAGGAGATTTACGAGCAGCCGCGCGTGGTGCGCGATACGCTGGCGGGCCGTCTTGCCGGCGGCGCGCTGGCCATTGACGAGCTGGGCCTGACGCTTGAGGAGCTCAACCTTATCGACCGCGTGTACGTGATCGCATGCGGCACCAGCTACCACGCGGGCCTTGTTGCGAAGAACCTTATCGAGGGCTGGGCGCGCATTCCTTGCGAGGTGGAGGCTGCCAGCGAGTTCCGCTACCGCAACCCCATTATCACTACGTCTACGTTGGTGGTTGCGGTAAGCCAGTCCGGTGAGACCGCCGACACCCTGGCCGCTATTCGCGATGCGCGCATCAAGGGCGCTAAGGTCTTTGGTATCACCAACGTGGTGGGCAGCCCCGTGGCGCGCGAAAGCGACGGCGTCATCTATACCAAGGCAAACAAAGAGGTGGCCGTTGCATCTACCAAGAGCTTTATTGGCCAGGTGGTGTCTTTGACGCTGCTGGCCATGCTGCTGGGCCAGGTAAAGGGTCGTTTGAGCCAGGCGCAGGTACGTCTGCTGTTCCGCGAGCTGGGCGATACCGCGCAGCAGATCCAGCGCATTTTGGACCAGCAGCGGCCGGCGATCCACGATGCCGCGTTGGCTTGCAAGGATGCCTCGTCCGCTTTATTTGTTGGACGAGGAATGGGCGCCGCAATTAGCTATGAGGGCGCGCTCAAACTCAAAGAGGTGAGCTACCTGCATGCAGAGGCCTACGCCGCCGGCGAGATGAAGCACGGTCCTATCGCTTTGATTGAGCCCGGGTTCCCTGTGATCGCCGTAGCGACCAAGAGCCCCACGTATGACAAGACCGTCTCCAACCTTAAGGAGTGCGAGGCCCGCGGCGCGTCCCTTATTGTGGTCGCCACGGAAGGGGATAAGGACATTTGCGCGATCGCCGACCATGTGATCTACGTGCCCGCCGTGCGCGATGCGTTTAGCCCCATTACCGCGACGGTCCCGCTGCAGCTGCTGGCGCGCGAGGTCGCCCTGCTACGCGGATGCGACGTGGACCAGCCGCGCAACCTTGCCAAGAGCGTGACGGTGGAATAGGGGGAGCGCCTCTGCGGTTGCGCAGCTGCTGCAGCGCGCACAATAAGTCTTGGTTTTGGATTTGTCATAATGAGAAACGTAAAGGGGAGGGGCTGCATCTGCCACCTCCCCTTTTTTATAGCATGACCCAGGGTAAACGAGACCCGGGCTCGATAATCACGAGAAGCGTGATAAGCAAGAAGGCAAGGACGACGCCAAGGACGAATTGCAAAGTAACCAGCTTAGGGCTTTTCCCTGCCTTACGCTTTAGCACAAAGGCCGAATGAGAGCCGTCTGCCGCTTCAAGCGCCTCTCGATATGCCTTTGCCCTAAGAGAAGTCTTACTCCTTCTAGAAGCCACGAGTACCAAGAAAATGGCGAGCAGCAGAGCTTTGACCACGTTTGCTGCGGCGGGAACGCTATCGGGAGAGAGCTGCGAGGTTGCGACGAGGCCCGCGGTGCAAACAAGTGCGAGAGCGGTAAGTGTTGCCATGCAGAGGGTCTCCCGTGTCTCTGCGACATGGATCGCCGCCATCATTGCATCGATATCTTTGTCGATAATGGAGGAGATTTTAACCCGCAGCGCAGTGGCGACTGCTGTGAGATGAAATTTGCTCGGGTAGTCCGAGCAGGATTCCCAGCTCAATATGTCCTCGGGGGAGACGCCAATCGTGCTGGCGAGCTCTTCCTGCGTCATACCTCGGTCCAATCTGAACTCAGCTAGTTTCCGACCGTATTCCATGATGCCTCCGTAAGCTAACGATTTGATTCATACATTTTGAGCCATACATGTGAAGAAATAGTGGAGAAATAAGTGGATTAGTGTAAGAAATATACAAAAGACAGCGAAAAATATACATGATAAAATTACCCCAACAATAAGGGATTAACTAAGTGAAATAAGCTGTTTCAAAATACGTAATAAAAGAAGATACAGATATATATAGCTATACTACCTGCGTAAATAAGAAAAAACTTGTAGGAATAGCAGGTTTAATAGCAAAGTCTCTATCTATGTAATCGAGACAAAATAGGCGATTTGTAATATGTAGAAACAGTGCAAGTAGTCCTAAGTTTGAAAACAAAAAAATACGTATTAATATCTGCGGCGTACAGACGATAAGCGTCGAAAGGAAGATATCAATGAGCGGGATGCTACTTCCAAAAGTTACCGTCATTTTGAGGGGATACGAGACAGAGCAGGTTCTGTGCGTTGTGGAGCAGCTGGTTGGGACAAAGGTGAACTCCATTGAGGTGGCAAGCAATTCTCCGCATGCCATGCAATCTATTGCTGCGGCTCGCAAAGAGTTTGGAGCAGAGGTTCGCGTAGGAGCAGGCACTGTTACCAATCTTGATTTGGCAAAGCAGGCGGTTGATGCTGGAGCCGAATTCATGCTGTCTCCTGTCATGTTTACTAAAGAGATGTTTGACTTTGCTAAGAAGAATGAGGTTATTACGGTGCCCGCCGCGTTCAGTCCCAGCGAGATCAAGATGATGTTCGATATGGGTGCCGACATTGTTAAGGTGTTCCCGGCGGGGCAGCTGGGTCCCGATTATGTCAAAGCTGTGCAGGCGCCCCTTGGGAAGCTTCCGCTTATGGTTGTGGGTGGCGTCGGAACGGGCAACGTCCAGAGCTTTTTCGACAAGGGCGCCACATACGCTGGTATCGGTTCGGGCATTTTTGATCCGGAAGATATCAAGACATGCAATAGCAAGAATCTTGCAGCCGCTATCAAGCGACTTGAAGAAAACGTTTGTTGGTAAGCCGCGTGCGGCCTGAAGAAGGGAAAAGAATGGCGGATCTGAGTCTCGATAGTTCATTGGTATTGCGTATCAAGGGAGACGACCTGACGACTGAGGACGTGGAGCGTGCCATGGCGGCGGAGCTCGAGCGTCAAGGCTATGCCAAGGACACGTTTACCAACGCGATTTTGGAGCGCGAAAAGATATTTCCGACCGCTTTGGACATGGGCGGCATCAACGTTGCTATGCCTCACTGCGATGTTGCGAACGTGAATAAGGCGGCGATCTGCATTGGTGTTCTCGAGCATCCGGTGGCGTGGTATCGCATGGATGATCCTGAGACGACGTGTGAGGTATCGCTTGTGACCATGCTTGCCCTTACCGAGGCGCACGCTCACTTGGAAATGCTTCAGAAGGTCATTGCGCTTGTGCAAAACCAAGAGCTCATCGAAAAGGTTGTAAAGGCTGAGAGCGAAGAAGAGATTTTCGATTTGGTTCGCGATCAGCTCATCTAATTCGAGTTTGGAATCATGCGCCCAAAGGGGGCGTTGAGAGAAAGATGGAAAGGAAACTCTCATGGCTACGAAACGTGTTCTGATTGCATGCGGCAACGGCGTTGCGACTTCTACCGTGGTTGCATCCAAGGTTAAGGACTACTGCGCTGACCATGGCGTTGATATTCAGGTCACTCAGTGCAAGATGCTTGAGCTTCACAGCAAGGCGAACGACTACGACCTGGTTGTTACCTCCGGCAAGTTCAAGGATCCCGATGTCACCACTCCGTGCATCATGGCCATTGCGTTGCTCACTGGCATTAACGAGGAGGCGACTCTCCAGAAGATCGTTGAGGCTCTTAAAGAGTAGAGAAGTCTAAATCTAGACACCCTCACTATTAGCCCCCAAAAGAGTAATTTCTATTTGGAAGGAGCGCTATGGACGCATTCCTTAATGGCGCATATGCAGTATTCCAGGCATTTATTGGTGCAGGTGCGTATGTAATGCTTCCCTTCATCATCATGGTGATCGGTTTGATTTTCCGCCTCCCCATTGCGAAGGCCTTCAAGAGCGGCATTACTATTACTTGCGGCTTTGTTGGCATTAACTTGCTGGTGAACCTGCTTAAGTCCGCTGTTAGCCCTGCGGCAGCAGCCATGGTCGCCAACTTTGGTCTCAACCTCGACGTTACCGATGTCGGCTGGGGTGCAATTTCTTCGGTGACGTGGGCGTCCCCAATCGTTGCTTTCCTGGTTTTCGAGATCCTCGGCATCAACATTTTGCTTCTGGTTCTCAAGAAGACGAATACTATGGACGTCGATATCTGGAACTACCATCATATGATGATCGTGGGCATCCTGGTTTTCTTTGTGACCCAGAATATCATTTGGGCAATAGTTGCTACCGCCATCACTGCGGTCATGACGTTCAAGTTCGCCGACTGGACCCAGCCTCTTATCGAGCATTTCTTCGGTATTCCCGATGTGACGCTTCCCACCATTTCCTATACTTCTTCAATTATTATCGCTGCTCCGCTGAACTGGCTTATCGACCGTATTCCGGGTCTCAACAAGGTCAACTTCTCCATCAAGGGGGTTCAAAAGTATCTTGGTGTTTTTGGCGACCCCATGATGCTGGGCTTCATCCTCGGTTGCGCGATGGGCGCTCTTGCACTGTTCCCGTTTGACCAGATTTTCCTTACTGGTATCAACGTAGCTGCCGTTATGGTTCTCATGCCCAAGATGACTGCTATGTTTGTTGAGGGTCTCATGCCCATCTCTTCTGCCGCTCAGAAGTTCACGAGTGAGAAGTTTGGCGGCCGCGCCCTTTCCATTGGTCTGGATGCTGCCGTTGTTGTCGGCAACCCCGAGGTCATCACCACCGCACTCATCATGATCCCGGTGACCATCCTGCTGGCCTTCATCCTTCCCGGCAATCGTATGATGCCCTTGGCGGACCTCGCCGTTGTGACCTTCCGTGTCGCTCTTGTTGTGGCCCTGTGCCGTGGTAACGTGTTCCGTTCCATTCTCATTTCCATTCCCGTTATGGCTGCGATTCTTTATGCCGGCACGTTCGCCGCTCCGTTCATGACCGAGATGGCGCAGTCCGCTGGTCTGGCATTTGATGGCCAGATTGCTTCCATGGCGGGCCCCTCGCTTACCCAGACTGCCATCATCTTCTGGAGCTGCATCTCTGAGAACGCGATTATCGTCGTTCCAGCTCTGGTTATCGCCTTCATCGCCATCTGGTATGTGGTCGAGAAGAAGATCACCATGGAGAAGATCGAGGCTTACGCTGCCGAATACGACGAGATGTAAGAAGAGTACATACCTATAAGGGACGAAGGGCGGTTTGCTCTTCGTCCCATTACAAAGAAAGGAGGTGTCCTATATGGAGCGTGCAATTGATAAGCTCGAGCCGTTTCAGCGAGCGATTTCCAAAGCGCATCTTGCATCGGCGGGTATATCCATCGATTCTCTTCAGGACACCAACAAGCCTTTGATTGCAATTGCCAACAGCTGGAATGAGGTTTGCCCCGGACACGAGCCGTTGCGTCAACTCGCGGCCGAGGTAAAGAAAGGCGTTCTCGAGGCGGGTGGAGAACCGATCGAGTTCAACACCATTGCAATGTGCGATGGAATCGCTCAGGGGCATGCTGGAATGCGCTACTGTCTTCCTCATCGCGAAATCATTGCCGATTCGTGCGAAGCTATGATTGTGGGAGAGGGGTGTTTCGATGGTGTTGTTTACCTAGGAAGCTGCGACAAGATTATTCCGGCAATGCTTATGGCTGCGGCGCGCATCAACCTTCCGTCTGCCCTGGTGACCTGTGGGCCTTGCTATGACGAAATTAAGCCTTCTGAGTCCAAAGCGCTCCGCGCGCGATTCCTTGCTGGCGAGGCAACTGAGCGTGAGGTTATCGAAGGCACGCTAAAATACTACACTGGTCCGGGCGTGTGCCCGTTCCTCGGAACCGCGAATACCATGGGCTGCCTAACCGAGGGCCTCGGCATGATGCTTCCCATGGGGGCTCTCTGGCCCTCCTCTACGAGTCAGAGGCGATTCAGTGCGCGCCGTACCGGTGCCGCCGTGGTTGATATGGTTCGCCGCAACATCAGGCCCTCCGATATTATGACCCAGGCCGCCCTTGACAATACGGTCAAGCTTCTTGCTTCCATCGGCGGTTCTCTCAACGCTTTGATTCACCTGCCCGCTTTGGCCGAAGAACTTGGTTTGAGCTGCACGTGGTCGCAGGTTGCTGAGATTACCTCCAGGACCCCGGTGATATGCAATGTGGTGCCGAACGGCGATATCTCCTGCATTAATCTATACAAAGCAGGAGGAATCCCCGCCGTTCTTAAGACTATCGAGGGCGACCTGGACACCTCAGTGATGACGGTGACGGGTAAGACTCTGGGAGAAAATCTTGAGGGCGACATCCTAATCGACCGCTCCGTTATTCGAACCCAAGATGATCCTAATTCTGTTGCGAAGGGCATTCAGGTGCTTTACGGCAACCTTGCACCGGAGGGCGCACTGGTTAAAACGAGCGCTGTGCCCGCTGACCAGCATGTGTGGTCTGGCGTCGCACAGGTCTTCAATTCAGAAGAGGAAGCTTTCGTCGCATATAATGCTGGGGATATTAGGCCTGGAACTGGTGTGGTAATTCGCTATGAGGGTCCCAAGGGTGGTCCGGGAATGAAGGAGCTTCATCGCGTTACCGAGATTATGAAGGGCATCCCTAACTCCGCTGTCATAACTGATGGCCGCTTCTCTGGAGCGTCTGGAGGTCTTTCAGTCGGATACCTTTGTCCCGAGGCGTACGAGGGGTCACCCATTGCTTTGGTGGAGAATGGCGACGTGCTCAACATTGATCTTACCCGCGACTTGATTGAGGTTGAGGTAAGCGATGAGGAGCTTGCCAAGCGTAGAGAGAAATGGGCGCCGGTCGTTCATGAGAACAACGGTGGGCTGCTCGAGCGCTACGCTAAGTCTGTAGGCTCTGCGAAAACGGGCGCCATTGTTCGTTAATTACATTTAGGAATAAATATGGTCAAGATGGTCTTTTCCGATTTGGATGGAACGTTTTTAACGCCCGATAAGATCATTACGGCCGAAAACAGGAACATGCTGGACGTCGCGTATGCTCGTGGCGTCCAGTTTGTTCCTTGTACAGGCCGCAATCTAAGCGATATTCCATCGGAGCTGCTGACTCATCCAAGTGTTTCGTATGCGGTTTGTTGCAATGGCTCTCTCGTGGTGAATGCGAAAACTGGTCGCGTCTTGCAAGAGACTCCCATTGAAAAGCGCACAGTTTTGGGGCTGTACAACGAGTTGTCTAGCCTCCAAATAACTTTCGATGTTTTTGCGGATAGGCGCGTTTATACCGAACGTAGTCGTTTCGGGTACATTGATACAGTGGAATTGTCGGGACCTACAAGGGACTTCATTAAAGCTGGTAGAACATTGTTCGATTGTTCAATGGAAGAGCTGATGACGCAGACGGGCCCCGTTTGTCGTCTCAATATTTTTTACCATACCAAAGAAGATTGCGATCTTGTGTGGGATGCTGTTGACAGGCGTGCTGAACTCAGGAGGAGCACGTCTCTCCCTTGCAACGTTGAGATAACTGACGCATGTGCTCACAAAGGAGCCGCCCTTGAATGGCTTTGTGGATTCTTAGGCGTTTCCACGGCTGATGTGGTGGCATTCGGTGACAATGAAAATGATACGACCATGTTGCGCGCTGCTGGAGACGGTGTGGCGATGGAGAATGCCGTTCATGCCTGCAAACTTGCTGCCGACCATCTCTGCGCGAGCTGCACGGAGTCCGGAGTGTCGCGATATCTAATGGGTCGTTTGGGCTGTTTAACGTAGGGAGGATTCGGGGTTGTCCTGCGGTTTGGTCGTTGCGTCTTGCGCCGTTACGTTTGGTATTTTTAACAAGGTTCCTGTGGAGCGTCTTGAGGACGCAGGGTGTGAGGTCCGTTTGAATCCTTATGGACGCCCTTTGACTCCCGCCGAGATCGTTGAGCATGCTAAGGATGCCGACGTTATTATTTTGGGTAACGACCGCCTCGACTCTGCCACTATTGGCAAGCTTTCCAATCTCAAGCTTGTCGTTCGCCATGGAGCGGGTTTAGATAATATCGACTTCTCTGAGCTTGGCAAGCGGGATATTACTGTGGCAAACACCCCTGGTGCCAACAAAGAGGAAACTGCTGACCTCACCTTTGCCCTCATTCTTGATTTAGCTCGCATGGTGACTCAGAGCATTAATCAGCTCAAGGGTGGCGTATGGAATAAAATTCCAGGCAGAACTCTTTATGGTAAGACAATTGGCATTATTGGTGTAGGCGCTATAGGCATGGCGGTTGCCAGCCGTGCCATGGGGTTCGGGATGGATATCTTGGGCAACGACATCGTCCAACGTGATGAGGCCGCACGCTTCGGGCTTCTATACACGAGCCTCAATGAGCTTCTCTCCGCTTCGGATGTTGTGACAATTCATGTGCCTCTGACTTCGGCGACCAAGAATTTGATCGGAGCTCGGGAGCTGAAAAGAATGAAGCCGGGTGCGCTTCTGATTAACACGGCCCGTGCGGGGGTCGTTCGTGAGGCGGCTCTTGAGAAGGCTCTGATGTCTGGGCATCTTGGCGGATACGCGGTCGATGTTTACGCTAAGGAGCCGCCAGATCCTACTTCCTATATGAGCCTTCCAAATGTGCTCACTACTCCACATATTGGATCATCGACGATGGAGGCGAACCTTCGAATGGGCGACATGGCGGTCGACAATATTTTGGCATTCATGAACGGGGCCGTACTTCCCAATAAAGTTACGGTGGTTGATAGGCTGAGGTTCTCTTAGGCGGTCGGCTGAATCACTCGCGCAGCTATTGGGCCCAGGAGCGGGCGAGTTCCTGGTAGCGGCGCGCAGCCAGGCTGCCGCGCTGCCAGATCAGGCGAAAGTCATGTTCTACAAAGAAGTCCGCAGGGGTGATGTCGCGCAGCTTGCCCTGGTCAAGCTCGCGCTGCACGGCCGCGCGATACATAAACGAAATGCCAGCCCCCGCCTGAACGCAGAGTTTGATGGCGGGGATGCTGGCGACCTCGAGCGTGCCGGCAAAGTCGCCTACGGCGAGGTCGCGCGCTGCCAGGTGCTTTTCGAGAATCTTGCGCGTGCCGGATCCCTCTTCGCGCAGAATGAGCCTGCGACCAAGCAGGTCCGTCAGGGACGCGGGACCGCCCGGCGCGTCAAACTCGTCCACGCACCCAACGGCAACATAGCGCTCTCGAGACACGGTGGCGAAGTCAAAGCGCTCCCGGTCAAAAGATCCCTCTACCAGAGCGAAATCTATGTCGCCAGCCTCTAGGCGCATCACAAGTTCATGCGTGTTGCCCACGCTCATCCGCACCAGCTCGTCGGGCTGCTTCGCCATGTGGCGGGCCAGCACGCGCGGCATCCAATAGTCGCAAATGGTGCGCGTGCATCCAAAACGCAGCGGCGCTTTGGCAGGTTGCGCTTGCGACAGGGCTTCCGCCTGCGTTTTGAGGCGTCCCTCATCGTTTTCCATGGTCTCCAGCGCGCGAAACAGCATAGCTCCCGCCGGCGTAAGTTCGCCGCGCCGGCCGCCCCTGTAGAACAGGTAGCATCCGTAATGCGCTTCAAGCTGGCGGATGTGCTGCGATACGGCGGGCTGGGTGATGTGCAGCTCCGCCGCCGCTCGCGTAAAGCTGCCCAGCTTGCACACGGCCAAGAACGTGTGGGTTCGGTAGTCCAGCATGGCGTCTCCTATGCTCAGATATCGTCCGCAGCCTCAACCACAGCGTCTAACGCGGCGTCGCCCGCGGCGTCGACTGGGACATCGTCCGTCGGCATCGTCCATATATAACAAATACTTATGGAGTGATAACCAAATGGGTGAAAAGAATTATAAACCAAGGTAGTACCATCTCTTTGCACATTCACCCGGCGGCGGGCTGGGAACAGCTGCACCGCATACGATAGCCGGTGGCCCGGCACGCGGGGCAGCGCCTAGGGAAAGGACGATGACATGGTGGAAAGAACGTGGGACAAGGTTCAAGATAGCTGGAGGGGCGTGGCGTTGTGCCTGCTTATCGCTCTGCCGGCATGGTTTTTGGGCAAGCGCTTCGACGTGATCG
>SAMEA3387473__coassemble_1635_pt1 | contig 15858 bp, 12 predicted proteins | sample SAMEA3387473__metabat2_low_PE_002 | metagenome-assembled genome bin SAMEA3387473 (sample SAMEA3387473) | Felis catus | biome: Faeces | place: United Kingdom | collected 2012
ATCGTCCAGCGGCAGGACCCCGGTTTTTGGTGCCGGTTACGGGGGTTCGAATCCCTCTGCCCCAGCCATTGCATTTCAGCAGGTCAGAGCACGTTTTCAGCTCTGGCCTGCTTTGTTTTTCGCATGGCGTGAACAATGGCGTGAACAATCTATGAACAATCTCGCCATTGATAGCAATAAAGCAAAAGGATTATCTAGCGACTTAACGTCTTCCCAACCTCTCCCCGCAACTCCCCGCACGCGCCCCTATGCAACAGGTCAACCACATAAAAATGCGGCGGGGGGATTAATCTGCTATGCCGCCGGGGTCAGGTTTGGAGTATATGGGGGGCATACCCCCGTGGGTGCCTCTAAAAGCCCTCCCGAAGGCATAGGGCTTATCTCTCCCCGTGCATTCGGTAATAGTGGCGCACTGGAAAGCCCGTAGATCTGAACGCTTGATGTGGTTTTCAGTAATCAGTGTGGAGCTGCTATGCCGCAGGGAGCAGGAACGGGCAAGGGGGAGGGGATACCCCCGTACCCCCTTTTTGGTTATTAAATAAAAGCGTTGAAAAGAAAGGTAGGGCTGTCGGTCTCCACAGGACCATGTAAAACGGCCTTCACAGGGGGGGGTACCCCCTAGAAGCGGGCCGCGCCCACCGCAGCGCCGTTTTCCAGCTCACGGACCTCGCGCACGCCTCCGCCCGCCCTCTATGCATCGGCACGGCACGGGTCCTTCCGCTAGTCGTGGCCTGTGCGGCGCTTTCGAGCGCAGGAAACCGCCTTATTCCGTTCGAACGGATTCGACTTCTAAACTAACGCGCTCTAGGTTCTGCGCCGATCCATAGGGTGCGCGGTGCTCGCGAGCGCCGGAAAGATAGATTTTTCCGATAGGGGAAAGTTGGCGTATTAGCTTACCCGCCATGCATCGGCGCAGTTAATTACCCACCAGAACGAAAGGAAATGGCCGAAAAAAGTTCTCCATAAAATTGCTCGTTTTTGCGCTCGCAAGAGCCCGCACAACTCCCGCCGCTGGAAGAACCTATAGGCTTTGTTGCTTCGTGCCCTCTTGCCCCCAAATAGCCAAATGCGAATTAGCGAGGCTTCAGCGCTCGGGCACGCCGTCTTATTGCACGGATATTCGCCCGTCTTGATCTGTCTCGAAATAGTCGAATTGCCCAAAAGCACCGTTGTATGCAAGCGTCACGTACTCTCTACACTCTCCACGGCGGTTCTTCACCGGGTACAATTCCACCTCAACGGTCTCGTTGCAGCGCTCTGCATCTTTCCTGCGGACTAAAGCCCACGCCGTTAAGCCCGTGTACTCAATCCAACTTGAGCCCCTGAATATGTCCGCGCCCGGATTCCCCCCGCTTTTGCCACTCTGCATCTCAGCGCCCTTTGCACGGCTTATTGCAGATATAGCTAGGACGGGTACCCCCGCCCGTATTCCAGCAAGGTTCAGCCTACGCGTGGCCTCCTTCATTGCCTGTTGTTCGTCTAAGTCGAATCCCGCATTGATGCATTGCAGGTAATCGACAACCACGAAAGAGCCGCCGTGCCTTCCACAGGCTTCTATCTCCATCTCTATATTTATCAAGTTCGCCCTATCGGGTTTGGTCGCACCGTCCACTATCCTGATGTTCGGGCAGTTAACCTGCAATTCAGTATCAGCATTCATAACGGGGTCGCTATAGACTTCCCAACCCAGTTCCGGATTGTTTCCATCAGCCTCGTGGGCCTCGAAACCAAGCTGCTCGAAATCCGCCCATCTGAAAGGCATGAGCCCATCGAGCACATAGGAAATCCTAGAGCCCATCCGCGCTCGCACCTCCCATTCAGGCAGTTCGAGGCTAATGATAGTCACACCGCGCTTATCCCCATTGCCTCTTGGATCATCGCAAGACGCAATTCTTGATGCAAGGTAAAGGGCGAATGCCGTTTTGCCCGCCCCGGTGGTTCCGCCTAGGAAATGCACCCCCGGCCTGAAACCCCCGCGCATTATCTTATCCAGTGTTGGTATTGTCGAGGGAACTGGTGGAGGCGATTCGGTATAAGCGCGTTGATATTCACACGTTCTCTTCGCTAGATTCCATTGCTCATAGGAAGCGGTTGTTAAACGTCCCGGTATAATAAGCTCTGGGCGCTCTCCTTGCGGGGTTCCAGACTGCATAAGTGCGCCCTCCTTCCATCTGTCAACAACTAGGGTTCGCCCGACCATAGGAGGGCGATACCCACTCTTTTCTTCTTATGGGGGTGTCTAGCACGCACCCCTTTAGGGGCTGTGGCGCACCCCTTTCATCTTTCTTTGAGGTGTCTGGGGCGCACCCCTTTCCCTTGGGGAAAACGGGGCAATCTGGCAGGATTCTATAGACTTGCGCTTTGCCCCTGTGGGCGGGGCCCAAAGGCGCTATGCACCCTTTATCTTTAAGGCCGCGCATCGCGTTCTTGACCTCATCGGGCGTAATTCCAAGTGAGGCTGCTATATCTTCCCTTGGCCTCCACGCCGTGCCCGTGCCGTCCCGCAACCTCTCCACCTTATATTGGGTAAGCGCGACAAATACCGCGTACTCTCGCCCGCTCACCTTTCGAGCTGTAAGTTCGGCGTTCCATTTTGCGTAGAGCGCTGTATAGGGCTCGCCCTTCACAGCCGCTCGCATCCGAGCTCGCGAGGCACGCCGTCTTCCCTGCGGCAACATAGGTGCCGTCCCTCGCTCCGACACATCGGCCTAAGCCCTCATGCCCGCGAAATCCAGCAGGGCACGGCGATTGACCCGCCACATGCTCATAACCCTCACTGCCTTTAACTTCCCCTGCTCGCACATGCGCGTTACAGTACGCTCGTGACAGCCTAGAAAAGCCGCAGCCGCACGCGGCGATACCAGTGCTTGAGTCCCGTCCGTTACCTCTGAGATCAATTCGCGCTTAGTCTCCTTTTCCATGGCCTCACCTTTCCGGGCGTGTTCCGCCCATATCCGGGGCGCGGGTGCGCCTTTGCTTGACAAATAAGACCATAGCAAAACAAAAAGACTGGTTTACCTGCTGAAACGTTGCGTACGAAACCATTGCTGAAAGCAAATCGCCCCTGTGTTCTTTCGCCATTTCTGCGCTATCCAAGTTTCGGGCAAAAGGAGAAACAAAAGAGCCGCGACTTTCTTTCAGCCACGGCCCCGACCCGTTTTCGCGTCTCCACTAAAACGGCACATCTACACTATCGTCCCGCCCCTTCAATCGGTGCTGCTCAGCGTAGCTGTGCGCATCATCAGCCCAGTCCATGAGCGCCCTCATTTCGTTCAGCACCCCCGCATCAATCAGCTCTGATATAGTCCCGTCCGCGACCTCGGTCATACTCTCATCAGATCCAAGCCCGCAAACATCCCTAAGAACATCACGGCCCGTCTTGCGCCTCATCGCGTTCTGGGCTCGCATTCGGCAAGTCATAATGCCGCCAATCGCATCGAGCTCGTTCTCTTCGGCATCGAACAGCGCCGCTATTATGGCGAACCGCTTCAAGTTCTTGCGGTCGTAGTCCGTCAAGCCATACAGACAGTCAACAATGAGGGAATACGCGGCATCGTAGCGTTCCCGTTCGCTCAGACAGCCGCAGGCTTCTCCAAAGCAAAAGGGGTCGAGCCTAGCCGCCTCGGCCTCTATCTCGCCGCTCAGCCTCCCTTCCATTTCATCCGCGATATAGCGGGCGAGCATATCGACAATAAAGCCCAACCGGTCGCACGGTATCTTTCTTGAATCTCTAAACCAGCTGTTCTGAATTTGGGATGAATAGCCGTTGCCCGATAGCTCTGCAAACGTGCTAAGAAAGCTCTTCATAGACGCATTCGGGGTTTCCAAAACCCAGCGAATAGCCGTCTCAAGCCTGTTGGCGGGAAATCCGCCCAAAGGATGCTTGGGGTTTTCCACTCGAATGCCCTTGCGTTCGAGCTCCCTATTGAAGCGCTTCCAATCTTTACTTTCCATGCGCTGCTCGTTTGTGGGCTTTGCTCTACCGCCTCTCCCCCTCTTTCTACCGTCCATCGGTGCCCGTCCCATCTAGCTCCAATATCTCCGCGACTGATTGGGCCTCTTCCAAGCAAGCGCCGTACACCTCTCCCATCCTGTTAGCCGCCCGCCTCTGTGCGTCCGGGTCAGCGCTTGTATAGCGGTTCAGGGTCATAGCCGTATCGGTATGCCCCATGGAGCTTGAAACGGTTTTAACGTCAACGCCGCTCGCAATGGCCGTTGTTGCGAACGTGTGGCGCAGATCGTGGAGCGCGGGTATCTTCCCTTCGGTTCCCACAAGCTCTAAATCCTCCGCTATCGAATGCCACTTAACCCAAAGCGTATGAGGATGCATGGGTACGTAATCCCTGGCGGCGTTGCCCCCGCGCGTTGTCTGGTAATCCTCGATAGTCCCCAGAACATACATGTTCTCGCTGAAGGAAATGCCCGCCTCTAGGCATTGGGCTTTCATAAGAGCCTTACGCGCCCTCAAGACGTTAGCCAAATCCTCGGGGAAATAAACGGTTCTGATGCTTGACCTGTTCTTAGGCTCCTTGAGGTAAAAGCCCGAAAAGCAAAGCGGGTTTACTATCGAATCGGCAACGTCCTTCTTGCTAGCCTTCCCGAACGACTCAGCCACCCTAAGCGTTTGCGCTTCTAGATCCACGTTCTTCCAACGCAGGGCGCACATTTCGCCGCGCCTCATTCCGGTATAAAGCGCCATGCGGATAGCAACGCTAGTTGGCAGCGTGGGCTTGATATTCACGTAGGCAAGCACCGCGCCACGGTCGGCCTCCGTAAGGCTGTTCGATACGGGAGCCGCTTGTTTGGGAGCCTTGAGGCCGCGCGTGGGGTCTTTGGGTATCAAGTCCCTATCACACGCCTGCCTCAGCGCCGCCCTCAGCAACACAAAGGCTTTGCGAACGCTCGCAGCCGAATACTCCCCCATAGCCTCGCGCATCCACTTTGAAATCACGTCCGGCTGCATATCGCGCAGCTCCATCTCGCCGATATACACGCCGATAACGTTATTGGCAAGGTGCCTATATCCGTCTACGGTTGACGGTTCAACGCTGATAGCACGTTCCTCGATATAGCCTGCAAGGTAAGTTGAAAGCGTTTGCCTTTTTGGAGCCTCCAACGCCTCTATTTCGGCCTGCCTCGTCTCTTCGTTCATCCGCACGCGCAACGCCTCGGCCTCCGCCTCAGCCGCCCGCCTGTGCGCTGTGCTACGCCCCTTATCCCTTCCGCGATGCTTTAGGAGCTTCGTTTTCTTCGTCCACTTCCCGCCCTCCACATAAGGGAACAGCGCACGCCACCTATCAGCACCGTATTCTGTAACGGAACAAGTAGCGAACTTTTCATCTTCTCGCACGTAAACCACCCTTTTCCGTGAACAATGACGTGAACAATCCGTGAACAATCTCGCCTTGTCTAAAGGATAAAACAGGGTCTTTATAGACACAATAGTCATTATTTACGCAGGTAGATTGACCGAGAAATTGCAGGTAGATAGCCTAGTCGTTTATGTACCTTCATTTTGGTGCCGGTTACGGGGGTTCGAATCCCTCTGCCCCAGCCATTAAGAAATAGCAGGTCAAAGCATGTTTTTGCTTTGACCTGCTTTCTTTTTCGCACAAGCGTGGACAATGCCGATGCTAAAAAAGTGCAATACAACGCGCAATCGCCCCGCTGACGCCGTTGCATGGGTACAAGCCAAGCAACTTGTTTTCATCCACCCGCATCTATTGGAGGCATCATGGCAAACCACGGCGGCGATATGTTCATCAAGGCGCTACAGGATCGTTTTACCTGCAAACGCTATGCCCCAGAGGGCCACATAAGCGACAGCGACTTCAACACCATTCTCGAGGCGGCGCGACTCTCCCCCAGCTCCTTTGGCATGGAGCCCTGGAAATTATTGGTGGTCGAGAATCAAGAACTGCTCCAGCAGCTGCTCGACTGCTCCTGGGGCGCTAAGAAAAACGCCGATCGCACGGTAATTCTGCTTGCCCGCAAGAACCTTACCGCTCAAAGCGAATGGGCGCATGACATCTGCCATAACGTGCAGGGCCTCTCCCCTCAGGACGAGAAAGCTCGCTTGGAGATGTTCCAGACCTTCCAGAAGCGCGACCTGCGCGTTCTTGAAACATGTCCGCAGACCCTCGATCCCAAGCGCGCGCTCTTTGACTGGGCGTCCAAGCAGACCTATATCGCTCTTGCCAACATGCTCTCCGCCGCCGCCGTGATGGGCATCGACGCAACCCCGGTCGAGGGCTGCACCTTCCCCGAGCTCGAACGAGTGCTGGCGGGCAGCGGCATCATCGATACCGAGGAGTGGGGTGTATCCGTCCTGGTGCAGTTTGGCGTCCACGACCCCAGCCATCGTCCGCACCCCAAGCTTCGCCGCCCCTTTGCAGACGTAGTCGAGTACCTTCGCTAGCACATCAGCAAACGCGCGACGCGAAAAAGGAGCCGGCACCGCCATCAAGAGATTCACCCTCCCTGGTCGCGATGCCGGCCCCGCCGACTCACAGCTATGATCTAAGAGTATTAAATACTCTAGTTGGCTTTACGCGCTTACCGCGGCGCCGTCTACAGAGTCCTCGTCATTGAACTCGCCAGCCTTGTAGGCAGCGGCACCCATAGCGGACCACTCGGGCTCTTCGTCCGGCATGCTACCGGCTTCCTTGGTAAAGAGCTCCTTGAGGCAGTTGTAGGCAACCATGATGCCCAGAGCCATAAGAAGGATGGCAAAGACCAACTGCAAACCAGATGTGGCCATGACGGCCATACCGCCCGCCTGAAGCGCAGTCACGCAACCAAGCGCGCTCTGAACCAACGAGGTGAAGGTGCAGGCAAGCAGGAACGCAACGGGAACGTAGAGCATGAAGCCCTTACGGCCCGTGGCCTTGCAGAAGACCGCGATGGTGATCATGGTCATGCCGCCCAGCAGCTGGTTGGAAGCACCAAACAGAGGCCAGATGTTTGCATAGCCGCCAAAAGCGAGAGCAAGACCCGGGACCAGAGTCACCGCGGTGGCAAGCCAGGGATTGGTAACGACCTTCATGAAGCCGGTCGCGGACGAGGAGTCCTCGGCAGCGAGGGCATCGTTAGTGGTAGCGAAGAACTCCTGGAAGGAGAGGCGGGCGATGCGCGCCACGGCGTCCAGGGACGTAAGGGCGAGGGCGGAAACGCACATGGTCATAAAGACGGTTGCGACGGTGGCATCTACGCCAAAGGACGTCATGCCGCGAGCGATGCCCTGAGAGAAGATCTGGAAGGGCGTTGCGGCGACCCCGTTGTTGAGAGCTCCGGTACCAGCGGTGTTGAGATCGCTGAACATGATGCCGGCGATAACGACGGCGAGGATGCCAACAAAGGACTCCAAAACCATGGCGCCGTAGCCAACAGGCAGGGCATCGGATTCCTTCTCAACCTGCTTGGACGAAGTGCCAGAAGAAACCAAGCTATGGAAGCCGGAAAGAGCGCCGCAAGCGACGGAGACGAACAGGAGCGGGAAGACGTTCTTACCAGATGCGGACAGGGCGGCAAGGGTGTCACCGTCAACGATCATGGGAGCGGTCATGGTTGCCTTGCCGGCAGCGCCCAGAACCACAATGCCAACCACCGCGCAAGCGATCATAACCAGCATCATGATGCTGGTAAGGTAGTCGCGCGGCTGCTTAAGCGTCTGGATGGGCATGGCGGCAGCGAAGACCAGGTACACCATGATGACGGCAAACCAGCCCATCTTGTCCAAGTAGACGGGGAGCTGCATGCCCACGGCAAACATAACGACCATCAAGACAACGGCGAGGGCGAACTCTTTAGCGCCGGTAAGGTTCCACTTGCGGCAGCCCCAACCAAAAGCGATGGCCACAAAGGTAAACAGCATAGAAATGGTACCGGCGGTGCCGCCCGCATAGGACTTGGCGTAATCGACCGCGCCGCTGGTAGCATCGACGACGGTCTTGAACGTACCGGCGACCATATCGGTGAACGCGGCGATAACAATGATGCAGAACAGCCAGCTGAACAGCAAGAACAAACGACGACCCGTGCGACCGATGTACTTATCGATCAGCTGGGCAAGAGACTTGCCGTTGTTCTTCATCGATGCGTACAGCGCGCCAAAATCATGAACGGCGCCAAAGAAGATGCCGCCCACCAGCACCCACAGCATAACGGGCAGCCAGCCAAACATCATGGCGACGATAGTGCCCGTAACGGGACCCGCGCCGCAGATCGACGAGAACTGATGCGAGAACGCGGTGAAGCAGGAGGCCGGAGAGAAGTTCTTTCCGTCCATCATGCGGCGCGCCGGCGTCAGCTGCGCGTTGTCCACGCCCCAGCTCTTGGCGAGCCAGCGGCCATACACCAGGTAGCCAGCGGCCAAAACAACCGCAGCGACTACGATTACTGCAACTCCATTCATTGAAGCTCCTTCCCCCAAGAAACTCGTCCAAGCCATAAAAAAACAAGGGCCGTCGATTCATCTCGACGGCCCTTGCACCACTCATAGCCGCCCGCTATCGCGCGGGCAAGCCAAAGCATGCGTGCCCGCGTTAGCTAATAATGCTGATAATAATTAGCTGGGCTTGCTGCATGGCTCTAACAACTTTCTTACGTAAACGTGCGCACTGGATGCGCTACCACTCCCTCGTGGAACGATTAGCCAGTTTGTCACTTTATCTAGATGCAGTCAAATAACGCTCCCTTTCGTTGCGGGCGTGTAAACGTCTCGTTTCAAGCGTGAGAAGCGGTTCCTACAAGCGGCCTATCGCAGCGACTCTACAGCGTCATGTTTGGATCGGCATCCATATCGAAACCGGCATAATCGCCTTCGCGGTATTTACGTCGAGCGACCTCGGCGATCATGGCAGCGTTGTCCGTGCACGCATGCTGCGGGGGAAGCGTCACGCGAACGCCCCTGCGGCTCAGCTTGCGGACAAGGAGCTCGCGCAGGTGCGGGTTGGCCGCCACGCCTCCGCCAAGGCAGTATTCCTTGGCACCCGTCTGCTTGAGCGCATCCCAAGCCTTCTTGAACTGGACGTCGAACACGGCGGCTTCAAAGGACGCTGCGAGGTCGGGAAGGTGGATGGTACGGCCCGCTGCGGCCTCCTGCTCGATATAGGTAACCACCGCGGTCTTAAGGCCCGACAACGAGAACCGGTAATCATGGCTATGCATCATGGCGCGGGGGAAATCAATCGCCTTGGGATCGCCGTCCTCGGCCAAACGCGAAATGATAGGACCGCCCGGATACCCCAGACCCAACGCCTTGGCAACCTTGTCGAAGGCCTCGCCCACGGCATCGTCCAGCGTCTCGCCCAGTACCTCGTAATCGCCCCACGCGCGGACATGCACCAACATGGTGTGGCCGCCAGAAACCAGCGTAAAGATAAACGGCGGCTCCAAATCGGGCGTTGTCAGCAGGTTGGCGTACAGGTGGCCTTCCAGATGGTTGACGGCGATAAGCGGCTTGCCCGCGGCAAATGCGAAACCCTTTGCAAAGGCAACGCCCACAACCAGCGCACCAACCAAACCGGGACCCTGCGTAACGCCAACGGCGGCGAGCTCGCCGGGGGCAACGGGATCCGCCAGTCCCAAAGAAGCGGCAGCTTCCTCGAGCGCGGCATCGACCACGCCCACGATCACCTCGACGTGCTTGCGCGAGGCGATTTCCGGCACAACGCCACCAAAGCGCGCATGGAAGTCAATCTGCGTTGACACCTGGTTGGCGAGCATCCTGCCCGCCGCATCGATAATGGCGACCGCAGTCTCATCGCACGAGCTCTCGATAGCCATAACCAAAGAGCCCTCTTCCAAAAGCCTGCGTTCGGCGTCGCTTCGCCGCGGCTCAGGCAGGGGCCACGGACGAGAAGCGGCAGCAGTCGGCTCCGGAGACGCAGCGTCTACCGGCAAGACCAGCGGCAACGCCGCGGTCATGATGCACGCATCCGCGCCAGTCCCATAGTAGCCGCGACGTACTCCGCTGCGGGAAAATCCCAACGACTCGTACAGCGCGATCGCCGTGATGTTATTCGCTTCGACCTCAAGCGATGCGGTAGTGCAGCCAAGCATCTGGGCATCATAGCTCACATGGGAGAGCAGCTTGCGCGCGATGCCCTGACGGCGACGATCAGGCGCCACCGCGACATCAAGGATCTCTACGTCGGTATCGATCGCCATGCCTCCCGCGATACCCACCAACTCGCCATTGTCATGCGCAACCCACCAGGAACGGGGCGCCGCAGCATCCGACGCCAGCTCGGACATAAATTGTTGCGGAGACCAGGGCGTGTGGCTCGCGTCGGCAAAACACGTCGCTTCGAGCTCGGCGGCGGCTTCTGCGTCCGCGGGCCCCATGGGACGGAACTGCAGGTGTCTTCCGGCCAGCTCGTCCGCAACGCCCGTGACCTCGCTCTTCGCACTCTGGGCCAGACCAAGACGCTTGCGCTCGTTCTCCTCCGCATCGGACAAGCGGGTATATACGGGCAAAACCTGCGCGGGGTCGCCGCTCTGATCATGCAGCATTGCCCTGGAGCTGGCGGCGGCGAGCAGCAAACCCTCTCCAGAAGGCCACCAAAGCTCGCGATCGAGAACGCGATCCATCAGGCCGGCCTCTTCAAACAGCTTGGCATAGCGCACCAAGCCGTCTCCCGTGATCTGCAGCTCGCTGCAATCCGGACGCGAAGACCACTCTTCAACGGCGACAGCGGCCTTGACAACGCACTCACGCTCAAACAGGCGATGCGGCCCGTCCTCATCAACGCTATAGAGCGCGGGGTACACCTCGCCGCGCATGGCGTCCGCCGCCACGCCAAGTAAACCGCGAACGCCGGCGCGCCACGCAGTCCATGCAGAAGCATCAAGCGTGGACACCCCGTACAGGGGCACGCCCGCGCCACGGGCAAGTCCCTTTGCCGTAGAGATACCAATGCGCACGCCGGTAAACGACCCCGGACCGCGCCCCACCAACACAGCGCCCACTTTATCCATGGACGCACCGGCATCTTGAAGAACTGCGTCGACCGTATTCACCAACTCCACATTGGCATGACGGCGGCACATGTGGTCCTGGTGGGACAGAAGCTCAACGCCGCCACCATCCGGGGCCGCCGTCCACTCTGCGCACGCGCAGGCGAGCATATCCGTCGAGGTATCAAGTGCAACTACTAACATGGTTTCAAACCGTTTCCTGTTCCTATGGCGCCGCAACCCTAGGCGACGTCTTTCATCGCGGCGTCAATTTGCGCCGCAAGCTCCTCTGCCCGCTTCCCAAACGGCTCAAGGCGAATAGAACGCCGGTGCTCCCCTTGACGTTCGATCACCACGGACAGGTATTCATCACACAGCTCGTCTTGGAACTGTTCGCCCCACTCGAGCAGGCACGCGCCTTCGTAGCCAAGCACGTCGAAGATGCCCGTATCTTCAAGTTCGTAGGCATGCTCCAAACGATACAGGTCAAAGTGAAAAAGCGGAATCCTGCCGCCGTCATGCACCGCCATCAGTGCAAACGTTGGACTGGTCACGGGATGGGCATCACCCAGGCCGCGCGACACGCCCTTAGTGAAATGGGTCTTGCCCACACCGAGCCCGCCGGTGAGAATGAGAACATCGCCCTCGTTCAGAAAAACCGCGACCAGTTCTCCAAAGCGCTCGGTATCCTCGACCGACTCGCTCTGATAGCAGCGCCCGTCCTCTCGCGTTAATGACATAGCCGCTACTCCTTAAGCCTGGGCAATGCGTCTGAATGCACCACGGCATCCCGCTGCTCATCCTGCGGGTGACGAGCGAGATAATCGCCCAGCATTCTAAAGTCCGCCTCCAGCAACTCCTGCCAAGCCGGGTTGCGCAGAGCCGCCGCAGGATGGAACGTGGGCATAACCACAAAATGACCCATCTGATGGAACCTGCCGCGAAGCTTGGTAATACCTATCTCCGTCTTCAGCACAAAATGCGTTGCAGGATTACCCAGCGTAACGATGATGTCCGGCCAGATGCTGCGAATCTGCTCGCGCAGAAACGGGGAACAGGCCAGCACTTCGTCGGGCTTGGGATTACGATTTGCCGGCGGGCGGCACTTAAGAACGTTGGCGATATAGATATCCTCTCGCGCAAGCCCGGCTAGAGAGAGGATACCGTTAAGATTCTCCCCCGCCCTGCCCACAAAGGGCTCGCCCTGCAGGTCTTCGTTCTTACCCGGCGCCTCTCCCACAAACATGACGCGCGCATGGGGATTCCCCACTCCAAAGACAATGTTGTTACGCGTCTCGCACAGAGGACACAGGCGACAATCGCCCAGCACCGCGCGAATCTCGTCCAAAGTCACCTCGCGGGGAGCTTGATTGTCATGCCCGGGAATATGCATTACGCCCATGGGGCCTCCTAGATATAAACCTTCTCGAGCCGCATGCCAAACCCGCAAGCAACCTCATAGTTGATGGTGCCGCGCAAGCGAGCCATCTCGTCCATGGTAATTACCGCATCACCGTCTTTGCCAACGATGGTAATCAGGTCGCCCACCTCTGCCTCGGGCATTTGCCGTGCCGGCGTCTGCTGGATTGCGACCATACATTGGTCCATGCAGATATTGCCCACCTGGCGAATCCGCTGTCCACGATAGAGAACATCCATCTTGTTGGACAGCGTGCGGGACAAGCCGTCTGCATATCCAATGGGAATAGTGCACACCTGAACGCGGGCGCGCGGAACGCGGAATGTGAAACCGTATCCCACTCCCTCGCCCATCGCCGGATGAATAGTGCGCGTCACACGGGCGCGAACGCTCATAACGGGTTCAAGCGGCATGATCGAGGCGCTCTTTTCGCAGGGCTGCAGTCCATACAAGCCAATGCCCGCTCTGATCATGTCAAATTGCATCGAATGATCCAGCATGGAAGCCGGCGTATTGCTGCAATGCACGATGCCGCATTCAAAACCCGCATCCTTCATTGCGGCGACGGCTTCGCTAAAGCGCGTGCACTGCAGTCGATAATCCCAGCCATCGGGATCGTCTGCCGTGGCAAAGTGCGTAAACACGCCATCGCACTCGATACCGCGATGGAAGTCGATCTCGCGCCTAAACTCAAGCACGTCGGTAAAGTGCACGCCAATCCTATTCATGCCCGTTTCGATCGCCATGTGGTACTTGCCCACGCATCCCATCTCCACAGCGCGCTCACCATAGGCAAGGGCGAATTCGGACGAGTAGACCGAGGGCATGATTTGATATTCAAGCAAGGTATCGCAGGCGTCGATTGGAGGCTCGTTAAGAACCAGAATGGGAGACTTGATTCCGCCCTCGCGCAGCTGAACACCCTCGGAAACCGTGGCGACCGCGAACATGTCCGCACCGGTAGCATGCATGATCTTGGCACACTGCACGGCACCGTGACCGTACGCGTCAGCCTTGACCACGCAGCATAAACGCTTGCCATACCCAAGAAGGTTCTTAAATGCTCGCGTATTGCGGCGAAGCGCCCCCTGGTCAATCTCTACCCATGCCCAACGAGTTGCGGGCTCTTTGCTACTAGGCATCGCTATTCTCCTTTGGAAGCCGCAGCACCCAGCCCTGTAAGGGCATGCATCGCCTCGTCCTCTACCAATTGTAAAGCCTGACCAATGACATCGATGAGGTCGGTTGCTATCACGCTGCGCTCGCCCATCTCAGCCGCCGCCGCAAACCCCGTATAAGAGTGAACGGTCACGGCGTAGGCGCCAAACTCCGGCCATGCATCTGACTGAGCATGCGCCGTTGCAACTATGCCGGCAATAATGCCGCTTAGCACATCACCAGAACCGGCGGTGGCAAGCGATGTGGGGCCAGCCGTGGGGATCAGCACCTTATCTACGCCAACCACAGCAGTTGTGGGGCCCTTGGCAATAACAAGCATGTTATCCGAGCCGCAAGCCCATAAAATGCGCTGAGAAGCCTCGATTGCACTGCGAAGGTCATGAACAGGGTCTCCCGCAACGAGACGAGAAAGCTCGCGATGATGCGGCGTCAAAATCAGCGCACCGTTACGACGAAGTAATTCAGGCGTTTTATCGATTCCGTCAATAGAGCCACGACCCAGGCAGTTCAACGCATCGGCGTCGAGAATTAGGGGCACATCGCTCTCCAAAAGGCCGCTGACCACTTGCATGCAGCCCGATGCCGTCGTCATACCAGGACCGCACAGAACAACATCGTATTTTGGAGCGATCTCACAGATGACGGAACGAGCAGCCGCCCCAAATGAACCACGGGAATCAGAGGGAATGGCGACAGCCGGAATGGAGGGCAGCGCGAGGCGAATGAGGTTGGCACAGGAATCCGGAGCGGCAACGGTAACGTATCCGGCGCCCGCGCGGGCTGCAGACTTGGCAGCCATCATGGCAGCTCCAGGGTACATCGCGGAGCCCGCGACAACTAGCACAGATCCGCGAGAGTACTTGTCGATGTTGCCGGGAAGAGGCTCAATAAAATCGACCAAATCAACGGGGTCGACAAACTCTGCCGCATGATCTACCTCACCAATAACCTCATCAAGGCTGTCGTACAGTTCTCCGCAAACAAGCTCGCCGGCAAACTCCGGGCCATCGCCACTATAAAGGCCAATTTTGGGAGCGAGCATGGTCGCAGTCAAATCAGCGCGCACGCACGCTTCAGCGCGCTCTCCGGTCTCAGAATCAAGACCAGAAGGCACATCGACCGAAATCACCGAGGCGCCGGTCTCATTGAGAGCGGAAATCCATATATTAAACGGGGGGCGAAGCTCACCATGGAACCCCGTACCGAGAATGGCGTCAATTACAAGGTCAGATTGCTCAATAAGCTCAACGAGCTCATCACGCGAAGGCCCAACATGAACAGAAACGTCACGTCCAGCAGTTCGACGAGCAACATGACGAGCCAGCGCACTTGGAATTTCATCGGGATCGACGGGGGTTACAACGTGAACGTCGGAACCCTTTTGACTAAGAATGTCGGCGGCCACCCATCCGTCACCACCGTTATTGCCAAATCCGCAAAGAACCAGAACGCTCTTGGGGGAACGAGTCTCAGCAAGGCTCGCAACAAACTCTCCGGCAAGCTCCATGAGCTCTGCTTTTGAAGTGCCCTCTTTTTCGATAAGGTCCTCGAGTCGACGAACCTCTTCAGTACTCAAAACCGGCTTCATCTCAATTCTCCTATTCCGTGATTTGAGATTCTCCAGATATAGATACAAGCTCAGCATCCTGAACACGCTCAAGTTCCTCTAGAACGCTTTTAGCCTCTCTAAACGAGCGTGCAATACGGTCCTTTTCCGACTCCCTATCGGGCTTTTGCTTAGGTCGAGCATCTTCGGTAATTGTCATAGCATTTGCAACGGCGACATCATTGGTGAATGAGAGCGAGATAGCGACTTCAACAATTCCAAGATCCTGAGCAATCTCAAGAGCTCGGCCATTAAGAACGGCAACGGGCTTTCCAGAAGCGTCACGAGAAACAGAGACATCTTGTCTACCAATTCCAGAGCTAAATCCCGTACCGAGAGCCTTTAAGACGGCCTCTCGAGCAGCAAATCGGCAGGCATAATGAGCAGCTGGGCGATTCGAAGACTCGCAGTACGCCCGCTCTTCATCTGTAAAAACACGCGTAGCAAAAGAGGGAGTCCTCTTAAGAATGGACTCCATACGAGCAATCTCAACAATATCAACGCCAATACCAGCGCGAGCCATAAACACACCTCCCAGCCATAACGCATATCCGCAATATTGTAACGGCTTAAGAGGAATGATGAGGCGACATGGAGCCGATAGCAAACGCTCAGCAGAGACGTGCTCAAAAGACAAACAAAGAAGCGGGGCCCCGGAGGGCCCCGCTCTGCACCTATATGGAAGTGCCGTCCA
>SAMEA3387473__coassemble_1677_pt1 | contig 14513 bp, 15 predicted proteins | sample SAMEA3387473__metabat2_low_PE_002 | metagenome-assembled genome bin SAMEA3387473 (sample SAMEA3387473) | Felis catus | biome: Faeces | place: United Kingdom | collected 2012
GAATAAAACGCAGAATGAAAGCAATCTTAGACTCGAGTACAGACTATTGACTAGATTGGAGTAAGAAATGGCCAAGGAAACTAAACGGGAGCGCTTCGTGCGCATTGCAGTGGCCCGTACAAATCGCATCATCGACAACATGAGGCTGCTTGGGAATTGCTCCAGCAAATCGAATTACGAGTACACAGACGAGGATGTCAAGAAGATTTTCAATGCTCTTGAGAAGGAGTTGAAGCAGACGAAGAACCGGTTCCTCGGGGTCGACTCCAAAGAAGAACGCTTCACCTTGGAATAGGAGACGAAGATGGCCAGGATAGGATGGCGATTCCCCCCCTCTGTCGGGTGGAACGAAACAGGGTTTCAACAACAACGACGTGGAGGCCTTTCGCGGCGAAGAGCTTATGGACAATCTTGCCCGCGAAATCTGCCAGAATTCCCTTGATGCCAAGCCCGAGGGGGTATCGGGTCCCGTTAAGGTGGTGTTCGAGTTGAGGAGCGTGTTGGCCTCTACGTACCCTCTTTTCGCCGAATACAGGAATTGCATCCAGGGATGCCGAAAGTATTACGAGAGCAATATGGGCCATCAGCTCGAGCAGTTCCTCGGTGATGCTGATGAGATGCTGGCGCGCGAGGAGATTCCCGTGCTCGTCGCCAGCGACTACAACACGAAGGGTCTCGAGGGTTCGAGGTCCCGCGATATATCCAAGTCATGGGAAGCCCTCACCAGTGCCGACGGAATCTCTGCAGAGAAGAACGACGATTCGGGAGGTTCTTTCGGTATCGGAAAGAATGCTCCCTTCGCATGCTCCGCGCTGAGAATGGTCTTTTACAACACCCTTGCATCCGACGGTGAGTCGGCTTTCATCGGTGTGGGGCGCCTTGCAACCTTCCATGACACGGATACGGATGAGGACACGCAGCGAGTTGGCCGCTATCAACTCAACGATGATGAGAACCGTAGGTGGGATCCCATCTACCCTGAGTCCAATGATGCTTTCAGGGATCTATTCAAGCGAGATGAACAGGGCACCGACGTCATCATCCCTGGATTCGCCCTAGAGGACGAGTGGGAGCAGGCGCTTGAAAAGTCGGTTGTAGAAAGCTTCCTCGTAGCTATCGGCGAAGGTAGGCTTGTGGTCGAGGTCCGTGGAAAATCGGGAACAACGCTCATTGACGTGGACAGCCTCCCCCGTCTGGTTGAGAATTACAAGCAAGATCGGCAGATGGTCGACACTTGGAGACTCTACGAGGCGTACGCTCACCCCGACAAGAGAAGGACGTTGTCCATCCTTGGGCAGGACGATGTCGAGGTGTTCATCGCGTCCCGTCCCGATTTTGGGAAGAAGATAGGTTTCTTCCGCAACACGGGGATGAGGGTCTACTACACGTACAGGAATATCTTCCAGCATTACGCCGCCCTTGTCGTCATTAGAGAAAAAGAGCTTGCCAGCCTGCTCCGAGAGACTGAGCCCGCACGGCATAACAAATGGGATCACAAGAACATATCCGCGGGCACGAAGGAGGGCAAGGAAAAACGAGAGAGGGCACGCAAGGCAATCAAGAGCATCAACGACCAGCTGCTCGAACTGCTAAAAGCGCAGTTTGAGGTAGGGTCAAAGTCGTCAATGGATGCGGCGGGGGTCGGTGAATACCTTCCCGACTCATCTGAGGACGGCGACGAGGCGATAAAAGGGTCGGATGCGCTTAGGGCCAGAATCAAAATCGGCAAAGTTAAGAAGCCAAACGCAAAGGTGGGTTTAGACCCCTTTACCGAACAAGGCAAGAAGGACGAAGGGGAGGTTTCCCCGGGAGATGTCCACAACCACACCAAGCATCCGAATCCAAGCGACGACACCCCAACGCCTGCCGTTACCCCCGGAGGTACAGGCGGCGCTGGGGCGAATGGGGTAGCTCCCGGCGCGGGCGCGAAGACCGTTACTACACCCAACCTGCTCAAGAAGAGGGTGTTCATGATTTCGTCCGCCCAGGGCATTTATAAATGCATCATAGAGTCGAAAAACGATTGCGCGCAGGTCTTTATCTCTTTCAACTCCCGGGGTGAAGACGGGAGAAGCAAGCGCCTTGAGCTCTCGATGATCAAATGTAACGGCTCCGTGGTTCCAGTCAGAGATTCGGTTGCCGGACCAATCGCCTTGGAGGCGGGTATGCCCGTGGTGTGCTTCGCGACGTTTGAGCGTAAAGAGAAAATGATGGTTGATGTGCAGGTGACGGGGGTGGCCAAATGAGCGGAAAGATGAATGCTAGCTTCCCCAACCCCGTTTTGCTCCCGGACGGTGACGACTATCTGAAGGGATGCAGCTTCAGCTTGGAAATCAACGAGGAGAACATAGTTGTTGACGATTCGGATATCTGCATCCCAGTCAGTTACGCTCTGGAGAGCGATACGCTTCGCAAGCTTGTTAAAGAAGGCAAAGCGGTTGTTGCCGTGAGCTCGAAGAGCCCATCTGCGTCGTTCAGCCAGCTGAACGTGTTCGAAAACGACACGAGCAATGAGGTTCTCAAAATCGGTAAGTACTCCGTCCTGAACAGGATAGATGTCCAAGGCATTGTTATTGCGACAGCACCGTTTCGCTTTGAGGACTCAGATGACCTTAACCCGGACTATTTCGACGGCTCCATGTTTGAAATCAGGAAGGGAGACATCCTCGCGCTTGACACGGTGCAGTATGTCTACATTGATGACAGTGAACTCGAGCAGCCTTTGACATCAATCTTCACTATCAGGTGTGGCGGCCAGCAGGAAGCGAAGCTTGTGCCAGGCTTTTCAGATGAGAAGATCGTCATTTCGCTATCCGATGAGTTCTTTGGCCTGTATAGCAAGTTCGTCGCATTCAATAATGGTGCCCTGGCTCGTTACGCCAGCGGCCTTGTCGTATTCCCCGTCCTGGTCGAGGCCATCTCCATAATGACCGGAAGGTCCAGCCAAGGAGCGGACGCCTATGAAGACAAGCGCTGGTTCAGGGCAATTGAAAAGAAAGCCGCTGCGAGGGGTATCGACATCAGCAAGTATCAAGATTCGGCTGCAACGCTCGCCGACCAACTTTTGGGCGATATCTCATACGACGCTTTGCGGCAGTTCGAGGAGACCTTCGAGGCTGAATTTAACAATGGCGACATGGAGATTCTGGGGGGTGCAGATTAATGCAACTTAAGTATTTTACAGACCATGCCTATGAAAGGCTTCTTGCAGACATCGATAAGAACTCCAGATTCTATGCGGGTGATTTCGGCTGGCTTGACGATTACTTCGCCGGAGCGGGCGATTACTTCCAGCGTTCTTCAGTAAGTGTTTCGCCTCTCAGTTTATATCGTGCTGCCGCCGAATCGTTATCGGACGAGCAGAAGGCAGAGGAGGATTTGACCAACGTTCGCATCGTGTATGACGGGATGAAGAATCTCACGCCGTGGCAAGCATCGAACAAGTACATGTGGACGTATCTTTGCCATGCGAACAAGGAATGCTGGGAATACATCCAGCATAGATGGCTGGATGCAAACAGGGAGAGCACTGTAAAGACCAGGTTTTTTGTCACAACTCCAGGGAGCCTGCTCAATGACAATGCCATATCAAGGCTTTGGTGGTACGGATACTTCACTTATGACGAAAGCCTCAGCGATCCTTACATGATGACAAGAATCTTGCTGACCAATCAGACAGTGTGCAGTGATGTCATCGACACCCTGAACCGAACTAATCCGAACAGAATGCAGGGGGTCCTGCTGGCTATCGAGGAGTTCAAGGAAGAGATGGGGTCTACCAAGGGTCTTGTCGAATACGTTCGCGAGTGCAATCGTTACTTGAACAGGTATGCAGCTGTAACTGTTCTTGACTATCTTTCAAAGGATGAGATAAAGGACATTGCCCTCGGCTTTCTTCGCGAGGTACGGAAATCGAAATAGGCAGGTGTTTTAAGCTGAAATAGGCGGCCCTTGGTAATCGCTACTGCCAGGGGCCGCCGTCGTTGTGAAGGAGGAATCGACATTGCAAGGCCTTTCTTGGCAAGTTGCCCTGTTCTGCCCAACCTGCGGTAACAGTCGATTTTCTAATGAGGAGACAAGCAACGGAGAATGAACGAAAGATTATGTTTTACCTGCGCTAACTACAACCGTAGCTTCACGAAGCGAGGCCTCATCGGGCGGAACTCCGACGTTTTTTGCCAAAGTTGATGAAATAGTCGAGGAGGTTGCCGCGGACATTCAGAAGGAGCTGAACAATATGGCTGCGTAGACCCTTCTTGGAAGTTTTCCGTTCGTACGGGATGCGATGATGAAGTCACAGGCAGGACCGGCTGACGGGAGGAAGACGTGGGCGTAGCGCACGAGGTCGACGATCTGGTTGGGAGGGTGTTTTCGCTCCATCTGGTCCAAATGGCCGAATTCTTATGCAAAGTCGAGGTCAGGCGGGGCGAGGAGGCCTTCGCCACGGCGTGCGCCTCGCTCCCGGACCCGGAGCGCTGTCCGCGCCGCCTCGACCCCCGGCTCACCAAGAGGGGCCACGACTCCAAGGGGCGCCAGCGCTAGCCCTGCTGCGCACCGCCTGTTAATGTGCAATAAGAATTGGTCCTGATGATCACTGGTTCTTGAGCACCACGGTCATTAAAAATTGAGCAGAAAGAGCATGAGGGCCGCGCCCCTGGATTAAGTTCGCATGCAGCCTACGACGCGGCTACGATACGAGTCTCATCGATGAACGCCTCGTCGACGTCTACGCACAAAATGCAGCGGGGCGGGTTGTGAAACGTTGCCTGGGGGAGTGCCTTGCCCTTGTCGATGTACTCGGCGATGAAGAGTCTCAGCGCGATTGAGGCGTCTTCGCACGCCTTCGGGATGGAGGCTCCGCCGCCGAAGCAGCCGGGAAAAGCCTGGGGTGTGACGATCCATTCGTCTTCTACCCACTCGATGTCTGCCTCGTAAACGTATGTAGCCATGTCTGTGTCCCTTGTCTGGGTCAACGCTCGCAGCCGCGTTTTAGTTGCGGGGGAGTTGATATTACCTGTCTGACTCGCATTTATAGCGAGAACCTCGCGAGCGGCATGCGCGCGTATACTTGAACGGTGCCAAAGGTGCCGCCCGCCACCGGATATCGCAACGGATATCGCGAGCGTTCGCCGTGTTAAGTTGCCGCGGTAGGCGAGTCGATCTTACACATGGGGAATTGGAGGTTCGCTATGACCGCTTCTGAGAATGACAAGGTTGCCGCCGCGACATCTACCGTCATGATCGACGTGCCGCAAGAACTCCTCGTCCGTTATGGCAAGCTGGCGGAGACCACGGGGCGCTCCAGGGAATTCTTGATGAACGAGGCACTGGAGCACTCTATCGACAAGCTTGAATACGAGTTTGGGCTACTCAAGAAGGTTGAGGACTACCGCGCCGGCAAACTGGAAACGTATTCGCTTGATGAGGTTCGCGAGGCGTTGGGTTTGGACTAGCAAGAGCGATTTTGCTGCTGCGCCCTTGCGGCGCGGCGGCTATTGCGTGAGACGTTGCGCGGTTACGCGTCCAGCATCTCCATGGCCTCTTCCATCGTGTACGTCACGGGGTCTTTGCGGGACTCCTCCATTGCCTCCTTGTATGCCTTCGCGTCCATCTCGTCCTCGATGCGTTCCAGCGCGGATTCAAGCAGGAAGCTGGCCACGTCCAGGCCGTGCTTGCTCGCGGCGTGCTCGGATATAAATGACAGCTCTGCTTCATCCATAGAAACGGAAACAACTACGTTCATGGCTTCCCCCTAACTCGTGTGCTTACTCGGCATCATACCCCCTGGATTGCGAGTTGATTGGGCACTGCTGGAAATGAGGGACCGCTGTGCAGCGCGCATGCTGCGAGGTGGGTTGATGTCACAACGCAGAATTCTCGTCCAAAGACGCTAAATAATCTACTTACAGCGAAAAAACGCGATTGAGTGTCTAAAAAAGCTGCCAACTGCAATACTATGTTCAAAAAGCCGGCCGAGAACTGGCGTGATGTCGGATTGAGTGGCATGCCAAAACTGGTCGGCGGCGGACCTAGAGGGAGGCGCGGACATGATCTGCATTCGCTCCATCGAGCTCACCAACGTTAAGAACGTGGGGCACGGGCGCATCGAGTTTAGGGACAGCCCGTTTGGCACGCGGGTGACGGGGATTTACGGGCAGAACGGGTCGGGCAAGACCACGGTGGTGGACGCGTTTGAGTGCGTGCGCGCGCTTATGTGCGGCGAGCCGCTGGGGAAGAGCAGCGCGGACCTCATTGGCCCGTCGTCGCCGCTAGCGACCATTGAGGTGGAGCTTGAGGTGACGCGGGGCTCGTCCACGTCGCTGGGGTTAAGCGACGCGGTGGGCGCGTCCGTGGCGCAAGGGCAACCATTTTTTGTGGGCTACTCGTTTAGCTTTGACGCGCCGGACGGCCAGGCGCGCCTGGTGGGGGAGACCGTTGCCGTGCGCTCGCAGGGCGTGCCCAAGCGCGTGCTGTATGGGTGCGGGTATGACCAGCAGGGGCGCGGCCGCGGCATGCTGCCCGCTTCTCGCTGGCGGGCGCTGCGGGCGCTTGCCGGGCAGGACGCGGAGCTGGAGCTTATGGTGGCGCAGCGCTCTGTCGAACGGCGCGCGGCGTCCAAGGTGTTTTGCGACGCCATGATGGCCTTTGCCCTGGCCGCTCGCGAGCGCTATGAGGCCCGGCAGGCGGCAGGCAAGCTTTCGCGTTCTGCCGGCGAGGCGTATGCGGGCACGCTGGTTCCCCTGATGGACTGCGTGACGCTGACGGCCACGTTTGCCAAGGACAAGCTGGTGGTGTGCAACACGCAGCGCAACGCGGTGCTGGCGTTCAACGTGTTCACCCTCTCCGCGCCGGATAGCATGCAAGGGCCGTGGGCTCCTGGCGGCCCGTCCTCGTCCCCCATATTGCGCGACGTGACGCTGTCCGTGGACAAGACCACCGTGGTCTCCGCAGAGGTGTTCCAGGCCGTGCAGGCCACGGTCGCCACCATCAACCGCGTGCTGTGCCAGCTGGTGCCGGGCCTGTCCATAGAGGTGCGCCAGCTGCATGACGAGACGCTGGACTGCGGCGCGGCGGGCAAGCGCATAGAGGTGCTGAGCCGCCGCGGCGAGGTGGTGGTGCCGTTTAGGACCGAGTCCGAGGGCATCAAGAAGATCGTCTCCATGCTGGGTTGGTTGATCGACGTCTACAACGACGACAGCTCGTGCTTGGTGGTGGACGAGATCGACTCCGGCGTGTTTGAGTTCTTGCTGGGCGAGCTGCTAGAGGTGGTGTCTCAGCGCGGGCGCGGGCAGCTGATCTTTACCGCGCACAACCTGCGCGCGCTGGAGTGCCTGCCCAGCGGCTGCCTGGTGTTCACCACGGTCAACCCGCAGAACCGCTACATTAGGTTTAGGGGGTCGGGTGCGTCCAACAACCTGCGCAACCAGTACCTGCGCGCCATCAACCTGGGCGGGCAGAAGGAGCCGGTGTACCAGCCCACCAACAGCGCGGACATCGATGCTGCGTTCTTTGGCGCCGGTTGTTCTGCGGACGAGGACCAGGTGGACTTCGACGACCTTCTGAGCCGGCTTGCCGAGGGCGAGGGGCTGCTGGATCTGGCGGACGCGGCGGCGGGGGCCGTACCTGCGGCGGACGCGGCGGCAGGCGCCGTGCCGGCGACGGACGCGTCTGCGGGCGCTGCTGTAGGTTTGACGGCGGACGCGGCGTGTGCCGATGCCGCGGACGGTGGCGATTCCGAGGTGCGCCATGAGTAGGGAGCGGCGCGTGGTGCTCTTCTTGGTGGAGGGCTCCAGCGAGGAGGCGTCTTTGGTGGCGCCGTTTCGCAGGTGGTTCGCGAGCCGGGGCGGCGACGGCGTGGGGAGCAGCGTCGGCGCTGGCGACGGCAGCGGGTCGCCCGCGCTGGATACGCGATCTGAGACGTTTTACTGCGACGTCACCACGGTGCACATGTTTCCCGGCGATGCCACGTTTAGCGTGCGGTCCAACGTGCGCGACACGGTGCGCCAGTTTGTGCTGGACCGCATCGAGTCGCGGCACGCCTACGATTGGGCAGACATCGACCGCATCGTCCATATAGTCGACCTGGACGGCGCCTTTGTGCCGGACGATTGCATTCGCCAGGGCACGGGTCGCGGGTTTGTCTACGGCGAGGACTTTATCGCCGCGCGCAAGCCGGAGTCCGTCGCCGCGCGCAACCGCGAGAAGGCGGCGTCCCTGCGCGACCTGGTGGAGTGCCGCGAGCTCACTTACAAGCGCCGCCGCGTGCCATATGGCGTCTACTTTTTGTCGCGCAACCTTGAGCACGCGCTCTACGGGCTCACGCGCGACTGCACCAACCGCGAGAAGCGCCTGCTCTCAACCGCGTTCGACCGCAAGATTGGTCAGCGGCCGCAGGCGTTCGCCCGCCTTCTGCGCAGCGACGCCGTCCGCGTGCCGGGCGACGATCTGGATGCTACGTGGGACTACGTGCAGCAGGGGACTCGGTCGCTAGAGCGCGGGTCTAACTTGTTTTTGGTGCTGGAGTAGGTGGCTGCGCGCTCGTGGGGCGCTCGTCCTTGTCGATTTTTCTGTTGCTGCGGCGGCCTCGTTTTCACGAGACGGACAAATGAGCGTTTTTGACGGGCAGCAGGGTAGGGAAAAGCGCCCAAAGGTGGGTTTCGTCATCTTTTATTGGGTTGGCAATGGGCGACCGCGGCATGAGCCGGTGTGAGTTTGCAGGGCGAATGGGGTATCCCGAACAGGTTATAATCTAGCTTATAAGCGGAGAGGTAGGGCTGACCCCTAAGGCGGCGTGCCGGCTTGAGATGGTTTTGGGCACTCCGGATGCGTTTTGGTCTAATCTTGAAGCGGCGTATAGACGCAAGCTCGTGAGGGCCGAAGATGAGGGCTCCCTTTGGGATGACATGGGACTTGCCGCTTGTTTCTCCATGCGGAGAGATGGCGAAGCAGTTTAAACGCGGGTCGGGATGGAGGGAAGCCAAGGCAGAGGGTAGGTCTACGAGCGCATGTGTCCGTGGGCTCCTCGCCGCCGGCCTTGTGTTCATGGCGTAAAGAAGAGACGGCGAAAGGAGACGGAGCGTGAAGAGTCAAGACCGTTATTTCTATCCCGCAGTGTTCACCTACGAGCCTGGTTGCGAGATCGCTGTGACCTTCCCAGACCTGGGAGTGGCAACAAGCGGAGTGGACGAGCCCGATGCCCTTATGAGCGCTCGCGACCTCCTTGGGATCGTGATGCTCGGCATGGAGCAAGACGGCGAGGATCTGCCGGAGCCCACTCATGTCAACGCCGTGAAGGTGGAGGACAACGAGCTCGCCATGCTTGTGGACGTCTGCATGCCTTCCGTGCGCATGGCTAACGTGGATAAAGCCGCAACGCGCTCCGTGACGTTGCCCGCGTGGTTGGATGCCCTCGCCGTGGAGAACGGCATCGATTGCTCGCAAGTTCTTCAGGAGGGTTTGCGCCAGCGCCTTGGCGTCTAAACAAACAGCCTGGTCGCAACAAACGCCCCCCCGTCGCTGCGCTTGCGCGGCGCACGGGGCGTTCGTCCTTGTCGATTTTTCTACTGCTGCTGCGGCCTCGTTTTCGCGAGACGGACAAATGAATGTTTTTGACGGGCTGCGGGGCGGAAAAAGCGTCCAAAGTGTGGGTCTCGTTGCAAGGGCAATGGCGTCGGACTCGGCCTAAGGGGGATTCAAGGGGAGTCCCCATGGAAGAGGCCCCAGAGGAAGGGGAGCCCGGAAGAGGGATCCCAGGGAGGGAGGCCCAGGATAAGGAGTCCCTCGCTTTATGAAAGGAGCGACAAGACATGATCTGGTTTACCGCTGATACGCACTTTGGGCATGCCAATATCATTCCGGCTGCCGACCGCCCGTTCTCGTCCATAGACCGCATGAACTCGCAGCTTATCGCCAACATCAACGACCGCGTGAGCATGACGGACACGCTCTACGTGCTGGGCGACTTCTCGTACCGCATTACGGTCGAGCGGGCGTACGCCTTGAGGCGCCGCATCAACTGCCGCAAGGTGATTCTGGTGCGCGGTAACCATGACAAGGGATGGGGCGAGCCCGGTCATCCGCCGGCGTTTAGCGAGGTGCTGGATTACGCGGAGCTCAAGCCCGGTATGTGCCACGGCCAGCGCATATGCATGCTACATTACCCCATGCTCAGTTGGAACGGCAAGTGGCGCCATGCCATCCACCTGCACGGGCACATCCATGCCAAGCCGGAGTACAACCTGCGCAACCGCGATTTGGGCATTTTGCGCTACGACGTGGGCGTGGACGCCAACAACTACTGCCCCGTGAGCCGCGACGAGATCCTTGCGTTCTTTAAGGGCGTGGACCCCGTGCCGGATTCCGACCGCGAGCGTCGGCTGATGGAGCGCGGCGAGTAAGCGCGGCGAGCAGGCTCTGGACGAGTAGGCGTTGCGTGAGCGGGCCCGGGCGATCCGGCGAACCACGCCGCTCAAAACCGTGTCCGCATGAACGCGTATGGTGTTCTCAACACACGGGGGCATCTGGTTCATGCGGTGCCCCGGCGCGGCACGGCAGGAGCGGCCGCGCTCTCAAGAAGAAGGGGGGGCCATCATGTACGAGCCGTCACGCAACCTTATGAACTTTTACGTCGCCGGTTTTCAGCATCACGAGGGCGCGCTGGTGCTCTCGCAGCTCAAGACCGGCGATGAGCTCACTCTTGAGGCACAGCCGGACAATCCGTACGATTCGCAGGCTATCGCCATCAAGGGGCGCGGCGAGATGCTGGGCTACGTCCCCGCTGATCAAAACGGCCTGCTCTCGGTGCTCTTCCACTACGGCCACGCATCTATCTTCGAGTGCCGTGTGATGCAGGTCGCCCAGGAGAACGAGCCATGGAAGCAGCTGCGCGTCGCCATCTTCGTGAAGGACGCGCGCTAGGGTTCGCTGTTCCGTCGCATGCAAGCGGGTAGGGCGGGTTCCGTGCCCGGCGCTCGCGGCGTTCCCTTTCGCTTCGTTTCCGGCTTATGTATCGGAAGTGAATGCGCTTTCACTTCCGTTAGCAGCTCATTATCGGAAGTAAGCGAACTCTTAAACTAGATATAGCTACTGCCCCGTGAGCCGCGACGAGATCCTTGCGTTCTTTAAGGGCGTGGACCCCATGCCGGATTTCGACCGCGAGCGTCGGCTGATGGGACGCGGCGAGCGGACGCTGTGCGAGCGGGCGCTGTGCGAGCGGGCGCGGGCGTGAAGCCGGATGGTGATTGCGGCTGGCGGCACAATTGATTTTCGATGCACCTCTGGGCGATGTAGGTGCCGGTTATTTGTTCCCGCGCGATGATCTCAATAGATCTGCTGCCGCCTTGGCTTGGCTCCAGGGTCTTACGTTTCCGTCGAGGAGATCTTTGTGGCCACGAGTTATTGCTTGGCGTGTAAGCTCGTCGCAGATGTTCGATTCAGGTTTTTGTACGCTGGGTTTTTCCATGTGGCGACTTACCGTCTCTTTCTTTGCTGGGCGGGCTTCCTTTTGAATCTCTGGTCTGGTTGGCTTAATAAACTACGGTGCTTTAGGTAACGAGAGCTTGGGGCTCTCAATTTAGTATAACCAGCTTGACGCGAGGCCGCCTTGCACGGAAGGGGTCGGCTCGGTACAAATTATGTCCGCACGAGCGGGTATAGTTGAAAGCGTTTGAAGGCCCATCGGTTTGAAGGCTCCGGCAACCCAGCTCGGCGGCAATTTGGACCGGTCGCCAGGCAGTAGAGGCGGGAGCGCATATGAATGAGATCAAGTGCCCAAAGTGTGGAACGGTTTTTCAGGTTGATGAGACCGGGTACGCCGACATTGTGAAGCAGGTTCGCGACCAGGAGTTTGCGGACGAGCTTTCCGAGCGCATGCAGATGCTTGCCCGCGAGAAGGAGCAGGCGCTGCAGCTTGCCCGCGCGGACGCGGAGGCCACGCTGCAGCAGAGCTTGGCGCAGCGCGACGCGGAGCTGGCGCAGCTCAAGGCCAAGCGCGATGCCGATCTTGCCGACCTTACGGCTCGCCGCGACGCGGAACTGGCACAGGTGACCGCCCAGCGCGATGCCCAGGTGGCCGAGCTCACCGCCAAGCTTGAGGCGGCGGTTGGGGAGCGCGCGCTTGCCAGTGAGCAGGCTGCGGCGCAGGCCCGCGCGGAATCGCAGAAGACGGCGGCGGAGCTGCAGCATCAGGTGGACGAGCTCAAAGCGCAGCTTGCCCAGCGCGACAACCAGGCGCAGATCGAGCAGGCCCGCCTGCGCGAGGAGTCCCGCGAGCAGGCAGCAGCGCAGGCCGAGCGCCTACGCGCCCAGGCGGAGCAAGAGCGCCGCGCACTGCAGGAACAGCTGCAACAGGCGACCTCCCAGGCAGCCCAGCTCAAGGCGCAGCTGGATGCGGCGGCAAGCCAGCGCAACCTTGCCGTGGAGGCGGCTCGCTCCCAGGCGCAGCAGGCCATGCAAGAGCAGATATCCTCGTCCAAACAAGAGGTTGCGGACCTTAAATCCAAGCTGGAGTCCCAAAAGGGTGCGGCGGAGATCGCCCGAATGCAAGCCGTCGCCGCGGTCGAGCGCGAGCGCGACGACGCACGGGCAGCCCTTGCTCGCGAGCAGGCCGTGCGCGATTCCGAGCGCCAACAGGTGCAGGCCGCCCATGAGCTTGAGTTGGAGCAGACCCGCAAGGCCAACGCGGAAATCGTCCGCTTTAAGGACGAGGAGATCGAGCGCCTGCGCGATATGAAGGCGCGCCTCTCTACCAAGATGGTGGGCGAGACCTTGGAGCAGCATTGCGAGACCGAGTTCAACCGCCTGCGCATGACGGCGTTTCCCAATGCGTACTTTGAGAAGGACAACGACGCGTCCGAGGGCACCAAGGGCGACTTCATCTTCCGCGAGTGTGACGAGGACGGCAACGAGATCATCTCGATCATGTTCGAGATGAAAAACGAGAACGACACCACGGCCACCAAGCATAAGAACGAGGACTTCTTTAAGAAGCTCGACCACGACCGCACGCAGAAGGGCTGCGAGTACGCGGTGCTGGTGACACTGCTTGAACCGGAAAGCGAGCTGTATAACGCGGGCATTGTGGACGTGAGCTACCGCTATCCCAAGATGTACGTGATTCGTCCGCAGTTCTTCATCCCCATGATCACGCTGCTGCGCAACGCCGCTATGAACTCGCTCACCTATAAGCAGGAGCTTGAGCTGGCGCGCCGCCAGAATATCGACGTGACCAACTTCGAGGCCAAGATGGAGGAGTTCAAGACCGGCTTTGCCCGCAACTACGACCTGGCAAGCAGGAAGTTCCAGACCGCGATCGAAGAGATCGACAAGACCATCTCGCATCTGCAAAAGACCAAGGAGGCGCTGCTTTCTTCTGAGAACAACCTGCGCCTGGCCAATAACAAGGCCGAGGAGCTGACCATTCGCAAACTCACCTGGCATAACAAGACCATGAAGGCGAAGTTCGATGAAGCGCGCACCGCGGCGGAAGAAGCTGCTCGCGACGGCGTGTCGATCGAGGCGGCGGACGGCGCGGAGCCGGATCCCGCAGACAGCTACGAGGTGTAGCGCTTTGCGGTGCAAGTCCGGCGCGTGCGACTCTGGTGTGCGCACCGCAGATTGAGATAAATGCCCTATAGGACTACGACAGCTTGCATAGAAAACGCGGCCGCCTGCAAAGAATGATCCTGCAGGCGGCCGCGTTGATTTTGTTGGACATAAGGAGGAGGACTTTATGACGGTTACTTCGAACAGCCAAAATCACTTACAAATGATGAGAGTTGTAGGCGAGAATGGATAAACATCCGGTTCGTTCTTTTAAGGAGTGTGCAGGCAGCTTGGATATGTGCAAGCTGGATGGCTATGCGGCGGTTATACCAAGGGGCAGGCGTACCTCGATCGCGCATGCGCGGAGGTGTTCTGATAGCGGGACGATCAATCTTCCTCAAGAGACGTCATCATCTCATCAACGGTTTCGAACGGGCCGTTGAGGTTCCTTCCGGAAACGGCATCGTCCATAGCCTGAAGGGTGTCCGAGTTCGCGCGGAGCGGATCTGCCGGGTCGAGCGGTGTTCCTTCGCACTTGTTGATCGGCCCTGCGGTGGACTTTGTTGCTGGATTTGCCATGAGCACTCCCTTGGTAGAAAAGGCGCATTTCTAGATTAAGTGTAACCGTAAAGCGTAGTGACCGGCTGGCGAGTTTCATCAAGGCGCGTTCACGGCTTGTGTGCGCCGAGCAATTGTCAGGAATCGTCCGCCTTATAATCGTCCACCTATATAAAAACGGGACGACCCGCATATGCGAGCCGTCCCGTATGTCTAGCAGCTTAAATGCGTGCTACGGAGTCGGAATGACCGGTGTGTCCGTTGCGGCTTAGCCGAAGTAGCGCTTGAGCAGGCCAGCGAAAGCCTTGCCGTGGCGAGCCTCGTCACGAGCCATCTCGTGAACGGTGTCGTGGATGGCGTCCAGGCCGGCAGCCTTGGCGCGCTTGGCCAGGTCGGTCTTGCCAGCGGTAGCG
>SAMEA3387473__coassemble_1907_pt1 | contig 10449 bp, 3 predicted proteins | sample SAMEA3387473__metabat2_low_PE_002 | metagenome-assembled genome bin SAMEA3387473 (sample SAMEA3387473) | Felis catus | biome: Faeces | place: United Kingdom | collected 2012
GGGCTCCGCCCCGCCGCTCCACGGCGGCTTGTACACCACATTTCGAAGCGCTACCGGGATTCAGTTTGCTCATGACAATGCCAGGGGGTTTCGATGGCGAATTCCTCTTCAGGTGAATCGTAATCGCAAACGACCACGTAGCCTTCAGTGCGCAAACGATAAATGGCGTTGGAGATAGCCGCCATGCGCCAGGAACGTTCCTTCAGTGCTGCGGATAGAGCCGTCTCACCACCTTCGCGTGGCTCCCTGTAGCGCTCGTATGGAATGAACGTGACGCCTTCCGCCGTAGATTCAATTCGCGCGTTCTTGCATATTTCCTCAACGCATGCATCATGCATTTTAACTTTGTCCAATATCCATTTCTCGATAGCGCTTGGAATGTCATACTCTCCTAGACACCAGCGCTTTATAGTTTGGCGGTCGACGGAGCATTCTTTTGCTGCGGTTTTATGGGAAATGCCAACCATGTCTAGGTAGGCGTTGAACGTTGCTGCATTCATCATGCTTAATCACTATCTTTCATATGCTGCCGGAATCTGCTGCTCGTCTTGCTCGTCATCGATTGCATGCAATCGCACTTCTCCGTGTGGACAAAAAATGATCGCGCGTCGCGTGGTGGGACTTCCGCCCGAGTGACCAGGGCGCATTCGGGCGGAAGCGCGTGGGGCGGTGGAGGAGGAGAGCCCCTTAAATCAAACGGCGCGGTCTAGACACGTCAGCTCAATACCCGCCTTATGCAAAAAGTAGCATGCCTTGTTGAGCGTTTCGGCATCTGGGAAAACCATTATCGCGGGCTTTCGCTTAAAGAGCACCTTGGTTTCGGATTTAAGTGCGGGTCCTTTTGCCGCCTTTAGTTTTAGCTTCCTGCCCTTGGCGGCAAGCTCCGCGTAGCTGTCGTCTCCCTCGTTTGGAATCTCGCCGTTTGCAAGCGAATCGACATAGGCAATCATGACGTTGCCGTTGCGTTTGGCAAATCTAAATCCAGCAACGAGGTTCTCTAGCGTGAGAAGGCCAGTTCCCAAAGGTTTGGGATCGGTGCAGGTTTCTGCCCAAATCTCATAGCGTTCATAGGCGCGTTTGATGTTCCAAAGCAGCTGTTCTTCTACCCGGGCATGTTCAGAGAAAAACACAATCCACTGCTTAAGTGAGTCGTGCTCCTCTTTAAAGAGCTGCTGGGTGCTTACATGTTCAATGATCCGGCCAACTGGGCTTATAAGTTGGTCGATTTCCGCGCCGCTGTTAAACAGGGCGATCATGCCCCTCTCCGCTTCGTCGAGGCTCATTGAATTGAACTCGCTGTGGGTCGAGATGTGGTTGCAGCAATTGGATTCGGTATTGATGTCCATTTGTCCTCCAGGTTGCGATTAAGGCGTTATGTGCTAAGGCAGGGGGCGCTCGCCCGGGAGAGGCGCGGGGCGCTGTCCCAGGCGAGCGCGGGGAGTACGGTTACAGGAAGGCTCCGCACGTGGTAAAAGAGACGGTCACAACGGGATCGTCGGCACGCCCCTCTGCCTTTCGGGCTCGAGGAGAGGTGGAGTCGACATAAATAATGTCTTTGCCAGCCGAGTGTGCAAAATCAATGGCATCAGTGATGTCGACCGACTTGTTTTTAACCCGTTCGGGCGTTGCGACAACAAGCAGAATGTCTGCTTGCTCGACCATGCGCTTATCGCGCTCGGACAACCTCTGCTTCATTCCTGAAGCACCATTGCTATAGCGCATTGGTAGCTCCCTGCCGGTTTTGGGCGAGATGACTTGTGGGGGCTCGCGGACGATGGCTCCATCGGTCTCGATCATGTCCTTATAGCGCGAACGGTTGAAGAAATTGCAGCTTGAGTCGGTTGACCACATGCCCTCAGCGTTTTCAAACGGCTTTTCCACAACAAGATCGATGCGACTTGAATAGTTGCCCTTCTTTCGAAGAAGGCGTCCCGCGCTGAAGGCGAGATAGCCTCCTCCGCTGCTTGCGCCGGTGATTATTTCAAGGGAACCGCCGCTTGCAAGATCCGTCTGCTCAAGAAGTGCCTCGAGGACGTTCGATACCTCCTGCTGGATATGCTGGTAGTCCACGATAAGCTCTGTTGCATGTTTGTCCTCCCTTCCAGGGGCGGCGTGGTCGTTGCGAGGGGAGAAGGGCCTACATCCCTCGGGCACCTTGGGTGCTTTGTACAGCTTCTTGAAATCCCTGTCCTTGCAAAGGAGGTCGGACTCGGGGCGAAGACCGGAGACCGCGATTGATAGCTTGCCGGAGGCGATTGCATTTAAGACCGAACGCGATGCCGCGCGGCTTCCACTGTTCATTTTCGCCGCATCGCGGTAATCGTTCGCAAAGCTATCGTCTTGGAAGGGGAAGACCTCGCTTCTGATTACCATATCGTCATCAGAGTCTATTCCCAAGGGAAGGAGGTCTCCTTGGCGCACGGGGGCAAGGTTGATTTCAATTAGCATGGTACCCAGACTTGACGCAGTGTTGAGGATTTCGCTCTCCGAGGCGTATACGGACATGTTCCCCACGCGCATGGTGACGCCGCTGGTGGTTCCGTTGCCCACGAGAACAATGAGATCGGCCTTGCTCGCCATGGATTCAAACGCGTGCTCGACGGTTTCCACGCCGTCATCGGGGGTGACTGCATGGAGCTCGGCACCGTTCAGCCCCGTGTCAATTCCAGCCTTTTTAAGCGCGGTATCGATTTGATCGCAAAGATCGTCCAGGCAAATCTCTTGGGAGAATCCAAGCAGCGCCACCCTAATAGAACCCGTGCCAATCGCATGCTTGATTCCGCGGGAGTTGATAGTCTTCTTCTGCCGCTCAGTCGCACGACTACGAGAGGGGAGAAGGGTGGCAGCGTCCGCAAATTGGCGGCGCTGGTTTGCGGTCGGGCATTCAATGCCAATCGTCCTGCGAACCCGTCCGGGCATCATGCAGCTAACCTCTTGGTCGGCAATGCGCTTGCCGCCGCAGAGCCTTGCGCTAGCAGATGTTGCCCATGCGAGGCTGGCCAGATCCTTTGACGTATCAAACGCTAGAGCTGCGAGGGTCGAGGCGTTGTTTTGGGCAAACGTCGACAGCGGCATGACGTAGGAGACCTTCATCTCTCCTCCTTCCTTTTTCGGGGCGGTGACGGTATTGGTGAGTGCGAAGACAATGCGGTCTATCGCCCCATGGTCTACGGGTTGCTCCACACGCTGGTAGATGTTGTAGAGCTGGTGACGGATTTTGTCAGGCGTCGCAACAACGCTTGCTCCACCGTCTGGCAGATTCTTGCCGGGTTGCCATACGGAGAGGGGCTCGAATTGCTCGGGGCTTGCGTCTGCGGGGATTCCCTCGGTGGTATCAAGGTCTTTATAGACGTTTCCGTTTTGCAAGACGCCGATCCACATGTCGACCCACGGAATCTTTGCCATGGCATCTGCTCCGTCGAGCTTGAAATCAAGCGACATCTGATACATGGGCTCGGTGATGGCGCAGACTTCATTGTGCAGGCCGGGTAGGGCGAGGTGCAGGCGCTGGGGCAAACTGCCAACAATGCCGGTGATGGCCGTCTTGCAGTTCATGGCAACGCGAACGCTGTTGTCGCGATGCGCCTTAACGTCATCCCAAGCCTCGGTGAGCACCTGGCTCTCGTCATCCGATAGCCAGGGGATTTGCCCGCTGCGAACGTCATCAATGCTGCAGTAGTTTTCGCTGGAAACGGCGTAGCGGCCTTGCTCGTTAGGTTCTTGCAAATCGCGGAACGGGTTGGAGTTGAGCCAGCCGACAAGCGTGGTGCGAATGTCGCCAATTACGGCCTCGTTCTTGGCGCCCACGGCGGCGCAGGCGTGGACTACCTCCCGTGCGGTCTCGTCTGACGGAATGAGTCCCATGTAGAACATAAGACTTGCCGCTTGCTCCGGTTTTCCCTTAACGCGGGCGTTAAGGGTGGCGTCAATGAGCGAGTTCAAGATCGTTTGGGTGCTTGTCGCTTGCAGGGGGAACCTTGCAACGCTGCGGGGGACAATTTGGTGCAGATACTTATCAATCAAGGCGATCGCAGCGCGGCATTCGCTATCTCGCTTCTCAAGGGCGATTCGGCTCTGCTTCTCCAACGATTCCTTTGCCGCATCGCGTTCGGCGTCGCTTGCATCTGCGGGAACGGAGGTCTCGCGTTTTGCGGCAGCGACGGTGCGCTCATACTCCTTGTACGCCTTGCACGCGCGATATTTGGCATGTCTGAGTACGTCGTACAGGTGCTTGCGGTCTTCTGCTGTAAAGTTTCCCGCCACAAGGCCAAGCTGAGCGTCAAGGCCGTCGTTGATCGCCAAGCCATATTCGTCAACGGGACGCTTGGCTTTATCGCTGGGGCCAACGATGCCGCCGGTCCACTCGGTATGGACCTTCTCGCCATCCTCCGATTCAACGCGGGTCGCCCTTGCTTTGCTCACGATGCCATGGTCGACGTCCAGCAGGTTGCGCTCAAGTGAGCGCTGAGCCCTCATTTCGTCCTGAACCTCGGGATCGCGAGGCAGGAATATGGATATGCGGTCACCATCAAAGTCTCCGCCAATCGATTTGGCCAGTGCGGGATGAACCATGACGCCATCGATCAGGTCAGTCACAACGAACTTGACTGCAAGGTTGTTGCTTTTGCGCAGGATGGGTGCGCGCCAAAGCAGTACGCGAAGAGAGGCGTTGCCCTTGTCCTCCTCGGTGATGCCAATGGAGCGGGCAATCTCGCTTCCGATCGCGATGGTGTCGAGGGGAAGGTCGGGATTTGCCGACCAGATGCAGTAGGCAGACCGACGGATCCTGGCGCGCATGATGTGATTTTTGATGATGGAGTCTTTTCCCATGAACCTGGCTGCCGCCTTTTGAGCGAGCTTGGTAAACAGATACTGAGCGCTCGCAGCGGCTGATGACTGTATGGCCCAAGGGGTCCGTGCCGCCTTGTTCTTGTTGGAGCCGCTTGAATGCGCAAGTTGGTTGTACCTATCGGCTAGTTCCTTGTTTGTTTTGGGTCGGTCCTTATCGTTCACGAGTAGGGTGCCAAGGGCTGCCTTTGGCGCCGCCTGCGGATCAAGTCCAGAGGGGTCGCAAGGATCCTGCGCAAAGCGCTCAAAGCAAGCATTCAGTCGATTTGCCTCTTCCGCGTATGCCGCGCATTCGTTTCGGGCGCTCACATACTTTGCAGCATGCATGATAATCCTGCGATACACGATGGAATCGTCATACGCAAGATCTGCGCCATCGGACAGGCTGGCTATTCCTGCCGAACTTGGCAGGGGCATGTCATACAGCGGGTTGCCAAAACAATCCGTTGTCCCGGCTGGCGCAAGCTTTGCACCGCCGATAGAGACGGAGCCGTCCCTAGGGTCAATATCCAGATCAGCGCACTGGGAGGCGCTCAGCTTATTTGCGGAGCAGGACTTCCTGGGCCACTTGAGGGCGAAGGGGATGCGCAGCGCGCCGCCGCCCGCGGGGAGCGCCTTCATGGTGGCGTCTACCGACTGTTCAATATCGAGCACCCCGGGAATGGGAAGGCACGTTTCGCCTTCGACTGATTGAGAGTGCTCAACGTAGGCGAGCTCTATCACGGAGCGCTCGTCACCCTCAAGGGACGAGATGCTTGCATGAAGTTGACCGTCGTTGGTGAGATCTGCTCCAAACGCGATGTTGAGGTTTTCGCGCACGCGCTTCCATCCCGACTCGTTGAACGCATAGAGCTCCGCCATAAGCGCGGGGCAGTCATCGATGTTGGCATATGCCATCTGCCAGCCCGTATGGGAGTCGTTCGCAAGATTGTTTGCATCCGCAAGCTTGTTGTGCTGGATGAAGACGATGTTTGCGATGCCGTCCGGAACCTCGGTCTTGGTTTTGCCATCGCTTCCGGGGACGATGAGCGTCCTGTGCTCGCTTTCAAGGCGCTCCAACAGGGCTCCAGCGTTTTGGCGGGTCATGAAAGAGACGTTGTTCATGACGGCGTCAAGGGAGCAGTTTTCATCATTCGAGGTGTTCTCCTTGAACAGACGCCACATCTCGTACCAAGAATCGCCGTAGACTGGGTCTTCGCTATCGCGCTGCGCCAGGGCTTCGTCGTACGAAAGGTCGGTGTCGATAATCATCGAGATAACGCCCTTGTTGCCATGCGCGTCTGAGAGCTTGTCGCCAATCCTTGGCTCGCGCACGCGGTTGTTTGCACCCTTGATGCGGTGAGCCTTGGCCCACTGACGCGACACAACGATGCCGTCATCCTGCAGCCAGCCGCCGCCGCCCAAAGAGGCGACCCAGGCAGTACCAACCGACAGCGCCGAAGCGATATTCTTCTCTGCCATAAATCCGCGGTTCCACGCATCGTTGTCGATGTAGGGAACGAGCTCCCCAATGGGGCTGCGGCCATGGCTTAGCTTCGTATTCAGGCAACCATCCGTCAGGATGGTAACGCCAGCATTGAGGCCGCGCTTGAGGGGCTGATCGGTTGTATCAGATGCCCAGCAGGGGTCGAAAGCTGCCTTTTCGGCCTCGTTCATCTCGACCATGTTGCGATAGTCGGCAAGCGCAAAGGCGTCTTTGCGGGTGTCGGCGTACAGCTGCTCGGTGCCAACGAGGGGGCGGGGCCTACTGGTGACGTTTGTGACCTTGGCATAGATGTCGGGATATCGTACCTCGCTGAGGCGGGTGAGCTCTTCTGCGCGAAGGACCTCAAGCGCCGCATCGGGCAAGGGGTTCCGAGAGTCTGCGCACTCTGAGGCGTTGGCGCCGTTTGCGAACGCACGCGCTCGTGCAAGTCGCTCGTCGTATTCCGCGGCGCTCCTCTTCGCCTTGATCCAATTTGCGTTGTAGATGCCTGCCATCGAGGAGTACGATCCAAATTCTTGCGCCTTACCGCTTTGCGCGCTGAGGAACAGCATCTCGATATCATGGTTCAGCTCTGCCCTAATAGATTCGGCGAGGTACTCGTCGAATTTCTTAATGCGAGTGCGCTGGACGCGATCTCCTTCCGTGGCGCTCATGGGCAGGATGCGCGCTCTGTTGCTTTGGTACAGAATAGAGTTGTCGCTCTTATTGGGTGAGGCGGTCCTCAGGGCGCCAAAGGTGTTGTCAGGGATGGCGAAGCGGCCGATATATCCGGTGTGAAGTGTTTTTGCTGGACGGCGCGACCCGCGCCCATCGTACGAAGGGACCTTGTATCGCACTAGTCCCGTTGCGTCGATTTCGATCTCATCGTCATAAACATCTGTCGTAAAAACAGAGAGCTCCGCGATCTTGCTCTTGACGATGCGGAGCAGGCTCACGCAATAGCGATCTGCCATGCTGGCGTCGGTGCTCTTTGTGATCTTTGTCAGGTCCGCAAGGCTCTTCGCGCTCGATTCATCAAAGGGGGTGATGCTATCGAGGAGCGCGATGGTCGAATTGTCGTCATCTGCCGAAGGGGCGATGAGCTCGCCGGGGGTAATGCCGCAGCGCTTGATGGCCGCGGCAAACCGCTCGCGGTCGGCTATGCCCATGGCGGCGGGCTGGAAGGCAACGATGTGGCCGATGTGGAAACGATGGCGACCACCGAATGCGGTAGAGATGGGAAGGGCTCCCGCGAAATCGTCATATGCAAGATCAAATGTGCCAAGGTAGCATGCCAGGGCATAGTCCTCGAACTTCTGCGCATAGGCCTCGCGGTCGATGAGGTGATGGGTATCGCAGGCTCCTTCAAGTGGATGGTCGAATTCTATCAGCTCCGGTTCCAGAGTGCCGTCTGCATATGACCCTTCTGCAAGCTGATAGCCGCCCGTGTTCGATCCAGGCTTCTTTAGGAGGTCCTTCTTTTTGGTGAGCATAAGCCAAATATCCTCGCGCCATGTCGCGATGGGCTCGGGCAAAGCGCCGTTGCAGTCAAAAGAGGGAATGGACGCGGTGGCAGGATGGTCGTTGAAGATGCGAGAGGCTTCGATGAGCTCGGCAAGATTGAATGCAGAGCGGAAGTGTTCGCGTGCGGCATGAACTGCTCCACGTACAGCGTCTTCAGCGGTGCGATCATTTGGACGGGCAACTTCCAGTGCTCCGTTTGCGGCTACTCGCATGAGGGGCTTAGGGTTCCCGTCGCTCTGCTTCATCAGCTGGGGCATACGGTTCTCGTCTGTTTTTGCCACCATATTGCCGGACTCATCGGCAACCATTTCGACTTCGTAGCAGAAAGGCATGCCGTTGTCATCGTAGCCAATGCAGTGCTGCTCCGTTTTCGAACGCGTGACACGCGATGGCGGGTTGCGGCGGATGGAGTTGTCGCTTTGAGCCTTATCGAGAATAAGGACCTTGCCCAAAGAGCAATCGGTGGTGATGAGATGCGAGAGCACGAATGAAGCGTTGTCGCTACGACCGCCGATGCGGAACGCATCGTGAGCGCTGCCGACTTTTATCGAGCCCGGAAGTTCGATGGATTCGGGCTGCGTGATGCCAAGGCAGCGGCGCTCCAGTGCGAGATACGCCTCGGTGTTGTTGAGGACTTGGATGTACTCGTCTGGAAGAAGATGGCCTTCTTGCTTGCCGGTAGAGATGAGTCGTCCGCTTGTTGCATGGCAAAGGGCAAGGGAATGACAATCGCGGCCGGGGCTGTCGATTTTTCCGGTATAGCACAGTCGGTCTTCACGGCTCAGCAGGACCTTATTGTCCGGATTGCTGCAGGGAGCCTTGAGAATTTCGCAGCTCATGGCAAGGCCATCGAACGACATCGAGAGCTTGCCTTCTTTGGCACCGGGAACAAAGGAGACATCATATCCGTGTTCAATTGCCTCGCGGACCATGGGGATCGATCTGGATAGGAATACCTCACGGGTGTCGCGCATGGCGGCTTCGACCGCTTCTATTCCCGTAAGGTCCGCAGGCGCATTGAACGCACCCATCTTGCTGCGAGTGGCGTCACTGTACTTCCAGTATTTTGCGGAAGAAGGGTCGTTAATCAGTTTGTTCCAGGGGCTGGTTACCGCGCTGACAAAAGACCAATACAGGTCGGGATCTGCGAGCTCAAACCAAAGGGCGGAGAGTCCTATGGCGTCAGCTGTGGTTGCAATGAATGCCTTAAGGGACTTTGAGCTGGGATCATCTTCCGCGCCATAAAATCCTGCGCCCACATAGCCCAAGAAGCCGGACGAAGTCACCTGGGCAGCGGAAGGGTCATCCCAACGGCCCACGGCGATTTGAATGGAGCGAACCGCTTGGTCGGCGCAGTTGTTGCGGCAGCGAACGAGAAGCTTGGACATGGCTCCCTCATCCAGCTCTGCAGGAAGGGCGGCGAACATCAGCTGGTTTGACCCGGCTTTAAACGTGCACTCGCGATTGCGATAGTCCGGGTCAAGAGGGGAGACAGGGACCATCTTGTAGTTGGGGCGGTTATCGTTTCCGCGCGAGTTGATGCCGTGGACGCCTTCCATGATGTTGCGATATTCGGCATCAAACATGCTGTTGGAATAGGGCATGAGCATTTCCGAGTAGGCTGGCGCGCTCATGGTTTCTTGAATGGTTTTCTTGGCGGCGGCCAGAGGGCTGGTGGACGCTTTCTTCATTTCGCTGTCGAAGCTGCTGCGCCATTCGTTGCGGATGTCCTGCATGGCGCTCACTCGCATTACTGCGATGGTTTTATCGCCGTTGGCGTCTTCGAAAAGGCGAGGCTTGACGGTGCGGCTCAGGATCCTAAAGACGACGCCTTCCATAATCATGCTCTCGAGTTCGGATATGCTTGCTACTGCTGACGTGCTCATACTTTCTCACTTTCTCGCATAGGAGACCTTATGCTCCTTGTGCTTGCGATGGTATAACGCCGTGTGGACATTTTTTGGTGAGGGGCTTAGGACTAGAATGAGGCAAGCTTGCAAAAATCGATCGACGGAGGCTTTCATGGCGAAAAAGTCCGAGATGGAAAAGATGCATCAAAGCTCGAGGCGCTTCCTGTCTTTGCTGTATACCCTTGGCGGATTGACGGCGGGATTGTCGACGGGGGATATTGTTGACGACGAGATGATGGGCTACACGCTTGACACGTCTGGAAAGCCTTCGAAGACAACAAAGCAATCGCGTAAGAAGAAATTCGCGCGAGACAGGGAGGTTCTAAGCGCTCTTGGTTTCAACGTTGAACAGCCTACCACTCAAGGAAGCAAGCCGACCGATGAGAGAAGATGGAAGGTGAGGATGCCTCCCGCTCCTTACTGTCTAAAAGGTTCGAAAGACAAGGCTCAGCGTGAGCATCTGCAGCTCATGGTTGATGAAATCAAAGCATATCTTGACAAGTCAGACGATCCTCAAAAGGACGTATTGTGGCGCGCTGCTGTAAAGATTGCCTGCGTAGCGGGGAACGTTGAAGATTTGTTGAGCGAGGAAAAGCCCCGGCGTGCTGCGGAGCTGGACGCGGTGCGAACGATAAATCGAGCACTTTCAAACTGTAGGGCCTTTGTGTTTGATTATAGAAATGCAGCCGGAAGGCTTACGAA
>SAMEA3387473__coassemble_1946_pt1 | contig 9976 bp, 9 predicted proteins | sample SAMEA3387473__metabat2_low_PE_002 | metagenome-assembled genome bin SAMEA3387473 (sample SAMEA3387473) | Felis catus | biome: Faeces | place: United Kingdom | collected 2012
GGACCTGGTGACCTGCTCCGGTTCCGGCCTCGATCCCGAGATCTCTCCGGATGCTGCCGAGTACCAGGTTCCGCGCCTGGCGAAGGCCACCGGCAAGAGCGAGGACGAGGTGCGCGATGTCATCGCAAAATGCTCCAAGGGTCGTTTCCTGGGCGTTTTCGGTGAGCCTACCGTTAACGTCCTAAAGGTTAATCTCATGCTCGATGGCGTGCTGTAATTGGTTTTTCATGGATGATTCTTTAAGGAGCTCGGTTTGGATCGATTCCAGCCGGGCTCCTTACATTTTCGTTAGTCCTCTGTAAGGTGAATCGATGGCTGCGGCGGGCGGTATTTCTGACAATGGTTGCCAGGTAAACAACGATGTAAGCGTATCGATAGGTAAAGGATGGCCGCCATGGGTCTGTATCTCAAACTCGCGTTTGGCAACGTGCGGAGAAGCGCGCGCGACTACTCGGTCTATTTCGCCACGCTTGGCTTTGCCGCGTGCCTGCTCTATTCCTTTGTAGCATCTTCTGACTACCTCAACCGGCTCGACCTCTCGCCCGACCAGATGAGCGTGGTGGCGAGCTCCGGCGATATCCTGCAGGCGTTTTCGATCTTCACCGTGTTGGTGTTTTTGTTCTTGGTGCGCTATGCCAACCGCTTTTTACTGCGTCGCCGTAGCCGCGAGTTCGCATTGTACAAACTGGTGGGCATGGATCGAGGTGCCGTGTCCTGCGTTCTGGTGATGGAGACCGCTTGCGTGGGCGTGCTAGCGCTTGCGCTGGGCGTGCTGCTGGGCGTGGCCCTGTCACCCGCCTTTGGGGCTATCACCGCGTTTGTGTTCGATGTGCCGTGGCACCCCATGGTGGTGTTCTCGTCCCAATCCGCCGTATGGACAAGCGGGTGCTTTGCTGCGGTGTTTGCGCTCAACGCATTTGACGGCGCGCGCAACATGGGTAGGCGCCCCTTGATCGAGTTGATCGCTGCCGAGCGCGCGCCGGAAGTCGCCTCTACGGGAGGGCGCCTGGCTCGCGGCGTGCAGGTTGCGGCGGCGGCGGGGCTGCTCGCCGTGGTGTGGGGCGCGTGCGTGTTTCAGCCCGTCTATTTCATCGCCTTCATCATCCCCATGGGGTTTGCGGCATGCTTCGCAACCGCGCTGGTGGCGCGCATCGTTGTATCGGGCTGGGCCGCCCGCGCCCGCCGCCGCACGGAGCGGTACTGGCGGGGCCTGCGCGCGTTCACCGTGCGGCAGGTGGAGTCCCGCGTGGCAAGCTCGTCCATGGCGCTTGCCTGCGTGTGCGTGCTCATCGCGGTTTCCGTGTGCATGATGGTGGCGGGCTTTGCCTTCAGCGTGGGCATGCGCACCCCGGAGCTTGTCTCCCAAGGGCTTGCGGCTTCCATGGCGCCCATTGGATTCATCGGTATCTTTTACGGATCCGTCTTTTTGCTGAGCGCCGTGGCGGTGCTCTCGCTGCAGCAGCTTTCCGGTGCGGCGGATGCCCGTCATGCGTACGCCTCGCTTGCAAAGCTTGGATGCGAGCGCGCGGACATGGCCCTGTCCGTGCGCAAACAGGTGCTGCTCTACTTTGCCGCCCCGTTTGCGGGGGCGATGGTGCACGACGTGTTCGGTCTGTTTTTGGTGGCATTTCTTGCGTTCGCGCTGGGTACAAGCGGCTTTTTCGCCATCACGGGCGGCGTGTTGCTGTTCACGGCTGCATTGCTTGCGGTCTATGGCGTTCTGACGTCGCTCGCGGTGGAGCGCCTATGCCTCGCGGACGCGTAGGCGCGCGGCGACAAGTCCGGCAGAGGTTATTGCCGCCGCGAATAGGACGATGATGCCCAGGCTGCTCGCTACGGTTGCGAGCACATCAAAAGTGATAGCCTGCGCTCCCAGTGCCTCCGTGATTGCGCTGTACATCCAGTAGGTGGGGGTGAAGCGCGCCATCGCCTGCACGCCGGGGCCCATGAGCGACAACGGAACCCACGCTCCACCCAAGAACGACATGACCATGCCGCCCAAATTTGCGATGGCGTTGAGCGCGTCTTCTTGAAAGCCGCATTGCGCAAGGGTGTAGGCAAGCGAAAGCGGAACCAGGGCGAATGTCGCAAACGAGATCAAAGCGAGTGCGAGTTGCGGTAAAGTCTGCGAGACCAGGGGCGCGGCCCCTGAGGCTACAACGCCAACCACGGCGACCCACACGCACACCGCTAGGGCGAGCACGCCGCAGCCGGCGATGCTGCCCAGTCCCAGGCGCCAGGTGCTCATGGGGGACGAGAGCTGGCGGCGGCGGACGTCGGGTGCGTTGAGCGTAGCCAGCACCACTCCTGCGACCACAATGATGGATGAGGTTATGGTATAGGAGCTAAAGGTTAGGTAGAACGCAAGTCGCGACGCTGCGGCGTTGCCGGGGGTTGTTTCGAGTACCTGCACGGACGGCTCGACGCTGCTGCTTTGCGCAACTGCGCCGACAATGCTGTCCGCATCAAGCGCGGGTTCCAACGCGGCTTGTGCGGCGGCCAGGGACGCCCAGCGGATCGCACGCTGGGATGCCAGCGCCGCGGCTTGCATGTTTGACCCCGCGGCCATGTTGAGCTGCGGCAGGTCCCGGCCTGCATGCGCCGCGTCAATAAGCTGGTCGCCAAATCCCTCGGGGATTATAAGGACTATGTCCGCCTGGTCTTTTGCTAAAACGTCTTGCGGCGCGGTGGGTTCATCGTCCACGTCTACAAGCTCATCCGTTGTTTCAAGGGCGGCGCGAAGCGCGCGTGAAATGGGCGAGCCGTCGCGGTCGACCAGCACGATGGCGGCCTGAGAAGACGCGGATGAGGGCACGGGGGCTTGCGCGGTGCCTACCTCTCCCATAAGCAGGACTCCCATTGCGGAGAGAAAGCCGATGTAGATGGCGAGGTAGAGCGGGTGGCGCAGCGCGATGATGATTGCTCGCTTACAGATGTTCATGGGTGTACCTCCTCATGAAGGCGACGGAGATCGCAAGGAAGACGGCGGCCATCGCCGTGCCGGCGGCTATGCGCAGGGCGAACGGCGCGAGCGCATCATAGTAGTAGACGCTGTAGAACAAATCGCGGACGAGGCAAACCGGATTGATCCAGGTAACAGCGGGGAAAGCTTTGGCTACCGAGTCGGCTAGCTCCATGGTGGGCTGTCCGTAGAGGCCCGCAAACAGCGAGAGCAGGCACGTGACGGCCGTGAGGAGACCGCGGCGGGAGTCTGATCCCATGCGACCGGGGAGCGAGCCCACCAGTGCGCCCAGGCCGCAAGAAAGCAGGCTGGCGGCGGCGATTCCCATAAGGCAGAGCGGCTCGCGCCCAGCGAAGTCGATGTGCGCGGTAAGGCAGATATAGCCAAAGGCAATTGCTAGAAAAGCGGTCGACACGGCCCAGCATCCCGCGATGGTGGGGACAAGTTGGCGCATACGGCTGGTCCCCGAGGCGGCGCGCCGGGCTCCCTCTGCGGAGGCGGTGGGCTGCAGGCGCCACACGCTTTGCTCTGCGAGCTGGGCGGCGAAGATGGAGGCCATGCCCAGCAGGGCATAGTAAAAGCGCACCATGGCGTCCGGTTGGGCGCGCGTGAGCGACACCTGGGCGACGTCGACGGTTTGGGAGAGCGCGGCTTCTATTGCGGATGCGTTCTCCAGGGCGGCGGGGTCGCTTTGGGCTACGTTTGCAACCAGGCTTTGGTTTTGCAGGTAGCTGGTAAGGATGGACTCCAGGATGGCGCGGTTGACGTTATAGGATGAGTCGCTGCTTGTGTCCGTCGGGGCGAGGACAAGCAGGGGCTCTCCATTTGATTGAACCGAGAAAGCCCCGTCTGCCTGGCCGTCTTTCATCAAAGATCGGGCGTCTTTGGTTGAGTCGACGGGGATGGCGCGCAGCAGGGGCTCGTCCTGCGTCGCGAGCGCGTCGATAACTTGGGAGAAGGGCGATGCGCGCCATGCGTCATCGTCCACAACCGCTACATCGATGGCCTCGACGGACTCTTGGGCGCGCAGCGGCTCGAACATGAAGTTGAACACGGTGGCGAGGACGATGGGGAAGACGAGCGTCCACACCACGGCGCTGGGCGTGTGCAGCAGCGTGCGGACGGTTGTTGTAAAGGTGGTCCACATGGATGCTCCTCCTTAATCGCGCAGCTCGCGACCGGTGATCTCGAGAAAGACGTCGTTGAGGGTGGGCGGTGCGCATGTGATGCGCCCCATGCGGACGTTGCCTGCGCGCAGCGCCGCCAGAACGTCGGTGAGGTTGTGCTCGCTCGCTTCGCATGAGACGGCGAGCAGGTTGTCGGTGAGCGCGACGTCGATGACGTGGGGGAGCGCCCGCAGGCGGTCGAGCTCTCGTTTGTCGATGGACGATGCGGCAGCTTCTCGCGTTCCCGATGCCATCTGGAGTTCCACCACGATGCGTTCGCCAGTTTTAATGGAGCGCTTGAGTTCATCGCACGTGCCCTGAGCCAACGCGCGCCCATGGTCCATGATCATGACGCGGTCGCAGATCTGCTCGACCTCCTCCATATAGTGGCTGGTATACACAACCGTCGCGCCTTCTGAGCGCAGTCGTTGGATGCCGGTGAGGATGGAGTTGCGGCTTTGGGGGTCGACGGCGACGGTGGGTTCATCGAAGAAGATGAGCTCTGGTTTATGGGCGATGCCGCAGGCGATGTTGAGACGTCGTAAAAGACCGCCAGAGAGCTTTCCGGGGCGAAACGCCGCGAATTCTTCCAGGCCAACAAACTCGATCGCCTCGTCCACCAACGTGCGGCGGCGCGTGCGGTCGCTTACGTAGAGCGAGCAGAAGTAATCGATGTTCTCGTGGACGGTGAGCTCGTTGATGACGGCGACCTGCTGCGGCACGACGCCGATACGGCGTTTGAGGTCGTAGCGCGCAGGGTCCATGGGTTCGCCGAACAGCCGGATGGTGCCGCGGTCATACGTGAGCAGCGCGAGCATGCAGTTGATGCTGGTGGTTTTGCCCGACCCGTTGGGGCCCAGCAAGCCAAAGATCTCGCCTTGGGTTACGTGTAGATTGAAGTGGTCGAGGGCAAGTAGGTCGTCATAGCGCTTGACAAGATTCTCTACGGCGATGATATCCATGGGTCCTCCGTATGGTCTCGCTGTCGATTGGTTCGCTGGCCCTTATGCTGCCTGAGGAGCGGGAATGTGGATAGTGACAATTGTCACGACCGCGTTTTGCTACCATACAAACCCATGGAGAGGATAGTTGACATAACGGTTGTGTATGCGTGCTGCGTGCTGTCGATGCTGCTTGCGCTGTGCTGTCCCGCTGCGACGTCGGCGGTTCTTGCGCTGTACGGCGGGTTGACGGGGTTGGCGTCCGTTGCCTGTTTTCTGGTATCTGTCATTTGCGTTTTGGGATGCGAATGGTCCGGCTGTGGCTGGCGCGCAGTCCTGCCCGCTGCGTATTGCGTGATCGCTGTGGCTGTGCCCGCCGGCGTCTTCTTTGTGCCCGCTGCGCTCTATGAGCTCATGCGGTCTGTGCATGAACCTTTGCCGTGGAAGGTTGCCCCTGCCGCTGCTCTTTTCCCCGCCGTCGCATTGGCGGCGCGTGGCGGGGTGGCGCCCGCATTGCTGCTGGTTGTTGCGGTAGCGGCTCTTGCGGCGCTTCTATCCATGCGAACCTGCGCGCTTACGGCCCAGCGCGACCTGACACGACGTACGCGCGACGATCTTGTTGAGCGCGAGCTTTGCGTGCGTGACGCTTTGGCGGCGGTGCGGGCGGCGCCCGGTGGCCCTGGCGTGACGGACGAGGGGGCCGCTGCAGGTGCTGGCGCCATTGCGGGCGCGTCTGCTGCCGCCGCCGCGGAGCCCGACGCCCGTCCGCGCGAGTTTGAATGCTTGACGGAGCGCGAATACGAGATTGTTCGCCTGGTGGCCGAAGGCTCGACAACCACGAGATCGCAGCGGAAGCGTTTATCGGCGAAGGTACGGTGCGAAACCGGATTAGCTCGGTGCTTTCCAAGACCGGCTACAAGAATAGGACGCAGCTCGCGGTCGCTTGGTGGCGCTCGCGTTCGTTGTAGCGAGTCCTTTGCCCCGTTGATCAGCGCGCCTTTCGCCCGCCCGCCGCTATAGCTCCTTTTTAAAGAACACGTCCATCGTGGTGTGGGGGCTTCCCGGCAGCGGTCTATCGTCTTCGGCGTAGTCCAGCGCGCGGTACAGGGCGATGGCTGCCGTAAGGTCATGATGGGTTTCCAGGTAGAGCGTGCTAAAACCGGCACGGCGCGCAAAGTCCTCGACCGCGAGGGTGAGCGCGGTCGCGATGCCGCGTCGCTGCGCCTCGGGCGCCACGTAGAGCTTCTGAAGCTCCGCCGTGCCCGTCGCGCCAGCGACCGGTGACGCGCCCGCGCCGCCCACCACGGTTCCATCCAACTCGGCGATAAAGTAGGCGCGATGCGGCGAGGCCAAGTAGTACCTGCTTAGGTTGTCGAGTTCGGGATCGAAATACGCCGTGCCCGGTCGGTCAAGACCGCATACCTCGAGGTTGTGCCGGATGATGCGTGCGATCGCCACGTCGTCGAGCGCCTCGATCGCACGGATAACCAGGCGCTCGTTTTGCTTATCGCGCTCGTCTTGCAATCGTTGCTCCCCCATATCCGCCTACTCAATCCCTGCGGGCCAGCGGTTGGCGGACAGGTCCACGCGGCCGTCTGCAAGAAAGCTCACGCCTTCTGCTTCCAGCAGTTCGCGCTGCGCTTCCGGGCCGCCAAAGGCGAAGCCGGGGGCGAGGCGACCGTCCGCGAAGACGATGCGATGACAGGGGATGATACCAGGGCGGGGGTTTACATGCAGGGCATAGCCCACGTAGCGTGCGCGGCGGGGCTCGCCAACCAGCTTGGCTATCTGCCCATATGTGGCGACCATGCCTTCCGGCACCTGCTCGACCATCTGGTAGACTCGCTCGAAGAATCCCTCTTTTGCTGTCGGTTCCATATATCTCCCTGCGATGAAGATGGTTTTGCGGCTAAGTGTATCGCATCGCGGCGGCCGGGCGGTGGGGAGACCCCGCCCGTCGGCGTTCTCTACGCTTGGTAGAGCGGGGGGCGGTTGCCAAGCGGCATGTTGCCATGTAGTATCGTTCGATACTCACGACTGCTGTAGTCTTTCATATTTTGGGAAAGGGGAGCGTCACCATGCTTGCTTCCATGAGGATTTGGCTCTAGCCACGGTCGCGTGAGCGACCGGTCGCATTGTATTTCAACCGATCGCATCAAAAGGAAAAATCAATATGCATAAGAATGATCGCTCTTCTTGGAAGCGTTCCCTTGCCCTTGTCTGGCTGGGAGAGGCGTTTTCAGTTCTTACCAGCTCCGTGTTGCAGATGGGGCTTATCTGGCACGTCACGCTGACTACAGGCTCCGCTGGCGCCCTGTCGTTGGTGAGCCTCGCGGGCTTTCTGCCCATGGCGGTGCTCGGGGTGTTTGCCGGAACCATCGTCGACCGATCGTCGATCAAGCGGTTGATGATAGGCGCCGACCTCTTCATTGCGGGTGTGAGCTGCACGCTTGCGTTTGGATCGGCGGCGGGCGGTCTTCCCGTGTGGGCCGTCGCCGCGGTGGTGTTCGTCCGCGCCCTTGGCACCACGCTGCACACGCCGGCGTTCAACGCGTTGACGCCCATGCTCGCTCCGCCGGAGATGCTGGGCCGTCTTGCCGGCATCCAGCAGTTCATGCAATCCGGCAGCTATATCTTGGGAAACGCCATCGCGGCGGTTCTCTATCCCATGTTCGGTCTTACCGCCATGGTCGCGCTCGACGTCGCCGGCGCGGTGATCGCGAGCGTCGCCGTGGCTATATCGGGCGTGGAGACGCCGCGCGTCCACCGAGAGCAGGTGGATCAAGCGGGAGCCGGGGCGCTGCGCGGGTTCATGCGGGATACCGTCCAGGGCTATCGGGAGCTCAGGCGCCACGCCGGCTTGTTCGCCATGCTGTGGATAGGCTTTGCGTTCTCCGTACTGTTCAGTCCCATTTCCGCCTTGTTCCCGCTTATGACGTTCGAGCATTTCGGCGGCACCACTATGCAGTCAGCCGCTACCGAGATCGTCTTCTCGCTGGGCATGATCGCCTCCAGCGCGTGGATAGGCGCCACGGGAGGTTTCAAGCATCAGGGCGTTTCCTGCGTGCTGGCGATCGCCCTGTTTGGCGTCACGACGCTCGCCTCGGGCTTGCTGCCGGCATCGGACTTCGCCCTGTTCCTGGCGTTTACGTTCGCTATGGGGGTATCGTCCCCGTTGTATAGCAGCCCGCAGATGGCGCTTATGCAGCGCAAGGTCGATCCGGATTGCTTGGGACGAGTTTTTGGCCTGTACGGCGCGGTGTGTAGCTGGGCCATGCCCGTGGGCCTCATCTTCTCAACTTTGTTCGCCGACTCAATCGGCGTGACGCGCTGTTTTGTTTTGGTGGGTGTGGCCATGATCGTCCTGGCGGCGCTTTCCTGCTCCATCAAGAGCATCCGAACCATCGACCAGCATTAAGTTATAGCTGTGCCGTAAACGCAGAAAAGACCCCGCCACGTTGTATGTGACGGGGTCTTTTCCGAGGTACACCATTGGAATTGCCCAGAGGGGAGGGAGGCAATCCTTCTGACAGGACCCCTAATTTCATCGCCTGCGGGGTGGTTCCTGTCGTTGAGTTAACTATAGTAAACAGTTAGCTATAGGTAACTGGAAAAGATGCCCCTCACATTCTCTCCATAAGTTAACTAAGGCTTACAAGTCGCTCATTCATTCCAAGTGCCGCTGTAACAGGTCGGTTCCACCGCGACGGGTCGGTAAGGCTAGAGTGCGGACGAGGGCTCCAAGTATTTCTCGACCAGTTCCTCGAAGGCACCGTCGTCGCCGGTGGATTCGAGTACGATGTCGCAGTAGGGGCGGACATCGTCCGTGACGTTGGCCACGCCCACGCCCAGTCCCGCGGCCTTGATCATAGCGAGGTCGTTGGCGGAGTCTCCCACGCCGATCACCTGGTCCATGGGGATACCCAGCATCTCGGCGAGCTTCTTTAGGCCGTAACCCTTGTCGATGCCGGCCGGCATGAACTCGAGGTAGCGTTTGGACGAGAACGTGATCTCGACGCCCAAGCGTTGCGCCATGGGTTCAAGCTCGCGTCCAAGCTGCTGCAGGCCCTCAAAGTCAGGATCCATAAAGATGAGCTTGACTATGTCGCGGCTGTCGAGGAAGGAGAGGTCGGTGTGCTCGGCGCTGCTAAAGTGCGTGACGCCGGAGATCTTCTCAAGATAGGTGCGCTCCGCCTCCGGCGCGTCGCACACGAAAACATGCCCGTCTGCCACGTTGACGTGCATGCACTTACCCAGCTCGCGTCCAAGGGCGTAGAGCTCCTCGGCGCACGCGCGGCCGATGCCGCAGCTGGTAAGGGGATTGGGGTCGCCCACGCGGTTGATGAAGCCGCCGTTGTACGAGATAACGTAGCTGCCTTCGAGCAGCGCTGGGTCAAGGTGGGCGAAGTTATCCATGATGGAGGAGTACCACCTGCCGCTGGACGGAACAAAGAGCACGCCCAACTCTTTCATGCGCTGCATCGCGCGGATGTTTGCCTCGGGAATCTGGTGGTCGTGGTCCAAGAAGGTCTCGTCCATATCAGTTGCTACCAGCTTGTACATGCTTCCCCCTTTACCTGCGCGCCCCGCGCGTCCAAAACACAAGCTGCCACGTGTGGCCGTACGTTCTCAATCTAGCAGAAACCCGTCCGCCTACCGGGTGCGAGGCGGACGGGCTTGTAAAGTTAGGAACAATATGGCGGGCGCTGGCTAGCGAGGGCGCTAGTACACCATGCCCATGGCCTGCTGCACCTCTGCGAGCGTGGCCTCGGCGATCTGGTTGGCGCGGCGGTTGCCCTCATGCAGCACGTCCTTGACGTAGCCCATGTCGCGGGCGAGTTCCTCGCGGCGAGCGCGGATGGGGGCGAAGTACTCGTTCACGCTCTCGGTGACGTACTTCTTGAGCT
>SAMEA3387473__coassemble_1995_pt1 | contig 9416 bp, 6 predicted proteins | sample SAMEA3387473__metabat2_low_PE_002 | metagenome-assembled genome bin SAMEA3387473 (sample SAMEA3387473) | Felis catus | biome: Faeces | place: United Kingdom | collected 2012
ACGGCACGCGCTCGCCCGTCTCGTCGATGCGCACCATGAGGAACTGGCCGGCGTGAGCCTTCTTAGCCATCCTCGGGGCGTGGACGCGGAACTCGAAGACCTTCTCCGAGAACTGCGTCTTCTTCAGGATCTGAAACATAGAACCCCTCTCTACCTTCTGGAGATGCGAAAACAAGCGTTGCCGCATGCCCCAAATTGCAAACGAATGCATGGCTATACGTGCTAGGCGACAAACACGCATACAGCGTTCAGTATACCCCCTGGCGTAGGGGGTTTTGTATAGACCGTACAGACAAACCCGCCAACGCGACCACGCGAATCGGTGGGTGATATCGCTGGCGACATGGTGACCGAAAATGATGAAAATTGGAATAACATGCCATATCTCCCTAATTCCTCGTTCAAAAAACGTCATAACTAAGCAATAATGAGCACAGAATATGTGGGCGAAGAGAAGTGATTGGGATTCTCGTCCACAGGGGGAGCCTGAAAAGGAACCCATGGGAGAGAGGATGCAGTATGGACCATGCTACCGCCGCGCCGCTTGATTCCGCGGCAGCCGCCAAGGCGGCGTTTGCAAGCGTGGCTGACAAGCCGTTTCCTTCCGATGTGTTCTGCGCGCCGCAACTGCGCTGGGCCGTTATCGGCTGCGGCGTGATCGCCAACCAGATGGCGCAGTCGCTGGCGCTTGCCGGCCGCAAACTGGCGGGCGTAGCCAACCGCACACAGGAGAAGGCCGTGGCTTTTGCCGAGCGCTACGGCGTTGAGCGCGTATACGAGTCATGCGAGGAGCTTTACGCGGATCCTGATATCGACGCCATCTATATCACTACGCCTCACAACACGCATATCACCTACCTGCGCGACGCCCTGGCCGCGGGCAAGCACGTGTTGTGCGAGAAGTCGATCACGCTGAACTCCGCCGAGCTGGACGAGGCCCGCGCCATCGCCCGCGAGCACAACGTGGTGCTGATGGACGCTACCACCATTTTGCACATGCCCCTGTACCGGGAGCTGGTGCGCCGCGCCGACAGCGGCGAGTTTGGCGCCATGAACCTGGCGCAGATCAACTTTGGCAGCTACAAGGAGTACGGCGACCTTACCAACCGCTTCTACAACATCAACCTTGCCGGCGGCGCCATGCTGGATATTGGCGTGTACGCGCTCTCGATCGCCCGCCTGTTTATGGCCAGCGCGCCCACCGAGGTTGTATCGCTGGCAAACCTTGCCTCAACCGGCGTGGACCAGACCAGCGGTTTTGTTACCCGTAACGCGGAGGGCCAGCTGGGCGTGTTTAGCCTGAGCCTGCACTCCAAGCAGCCCAAGCGCTCTGTCATCAGCTTTGACAAGTGCTATATCGAGGTGAGCGAGTACCCGCGCGCCGATACCGCGACCATTGTGTGGACGGAAGACGGTCGCCGCGAGACTGTGCGGGCGGGCGAGGAAGCCTACGCGCTGTGCTATGAGATGGCCGATCTTGAGGCCGCCGTTGCGGGCGATACTTCCAAGGCGGGGCTCATCGACATCGCCGCCGACGTGATGGACGTCATGACGCGCCTGCGCGCAGACTGGGGCGTTGTGTACCCGGAGGAGCGCTAGGCCATGCTAGCGGAGGAGCGCTTTGCGCGCATAGTTGAGAAGGTCAACGCATCTGGCACGGTGACGGTGGCACAGCTTGCCTGCGAACTGGGGATTTCTGAGTCTACGGTACGGCGCGACCTGGATAAGCTGGACAGCCTCAACAAGCTTACCAAGGTGCACGGCGGCGCGGTGTGCTTGGAGGACGCGCACGTGAGCTATGATCTTACCCTGCAGCAGCGCTCTGAATTGCATGCGGACCAAAAACAGCCGCTGGCGCGCTACGCCGCGTCGCTGGTGGGGCCGCATGACTGCGTATACGTGGACTCTGGCTCAACCACCAAGGTGCTGGTCGATTGCCTTATGGAGAAGGGAGCGCTCTACGTGACCAATTCCGCCGTGCACGGCCTCACCTTGGCGCAGCGTGGCTTTACGGTGGTGCTGCTGGGCGGCGAGCTAAAGGGGTCCACGTCTGCCATGGTGGGGCCGGAGGCGCTTGACGCCTTGGAGCGCTATAACTTTACGCTGGGATTTTGGAGTGCCAACGGCATTGACCTGCAGGCGGGGTGCACCAGCCCGGAGCGCGAGGAGTCGCAGGTGAAGCGCGCGTCGCTGGCCCGCAGCGCACGCCGGTTGGTGTTGGCGGATACGAGCAAGTTTGGACGCGTGGCACCTGTGAGCTTTGCGTCTTTGGACCAGGTTGAAGTGCTGACCACCAGCGTGCCCGAGGGGTACGAGGACGTACCGAGCGTTCGTTGCGTTTAGCGCGGGCGTGCGGCGGATTAGTGCTTGCCGTTGCTGGCGGCACCGCCGTTCACGTGGTCGCGCGCGTAGACAACGCCTTGGGTAAGGGCTAGGCCTGCGGCGTCCGCAGCGCGAGCGCAGGTGTTCTCGAAGTCTTCCAGTTCTTTGGGGCGGAACTGCTTGAGAACAAAGTCCGCAACCGCCATGCGGCCAGGAGGGTTGCCAATGCCCGTGCGGATGCGGCTGAAGTCGCGGCTGCCCATCTTATCGATGATGGAGCGCAGGCCGTTGTGGCCCGCGTGCCCGCCGCCCACCTTGACGCGTACATCGCCCTCGGGAATATCCAGCTCATCATGGATGACCAGCAGTTCCTCAGCGTGGATCTTGTATTGGGCGCACAGCTTAGAGATGGGCCCGCCGCTGGCGTTCATATAGGACTGCGGCTTGACCAGTACCACCTCGCGGCGACCGTCTTCCGCCTCCGGATCGTGCACCCGGATGGTCGCCACCAGGGCGCCAAGCTGGTTTTTCCAATACGTGACGCCAGCCTGCTTGGCAAGCTCGTCAATTGCTTTAAAACCGGCGTTGTGGCGCGTGTTCTCATACTCGTCGCCGGGGTTTCCCAAACCCGCCACCATGCGAATCTTCTTGGGCGTGGCTGCTGCCATACTGTCTCCTTCTGCGTGCCCCGCGCGTGCGCCGCGGCTGCGGTTGCGTGCGCCGTGCACTGCTCGCCGTGCGCGAGGCATCTTGCTTGTGTGTCTCACCTAAATAGTGTACGTAAGAAAAAAGGATTGGTGTGGACATTCACGCGAAGTCAATGCTTGGGCGGTGACTCGTCCCGCCGGGCTCCCGTCCCGACCCCGTTTTGTCCGGCTTCGCCGCCTGTCGCGAATAATGCGCATTTGGAGAAGGACGATGATGCAAGATACACTAATGCCTATACGTATCTAGCTTATGAAAGGACGCGTACCATGCCGCAATACCGCGAGCTCACCAAAAGCGAGCTCAGCGTTGAGCTGTTCGACCACTTTGATCGCACGCAGGTGGTAGGCAATTGCCGTCGCAAGCAGGATGGCGCATGGGCAACCGTGTGCGATCCGTCCATCGAGCAGTGGTCGCAGGCGGACTACGCGTATCTGGTTGAGTGCCTTGCGGGCACGCTTGACGGCGGGGGCGTGGTCTGGGGCGCGTTTGTGGACGATGAACTCAAGGGTTTTGCGTCCGTTGATGGCGCGCGCCTGGGAGCCGCCGGCCAGTACATGGAGCTTACCAGCCTCCACGTCTCTAGCGACATGCGCCACCGCGGTGTGGGTGCCGTGCTGTTCTTGCTCTCGGCGGACTTTGCGCGCAACCTGGGCGTGAAGAAACTCTATATATCCGCGCATCCAGCCGTTGAAACCCAGGCGTTTTACCAGGCCATGGGCTGCGTCGACGTTTTTGACAAAAGCATGCGGGCCAATCGGGACCATGCTTCCCAGTCCAACCAACAGGGCCTTGTCCTGCGCAACCCCAAAGATTGCCCGCTTGAGTACGAGCTGTAGCTGAACGCAATAGAACCCATAGATCGACACAGATATATCAGTGTGGTGTGTGTGATGAAGCGTGAGCGAGGCGGGCGCGCTCTCCGCATCATGTGCGGAGCGGGTGCTGTCCTGGCACCAAAATTACTGCCATATCGTTTATCGTAATAATGTGCCCTTGTGTCAACAAAATGATACCAGTAATAAGAAATACGAGGTTCTTAGCTTAAACTAATTATCTGGTAGTAACCAATTATGAACCGCTCGCCGAATGTGTGAGACCGTTGGCGAGCCAGGGCGCGCTTACCCTTGGGGAGCTGTTTGCCCGCATGCGATACTTGTCCAACTCTATAAGGGAGGATTCTGTCTAAACGTGGCCTAAGGCTGCTTCTGGGCGGGGCCTCAAGTTGAGGAAGGAGGGGGTGCGGATGAGGAAGCGACGCGTTGCGACCGCTGCAGTTGTTGCTGCTATGGTTGGCGTGCTTGGGTTCTCGGTCCCCGCGTTCGCAGCGGGCGGTTACGGTAGCGTGAAAGATATCAAAAACGAAGCCGAGAAAACGATCACCATTGGCAACGATGCCATCACCCGTACGTTCAGCTGGCAGAACAACCATCTGAAACCCGGCAAGATCGAGAACAAGCTCGATAAAAACGGGGGGGGTTCACTCCTGCCGAAGGGTCTGAGGAGTTCGTAATCCAGCCTATGACCCTTGCAGATCGCACAGAGCCTGCAGACGGTCTTCTTACTAGTATCATGCCTGGTGCGAACTGCACAAAGGTCGAGGTCACTTCGACCATGAATGAGGGCGGCGTTAAACCTGAAAACGCCATTGACGGAGATAAGGGCACGTATTGGTGCTCAAACTTGAATCAAAGCGGCGTTCAGAACGAGAACATCGTTATCGCCTAGGCTCCAAGAAAACGGTCGAATCCGTCGAGTACGTTGCGCGTTTTGATAGCAATGCCCACTACGGTTGTACGGGTCGCATCGACAGCTATATCATTGAATATTGGGACGGCGCCAAGTGGGTCAAGGCAAAAGAAGGCAGCTGGCAATACACCGATAGCGACGGCACACAGACCGTGACGTTTGATAGCGCTGTCACGACTGACAAGATTCGCTTGAAGGCAACTGCTTCCCACTACCCCAATGAGAATAATAAGAACAAGGCTATGAATGTTGCCGAGATCGACGTCAAGGACGAGTCCGGCAAGTCTCTCATTGTTCGCGAGCAGAACCCGCAGAAGTGGACGATCGAGTCGACCTCCGTTCATACCACCGATGGCGGCGGCATCAATGCGCTCATCGACGGCAATTTCCAGACGCATTTCCATTCTGCCTATGGTAATCAAAATGTTCAGGGCACTGTTGACAAGCTTCCTGTTGACGTGACCATCGATCGTGGCGAGGCCGGTAAAAACGCCTCTTTCCAGACCGTGGGCTATGCCGGGCGCAAAGAGGGCGAAAACACGAATGGCAACGTCAAACACTTTGCCGTGTACGCCTCGAACGATAAAGATAAGCTTTTTGAAGACGGCAACAAGAAGGGCGATTTCAAGGTAGATTACACTGGGGCATATGATTCGAATGGTCCCAAGATGGTCTACTTTGGCCTTGATAAGGCCGTAACCGATGCCCGATACGTTGGAGTCCGATTCCTTGAGGGTACCGGTGGAAATATCGTTGCAGGTTCCGAGCTTGCACTTTATGACGGTCAGTTCACTACCGTGGTGAATAGGGACAAGGGTGCAATCAAGGCAAGCGACCTTACCGTGAAGGATTGCACGGAGACCAAGGTCGACGGCGGCACCATGCTCACCTTCACCTTTAATCCGTTCACGTTCGGTAAAGACGCGGCTGCGACGGTCGAGCAGAAGGTTGTCATGTACGATGGCGACCACTTCATGCGTAAGTGGATCGAACTCAAGACCACCGACAAGGAGACCCGCGTCAAGTTCATCGACGGCGAGCGCCTGAAGGTCGCCGAGGGTGCCAATACGTGGACCGCCCCGCGTGACAAGGGCGGCGTCGTTGCCATGGAGATGGACAAGTCCGTCTTGGGTCAGCCCGTCTATATCAACGGCATGTTCTTTGGCTGCGAGTTCCCCGAGGCGGACACGCAGATCATGGACGAGGTCGCGCGCTCCCGCTATTGGACCGGCAAGAATTTCGCCGACTTTGAGCGCGACGGACAGCTGACCAAGGACGGCGAGTTCGTCTCTTGGGAGACGGTCTGCGGTGCCACGCACTCCGACGGTAGCGACATGAACGTGATCCAGACGGACTTCTACGCCTACATCACGTCCATCTCCAAGCCGAGCGACTTCCGCATCCAGTACAATTCCTGGTTCGACAACATGATGTTCATCGACGACGAGAACATCATCGAGTCGTTCAAGGCCGTGGACAAGGAGCTCTCCGAGACCGGCGTGCGCCCGCTTGAGTCCTACGTTGTGGACGACGGCTGGAACCAGTACCGTGCCACCACGAATCAATACACGACCGGCGACGACCTGCGTCGCAATGGTTCGGTTGACGAACCGCTCGGGATTAACACGTCTGGTTTCTGGCAGTTCAACAACAAGTTCCCGGACGGCCTGACCCCGTCCTCCAATCTGGTCCACAAGCTCGGCTCTGAGTTTGGCGTGTGGATTGGTCCGCGCGGCGGCTACAACTACTACGACAACCTAGCGAATATCATCGCAAAGGCCGGCAATGGCTCCAGCGCCGGCCGCTCCATCGACGTCGCTGATCAGCGTTATGTGGACAAGTTTGGCGACATGGCCGTCGATTGGATGCAAAAGTACGGCGTCAACTACTGGAAGTGGGACGGCTTTGCCGACGGCGGCCAGTACGGCGCCTTCACTTCCGGTGAAGACCATGCCCGGTACAACGAGGCTCATCAGCACATGGAGGGCGGCCCGCACCACTTCTACCATGTGACTGACCTGTGGGAGAAGTGGATCGTTCTCTTCGACCGCGTGTGGGACACCGCGAGCGCCAAGCAGATTGAGGACCTTTGGGTGTCCCTCACCTGTTACGTCAATCCGTCCCCCTGGTTCCTGCAGTGGTCCAACTCCGTGTGGATCCAGTGCACGCTCGACCGCGGCGATGTCGACAACGGGCTTCTGCACGACAAGATGAACACGATGCTCACCTATCGTGATGCCTGCTACTATGACTTCCTGAAGAACCACGAGTTTCAATTCCCGCTGGCGAACCTGTATAACCATGACCCGGTGTACGGCAGGGAGGGAACCGGCATCAAGGCCGATTCCATGAACGGCGAGCAGTTCCGCAACTACCTGTACATGATGGGTACGCGCGGCACCGCCTTCTGGGAGCTCTACTACTCCGACTCCCTGTTCAACGACGAGAAGTACCTCGTCAACGCCGACTTCCTCGAGTGGGAAGAGGGCAACTTCGACATGCTGCGCAACGCCAAGATGATCGGCTCCGGCAGCCCCGCATCCCAGGTCAAGCTTGGCGGCATCGACGCTGGCGGCACGTACAGCACCTACGGCTTCGCGGGCTTCAACAACGACGGTGACGAGGGCATCATCTCGATGCGCAACCCCGGTACCACCGCCATGGAGCTCAAGTTCACGGTCGACGCCGGCATCGGCTGCACCTTCGAGGGCACTTATCACGTCGTGCGTGATCACGTGTACACCGAGAAGGGCAAGGAGGCCGCCAATGCCCCCGCTACCGTCCAGTACGGCCAGGAGGTCACCATCACCCTCCAGCCCGGCGAGACCCAAATCTGGCATCTCTCCAAGGGCGGCGACACCACGGCCCCGACCCTGTCCAAGCTCTACACCGAGAACAACACCACCATGCGCGTCCAGGCTTCCGAGCACGTGTACAGCGCGCAGTTCGAGGTGTACATTGACGGCAAGAAGGTTGAGCTTGGCAAGGACGCCATCAAGGCGTATGCCGACCTCAAGACCTTCGACATCACCCTGCCCTTCGCTCCTGCCGATGGCGTGACCGTTGAGGTCAAGGCTACGGCCGGTGCCGACGCTGCAGGCAACGCGCTTGATGGCGCCAAGATCGGCGCTACGTTCCACACCGACAACATTGTCGGCCAGGTTTCCAACCCCGAGTGCCCCAACCTCGCCGCTCAGGCGGGCAGCATCAAGGGTACCAATGGATTTGCCGCGGTCGCGACCGTGAACAGCGCCGCTCCCGGCACCGTCCTCATCTCCCAGGGCAACGAATGGAAGCTCGGCGTTAACGCCGACGGATACGCCTACTTCACGGTGGGCGACGTGACCGCTACCTCTCAGACCAAGGTCGCGGGCGTCACGTCCATCGCCGGCGTCCGCGAGAACAACGGCATGCTGAAGGTCTACGTCGGCGGGGAGATCGACGGCAACGGCTACGATGCCGCTAAGTCCGTCGAGCACAACGTCAGCGCGGCCCCCATCAAGGTCAACAACAAGGGCGTCGTCGCCAAGGCGACCGTCTACGACCGCTCCCTGGGTTACGACGAGATCCCCGCCGCCCCGCTCGCGGAGCTCGTCGAGACCGTGAAGGCCCTCAAGGACAAGGTGACTAAGGAGTCTTGGGACGCTGCGGGCATGACTGACCTGGTTGCCAGGGCTGAGGAAGCTCTCAAGAGCACCGCGGAAAACGCCGCCGAGCTCCAGCAGCAGGCCTACGATAAACTGCTCGAGGGCTACAAGAAGCTGGTCCCCGGCCTGGTCGAGCCCAAACAGGAGAACCTCGCGCTGAACAAGCGCCCCACCGCCAGCTGGCTGCCGGGCAGCGGCGTCACGGATTCTGCGGAGAACACTGGTAGTCCCCTGGCAAACGCGACCGACGGTTCCTTTGAATCTGATGGCAAGCATGCGATTTTTGGTAAAGATGCCGCGAAGAAACCCGCCTACATGCAAATCGACCTCGGCGAGGGCGCGAACATCGAGAACGTGAAGCTGTACCGCTACTGGAGCGATAGCCGCACCTATGCCGACACGGCCCTAGTGGTTTCCAACAACCCCGAGTTCAAGCAGAAGGACGTCCTGTACTACTCCTACCAGGATGTGAATAACAAGGACGTCTTCGGCCTCGGCGAGCAGGCGACAGAAAGGACCTACGCGGAGACCAGCGAGGGCAAGGTCCTCTACACCGCTAGCGACAAACCGCTTAAGGCCCGCTACGTACGCCTGTACGGAAACGGCAAGGTCGTTAACAACGCCGCAGCTGCTGGAGACAACCACATCGTCGAGCTCCTCGTCAACGGCACGCGCGACGTGTCCCTGGGCGACCCCTACGGCGTCGACGCCCTCGACGCCCTGATCAAGCGCGGCGACGCCGCCATGCAGGACAAGGCGGACTACACCGACGAGTCCATCAAGAAGCTGGAAGAAGCCCTCGCGCCCGCAAAGGAGCTCTCCGAGGAGGTCCACGAGCAGATCGAGGCCCAGGAGTTCGAGACCGCCTACGGCGAGTTCAACGCGGTCCGCGACGCGCTCCAGGTCGCCCTCGGCTGCCTCAAGATGAGGCCCATCGAGCCCGGCCCCGGCCCGGATCCCCAGCCCACCTACGTCACGGTGACCTTCGACGAC
>SAMEA3387473__coassemble_2130_pt1 | contig 8262 bp, 6 predicted proteins | sample SAMEA3387473__metabat2_low_PE_002 | metagenome-assembled genome bin SAMEA3387473 (sample SAMEA3387473) | Felis catus | biome: Faeces | place: United Kingdom | collected 2012
CAACTTCGATATATTGTAAAGCGGATGTATAGGAATATAGAGTATTATGAGAAAAACGATGTTGTGAAAAGCTCGTTCTCGTTTTTTAAACAAGTCATCGATGCATGGTATTTCAACGATGATTAGCTTGGTGCTTTGCTATTCTCTTCTGTTATCTTGATATGTCGCATTTGTGTTGTTTCTATAAATACTGCACCGTATAGCTTGCTGCATCTTAATAGATGCAGCAAGCTATACGGTGCAGTACAAAAGCTCTGAGGGAGCTTTAAGGGTGATGCTTTCCATTAGGGAGAGTGTTGCCCTTTTTTAATGCCTGTAATTGACGAGGGTGGATGCTCCGGATGGAATCGTACCTCTAAGTGCCTGCTCTTATTGAAGATGCTTGCCCTGGGCTATCTCTGTGGGATTTCTCAGCATCAACTTCTTGTTAAACAAGGTTAACTCCTAGGAGCTTAATAGGATATAATGCCCTTCGCTTGTTAAGGGTATTAGGCATGTCTCAAGTGGGGTAGTAATTCACCTATATAAACCTTGAGGCGTGTTGCGTATCCTGCCCGTGATTGAAGCGCCGCAAGGCACGCGGTTTGTGCGCTGCCTGCGGTTTGACGTTGAGGAGACCCGACTCTATGGACTTATCGCTGCATTTTGTTGAGCACGCGTTGGAAGACACGCTGTCGCTCGTTCCGTTCCTGTTCGTAACCTACCTGGCGCTCGAGGCGCTTGAGCACGCGGCGGGTAACCGCGTCAACGCCGCCGCGCGCCGCGCGGGCGCCGCTGGTCCGGTGGTGGGCGCTGCGCTGGGCGTTTTGCCCCAGTGCGGCTTTTCCGCCATGGCGGCGACCCTGTACGCCGGTCGCGTTGTCACCCTGGGCACGCTGGTGGCCGTGTTTCTTTCTACGTCAGACGAGATGCTGCCCATGCTGCTGGCCGAGCGCGTGGACGCGTCTTCTGTGGCGACGCTGCTTGCCGCCAAGGCCGCGATCGCGCTGATCTCTGGCGTTGTATTGGATGCCGCCTTGCGCGCGCTGCGCCGCAACACTCGCGTCCATGCGGCGATTCGCCGTACGGTTTTGGGTCCTAAGGCGCTTGCGGGTGAGGACGAGTCGAGGGCGGCCGATATCATCGACAGTCTCTCGGAGGCGGGGGAGGGCGCCGAGCACATTCACCGTTTGTGCGAGCGCGACCACTGCGGCTGCGAGGAGTCTCACGCCCATCACCATGGCGAGGACGAGGATCACATGCATGGTGAGGACCACGGGCATAGCGACGATTACGAGGATGGCGACGATGGCGATCACCACGAGCGCGCCCACCAAGATGGCGTACTCGGTAGTGGCTCCCATGGCGTTTCCACCGCGTGCGCTTGCAGCCACGGGCATGGCCACGGACATGGCCACAATCACGCGCATGGTGGAAGTGCGGTCAAGTCCATCGTCCTTAGCGCGCTTTCGCACACCGTGCAGGTGACGGTCTTTATCTTCATTGTCACCTTTGCGCTGGTGGCGGTGTTGGAGACCGTGGGCGAGCCCGCTATGGAGGCGTTCCTCTCTTCCAACCGCGCCTTTGCCATTTTGGGTTCCGCATTGGTGGGCATCATTCCCAATTGCTCTGCCAGCGTGGTTATCACGCAGCTTTACCTTGAGGGCGTGCTGTCGCTGGCACCCGCTATGGCAGGCCTTTTGGTGTCCGCCGGCGTGGGCTATCTGGTGCTGTTCCGCACCAACCGCAGCATGCGCGAGAACATAGCGATTCTGATCTTGCTGTATCTGGTCGCCGTTCTTTGGGGTTTTGTGTTGATGCTGCTGGGCTTCTAGTGCGGTGCGTCCCGGCTGATTGCGCTTGCTTGCGCTGAATGTCCGTCTTGGGCGTCCGCTGGTGTTCCGTTGTGTCTTTGCGTTGGCTCCGTTGGATGGGGGTCTACCATGGTCGATCGCACGCGTAACGTTAGGGCTACGGGGCAGGGAGCGTCTGTCGGTAGGCGCCCGGGTGGCGGCAGGCACATGGCTGCCGCAGGTCACGTTTCTGCCGCAGGTCACGTTTCTGCCGCGGGGCGCGCGGCTGGTGCTGGTGGCGCTTCTGGCGGTGGGCAGGTTGCTAGCCGCAGGCGCACGGCAGGTGGCGGGCGCCGTCATCGTCCAAAAACACCGAAAGGCGCGCGTTTTTCTAAGCGCGTTGTGCTTGCCGTGCTGGCGGCGCTGCTGATTCTGGGTGCGGGCGTTGCGGGGCTGGCGGGTTTTGTGGCTACGGGCAACGTCAACGTAACATCTGCTTCTAGGCCGGAAAACAAATACACGGGCGTGCTGGCGCCGTATGCGTGCGCGTCCGATGCGGATGGCGACGGGGTGGATGACCAGACCGATATCTTGTCTGCGGCGCTGCGCTATGTACAGACCAAACCCGTGTATCGCAGCGAGTACTATACGGGCGGGTACCCGGATGACGGCTGCGGCGTGTGCACCGACGTGGTGGCGTTTGCCCTGCGCGATGCGGGATATGATCTGCAGGCGCTGGTGGCGACCGATATCACCGAGCACCCGGATGACTACGGGCTGGACGCGCCGGATCCCGCGATCGATTTTAGGCGCGTGCGAAACCTCAAAGTGTTCTTTGCTAGGCATGCTGCCCAATTAACGTGCGATGTGCATGCGATCGATGAGTGGCAGGGCGGCGACATTGCGATATTCGATTCGCATATTGGCATAGTGTCCGACCGGCGAAACGAGAACGGCGTGCCCTACCTCATCCACCATAACGCGCCCTCCCAGCTATCCTATGAGGAGGACGTGCTGGAAGGGCGCGATGATTTGGTGATGCATGTGCGGATGGGCTGCGAATGAGGATGGGGTGCGCTAAAGGATGACGCCGAACGCGAGGGTGGGCTGCTAGGCGATCTTGCCAAACGTGAACGCGCGGATCAGCAGGGTGATGCCCAGCACGGTGAGCGCGGCGCCGGCGAACATGACCAGCATGTCCGTGGATTCAAGCGGGAACATGAACACCACAACGCCTGCCATAATCGATAGCACGCCGGAGAAGATGGCGAAGCCGCGGTTGTGGACGGCGGCGGATTCCACCAGCGTCATGACGCCTTCGATGATCCAGCCAAAGCCGGTAGCTATCGCTACAAAGGTTGCGAGCGTCGCGGCGGAGAGCGCTTGGTTGCGCACCATTATGAGTCCACCAAAGATTAGAAGCAGGCTGGTGATGATGTTGAGCGCGCGCCAACCGCCCGGCAGCAGCGGCGTCCAAATGGCGGTGGCAAGGCGGATGATGCCCGCCACTATAAAGTAGATGCCCAGCACAACGGTGAGCACCACTAGGGTTTTTACCGGCCAGAACAGTAGAGCCAGGCCGGCGAGCAGACCAACGGCTCCCGTGATGCCGTACAGGCGGCGCACGGTGGTGATGACGTGGTCTATCATGTTGTATTCGTCAAAATAAAAAGGATCCGTGTGGTCTAGCGAGTGCTTGTCGAAGAACGTCATGATGAGGACCTCCAATTGTACAGATGTGTAATAATCCTCAAGTGTGGTATACCCATTTAAGCTCGTGATAACAAAAGATTGCACGCCACCAATGCTACAATCGCGTGCGACGGACTACGAGACCAAGGGGGATGCAATGCCGGCAACGCTGTACCTGGTTCGCCACGGCAGGACCATGTTTAACGAGAAGCGCGTTATCCAGGGCTGGTGCGATTCGCCGCTGACCGGCGAGGGCGAGGAGCAGGCTGCCCGAGTCGGCCGCTATTTCGCCCACGAGGGCGTCTCCTTCGACCATGCATATGCCTCAACGTTGCCACGCACGCATCAGACCATAGAGGCGATAACCGATATGTCGTACGGGCGTGAACCGGGCCTGCGCGAGTGGTTCTTTGGCGCCTATGAGGGAGAGCGCGTCGATCTTATGCCTGCGCGCCCATGGGGCGATTACTTTGTTCAGTTTGGGGGCGAGGGCGAGCGGGAGTTCCATGCGCGTATCTGCTCTACGCTTCGCGAGATCATGGCGCGGCCCGGACATGAGAACGTGCTGGTGGTGAGCCATGGATCTGCCTGTCGCGAGTTTATGCTGGAGTGGCGCGAGGGTCAGGATCTGGGCTACCCGGACGTTCCCGGTAACTGCTCTGTTATGCGCTATACGTTTGACGGCGAGCGCTTTGAGCTGGTTCGCGTTGTGGAACAGGACGAGATGCGCGCGGTGTTGGGCGAGTAGGGCGCGTGGTGCTGTTGTGGTGCGCAGCCCGTTTGCAGAGTCGCGGCTTTAGCGCTTCGCGGCCTCGGAAGGCAATCGATGCCTTCCGTAATCGTTTCTCAATTGACTGCAATTGTGTTCTCTTTGATTTATGAGTGCTAGAACGCTGTTTGGGGTACAATTGCACTAGAATCAGCGGAGCCCGTCTCTCGTGAAATAGGCGCGGGCGACGCAAGGGGTTTACTTTAAGGACTTGGTGGCAGCCGAGTCCTTATTTTTGCCTTTCGTCTTCCGCGATGTGCTTACGTCTATCCCATCGCTCGAACAGCTCCAAGAGCAGCCTTGCGATGCTTGAAAGCGCCCCAAGGGCGCGAATGACTTGCAGGATTGTATCCCTAGGCTTTGCTCCTCTCGTGAGAAGCGCCGCCCGCACGCGGACTTCGCCGGTTTGTCCTTATACCGCATGTACCATTTGTCTAAACGCTATAACGATGGGCATATTTGATTAGTGTTGATCGATGCTGTTCTGTGGTGGCCGCTGATATCGTCCAAGAAAAAAGACGCCGATTCCGCTTGTTGTGGAATCGGCGTTTTGCGTTGTGATTGGCTAGGCTCTGGTTGCTTACTTGCGGATCTGATGGATGAACAGGCCGCTGCGAAGCTTGGGCTCAAACCAAGTGGACTTGGGCGGCATGAGCAGCCCCGCATCTGCCACGGCGAGCAGCTGGTCGATTCCCGTGGCGCACATGGAGAACGCGACGCCCTCGGTGCCGGCGCGACGCTCGAGCTCGTCCGTACCGCGAATACCGCCAACAAAGCTGATGCGCGGGTCTAGACGGGGGTCGCCAATGCCCAGAATGGGCGAGAGCACCTGCTCTTGCAGGATGGAGACATCCAGCGCGGAGACGGGGTCTGCCGCCGCGACCTGCTGCGCAAGCCCCTGGCCCAGCGACAGGTTCCACCATTGACCATCTGCGAACATGCCCATGCGCCCGGCTTCCTGCGGGGCGACGGGTGCATTCGCCGGCTCGACCGTGAAGCCCGCTTGGCGAACGCGCTCGACCAGCTGATCGGCACTGAGGCCGCAGCGGTCTTTGACCACGCGGTTATAGGGCAGGATGGTGAGTTGGCTTGCTGGGAACAGCACGGAGAGGAAGTAGTTGAACGGCTCGCGTCCGGTGTAGGTGCCCGCCGCTTTCGCCTCTTCGCGCATTTGCTGGGCAACTCTGACAGCGCTTGCGGTTCGATGATGGCCATCTGCGATGTAGGCGCAGGGGATGTGCTGGAACATGGCAGCGATGGCCTCGACCGTGTCTGAGCGCTTGACCTCCCACACGGTTTGGCGCACGTTTTCCTCGTCCACAAAATCATAGAGCGGGGTCGCCATTTTGGCGGCGCCCAGGATCATGTCGAGTACGGGCTGGTCGCGATACGCCAGGAAGATGGGGCCGGTTTGGCAGCCCAGCGCGCGGATGTGCTCTATGCGGTCGCGCTCCTTGTCCTCGCGGGTGAGCTCGTGGCGCTTGATGGTGCCGTCTTCGTACTCGTCTACGGAACATACGGCGACCAGGCCGGTTTGCACGCGACCATCCATCTCGAGCTCGTAGATGTAGTAGCAGCGGTTTGGGTCGCGCATGTAGATGCGGGAGTCGATGCGGTCCTGCATGAGCTGGGCGGCTCGCTGGTAGACCTCCGGCGCGTACATGTCCTGGTCCGCGGGGAACTGCGTCTCCGGGCGGTCGATGTTGAGGAACGACAGCGGGCGGTCGGCTACGTAGTCGGCGGCCTCTTTGCGGTCGAAGACGTCGTAGGGAAGCGAGGCCGCCTGCGCGGCGTGTTGCGGCAGGGGTCGTATGCAGGGAAAGGGCAATGCCTTCATGGGGGATCCTCCTTGTTGGTGGCGTTATGCCGTTTTCTCATTGTACGTGCTGCGCGACGGGCGCGCACGCGCCGCGGGGAGGGTTATTGGAAGGGTAACGTTGGCGGGATGCGCGTTATAAAGGAAGCAAATGCAACAAGGACATTGGGCTGAGCCCTGGGCCTCTGGCATTCAAAAGATTTTTTCTTTCGAATCTCATAAAGTTGTTAAGAACGAACATATGTTCTATAATGTTACAAGGGGATTTACAATAGTAATGCGAGGCGATACTATGATTCTATCCTATGCCGATAAAGAGACCGAAAGATTGTCACGAGGAGAAAGGGTGAGACGCTTTTTGCCATTCGAGCGCGTCGCTTTGCGTAAGCTGCGACAACTTGAATTAGCCGCAAGCATTAATGATCTGAGGATTCCTCCGGGTAATCGGTTGGAAATCCTTCAGGGCGATCGCTTTGGTCAGCATAGCATTAGAATAAACGATCGCTTCCGAATCTGTTTTCGATGGACATCAGCGGGTCCTCAAGATGTTGAGATAGTTGATTATCATTAAGTGGTGATGTCGGATGATTGAATACATTGACCCCGTCTCTCCAGGGGAACTGCTTAAGGAAGAGTTTCTTGTTCCAATGGGTATTTCTCAGTATCGTCTAGCGAAAGAGACCGGTATTCCGGCGCAGCGCATTGGGCAAATTGTGCTTGGACGCCGTTCTGTTACGGCGGATACCGATCTTCGCTTGTGCCGTTTTTTTGGTTTAACGGATGGATATTGGCTTCGTGCCCAAGCGGCTTACGACACTCAACTTGCTCGTCGTCGACTTTCCGATGATCTTGATAAGATCATTCCTTGGGATAGTACGGCGATGGGCTAGATGAACGGCGTCTGACGCGTTGCGGTTTTGCCTATGCGAGGCCCGACAGCGATAGCAGCAGGTCTGTGAGCACTGCCTCGACGCGCTGGATATCATCGCGCGGCACACACTCGTTAGGCTTGTGCGCCAGCGCGAGCGATCCGGGGCCGTAACTCATGCAGTTATGGTTCGAGCAGGTTCCCGCTATGACGGCGGTATCCGTGTAGCCGGTGAAATAGCTCACCCTCGCGGGCGCCCCCGTGGTTTGCTCGACCGTTTTGCTAAGGGCAGCCAGCAGGGGAGAGCCTGGGTCGCGTTCGATGGGAGGACGATCGCCCGTGATGCGGTAGGTGCCTTGGATGCCCGGAACCTCTTGCTGCGCCCTCTCGATTGCCTGCTGAACTACCATTTCCGCCTTCGCCGTGGTTGCCGGAGGTACCAATCGCATGTCGATCCACGTGGTGCATGCATCCGGGACAACGTAGGGTTGGTATCCGCCTTGGACCATTCCAAAGGTGACGGTCGAGGCGCCCAGCTCTGCATGGTGCGGCAGCGCCTCGATGCTGCGGCGGATATGGCTGATTGCCTCCGCCGTTGCTGCGACGGCATCTGCTCCTTCCCAAGGCTGGCTTGCGTGCGCGGTGACGCCCTTGATATCGAGTTCGAACCACGTACGTCCCTTATGCGCAACTTGGATCTGGTTGTCGGTGGGCTCGGTGTCCAGCACCCACTCGTCGGGGCCCACCCAACCGGCTCTGATGGCCGCCTCCACGCCGCGCATGAAGTCCTCCTCGTCCACCGAGCAGATGAGGCTGAACCCGCGCCGGGGAAGGCGCTTCTCCCCGGCAACGCGACCAAGCAGCGAGAAGAGCGCGGAGAGGGCGCAGGACAGGCCGCCCTTCATGTCGCAGGAGCCGCGGCCGTAGAGGTCGTCGCCGATGACCTGGGCGCCGAGGGGGCTGATGCCCTCGCTCCAACCCTCGCCCAGGGTGACGGTGTCCATGTGGCAGATGTAGACCAGGCGCGGCTCGTCGGAGGGGCCGGGAACGGTGACCATGAGGTTGCGTCGGTCGGGCAGCGCCTCGAGCTCCTCCACGCCAACGGCCGCGGCCAGCTTCGCAGGCATCTTGGCGATACGTGCCTCTACCAGTGACTTTATGTGCTGCTCAATCCGCCCCTCGTACGCGCCGGGGTCAGAGCTGTCAATGCGCACCAGGTCTGTGGCCAGGTTCCAGGCTGTGTCCATGCGTCACACCTCACAACTAGTTTGGATACCAAACACATTGTAGGACCGAATTGCCCCGCCGACGATCTTCTCGCGGCTCGTTGCGCAAAGGACTAAGA
>SAMEA3387473__coassemble_2652_pt1 | contig 5718 bp, 9 predicted proteins | sample SAMEA3387473__metabat2_low_PE_002 | metagenome-assembled genome bin SAMEA3387473 (sample SAMEA3387473) | Felis catus | biome: Faeces | place: United Kingdom | collected 2012
CGATGCCGAGCAGCAAGAAGCTCGTCGAGATCGCTCGCGTTATCTGCGAGGAGGGTTACGTCGAGAGCTACTATGTCGAGGACACCGCTCCGGCCAAGACCCTGCACATCACGCTCAAGTACGGCCGCAAGAAGGCCAAGGTCATCAACGGCATCAAGCGCATTTCCAAGCCCGGTCTGCGCAAGTACGCCGGCGCCAAGGACCTTCCCCGCGTTCGCGGCGGCCTCGGCACTGCAATCATTTCCACCAGCCAGGGTGTTATGACCGACCGCGATGCCCGTAAGCTCGGCATCGGCGGCGAGGTCATCGCATTCGTTTGGTAAATCGCTTCGGCGTGTAGAAGGAAAGGAGACCACCGTGTCTCGTATCGGTAGGAAGCCTGTCCAGATTCCCGCTGGAGTCGAAGTGACAGTCAATGGCAACACCTGCGTCGTCAAGGGCCCCAAGGGCACCCTTCAGCAGGATTTCCATGAGAACATCACCGTGACCGTTGAGGAGAACGAGGTCATCGTTGACCGTGCCAACGACGAGCGCGAGTCCCGCGCCCAGCACGGCCTGACCCGCGCCCTCATCCAGAACATGGTCACCGGCGTTTCCGAGGGCTTCACCAAGTCCCTCGAGCTCGCTGGCGTTGGCTACCGTGTTCAGCTCAAGGGTACCTCCCTTGATTTCTCCCTTGGTTACTCTCACCCGGTCGTCGTCGAGGCTCCCGAGGGCATCACGTTCGAGGTTCCCGACAACACCCACATCAACGTCAAGGGCATCAACAAGCAGCAGGTCGGCCAGATCGCCGCTGAGATCCGTGCGAAGCGTCCGCCCGAGCCTTACAAGGGCAAGGGTATCCACTACGTTGGCGAGCACATCCGCCGCAAGCTGGGTAAGGCCGCCAAGTAGTCGTAACCGACTCACTCGCATAAGACCAGCACCCCGTCAGGTGCTGGCAAGATCAACCTTTTTAGGAGTTTACGTATGAACAAGCATAAGGCGAAGCTGGAAGGCCTCAAGCGTCGTCAGCGTCGTGTTCGCGGCAAGGTCTCGGGTACCTCCGAGCGTCCGCGTCTTCGCGTGACCCGTACTAACGCCAACATCTATGCCCAGATCATCGACGACAGCAAGGGCTCCAGCCTGACGCTCGTCTCTGCCTCGACCCTCGAGGCCGAGTTCAAGGGCACCCACACCTCGAACAAGGAGGCTGCGGAGAAGGTCGGTCAGCTCGTTGGCAAGCGCGCCATCGAGGCCGGCATCACCAAGGTCGCCTTCGATCGCGGTGGCCGTATCTACCATGGCCGCGTCAAGGCCCTCGCCGACGGTGCTCGTGCCGCCGGTCTCGAGTTCTAGGAGGTATGTAGCACATGGCTCGTAATCAGAAGCAGCAGCGCGAGGCCTCCGAGTTCGAGGAGCGCGTCGTTTACATCAACCGCGTGTCGAAGACCGTCAAGGGTGGTCGTCGCATGAGCCTCGTCGCTCTCGTCGTCGTTGGCGACGGCAAGGGCAACGTCGGCGTTGGCATGGGCAAGTCCGCTGAGGTGCCCCTGGCCATCTCCAAGGCGTCTCTCGATGCCAAGAAGAACATGTTCCACGTGCCGGTGACCGAGCAGGGCACCATCCCGCACGAGGTTCTCGGCCACTTTGGTGCCGGCCGCATCATCATCAAGCCCGCTGTCGAGGGTACCGGCGTTATCGCCGGCGGCGCTGTGCGTCCCCTCTTCGAGCTCGCTGGCATCAAGAACGTTCTTTCCAAGTCGCTCGGTTCCGACAACGGCCTCAACATCATCAAGGCCGCTGCCGAGGGCCTCAAGGAGCTCTCCAGCCCCCAGGATATCGCTGAGCGCCGTGGCCTGACCGTCGCCGAGATGTTCGTCGGTAAGGAGAACTAAGCATGGCTAACACCATTAAGATTAAACAGGTCCGCAGCACCAACGGTTGCAAGCAGGATCAGGTCAGGACCGTTCGCGCCCTCGGCCTCAAGAAGATGAACGCCACGCGCGAGATTGCCGACAACGACGGCGTCCGCGGCATGATCTTCAAGGTCAAGCACCTTGTCGAGATTGTAGAGGAGTAACAATGCAGCTTCATGATCTTACTCCGGCATCGGGTTCCAACAAGCGTCGCAAGCGCGTCGGCCGTGGTAACTCGTCCGGTAAGGGCACCTATTCCGGTCGCGGCCAGAACGGCCAGGGTTCCCGCTCCGGCGGCACCAAGGGCGCTGGCTTCGAGGGCGGCCAGACTCCGCTCGCGATGCGTCTCCCCAAGCTCCCCGGCTTTGTGAGCCCCCGTCGCATCGAGTACACCGCCATCAACGTCTCCGATCTCGAGGCCCGCTTTGAGAACGACGCCGTCGTCGACGGTGCCGCTCTGAAGGCTGCCCGCCTCGTCAAGAGCGAATTCGAGCCCGTTAAGGTGCTCGGCAACGGCGAGATTACCAAGAAGCTCACGGTCAAGGTTGACAAGATCTCCGCCTCCGCTAAGGCCAAGATCGAGGCCGCGGGCGGAAAGGTCGAGCTCCCGTGCTAAATGGTTTGAAGAACACGTTCCGCATCAAGGAATTGCGCGGAAAGATTCTTTTCACCATCGCTATGCTCGTGGTGTACCGTATCGGTGCACACGTTCCTGTGCCCGGTATCCCCTTCCAGGGGATGCTGGGCCTTTTCCAGTCTGCGGGTGATTCCGTAGCTTCTGGAGCGATGGCCCTGCTGAACCTTTTCTCCGGTGGCGCACTTTCCTACGTTTCGGTATTCTCGCTGGGCATCATGCCCTACATCACAGGCTCGATCATCCTCCAGATGCTTCAGAGCGTTGTGCCTTCCCTGCATGCGCTCGCTCGCGAGGGCGAGGTTGGTCAGACCAAGATCACCCAGTACACGCGCTACCTTACGCTTGGACTGGCGATCGTAAACGCCATTGGCTACCTCTTCCTCTTCAAGAGCTTCGGCATCAGCTTCAGTGGCGCGGGCGCGCCCGAGATCATCTTCGATATCATGATCGTCGGCACGCTCACTGCGGGTGCGATGCTCATCATGTGGATCGGCGAGCTCATTACCCAGCGTGGTATTGGCAACGGCATGAGCCTTATCATCTTCGCCAATATCATGGCCGGCCTTCCCCAGGCCATCTTCTCCTCTGTTGAGGGCACCGCGGGCGTTATCACCACGGTGGTCATCTTCGTGATCATCCTGTGCGTCATCCCGCTGATCGTCTTCATCGAGCGCGGCCAGCGCCGCATCCCGGTCCAGTACGCCAAGCGCGTTGTGGGTCGTCGCATCATGGGTGGCCAGTCCACCTATCTGCCCATCAAGGTCAACACCGCCGGCGTCATTCCCATCATCTTCGCCAGCGCGCTGCTGTACTTCCCGGCGCAGATCGCGGTCTTCTTCCCCAACATCGGTTGGATTCAGACCGTCGCCAACGCGATGTCCACCGGCTGGATCAACTGGATCCTCAACGTGTTGCTGATTGTCTTCTTCGCATACTTCTACACCTCCATGGTGTTCAACCCGGATGATACGGCAGACAATCTCAAGAAGCAGGGTGGCTTCATCCCGGGCGTCCGTCCCGGTAAGGCGACCGCGAACTACATCAAGAACGCGCTCAACAAGATCACCCTTCCTTCTGCCATCTTCCTGGCCATCATCGCTATCGTCCCGTCGATCGTGTTCTCTTTCACGGGCAATCAGCTGATCCAGGCTTTTGGCGGCACCTCTGTTCTCATCATGGTCGGTGTCGTTCTCGACACTATTTCCAAGGTTGAGAGCCAGCTTAAGATGTACGATTACGACGGGTTCTTTAAATAACAGCTGAGAGGAGACTCCCATGAACATCGTTCTTTTGGGTGCACCGGGCGCCGGCAAGGGCACGCAGGCCCAGCGTCTTGTGCGCGACTTTGGCGTAGCCCACATCTCCACTGGCGATTTGCTTCGCGCCGCCGTTAAGGGTGGTACGGAGCTGGGAATCCAAGCTAAGAAGTACATGGATGCCGGCGAGCTCGTTCCCGACCAGCTTGTTATCGATTTGGTTAAGGAACGCCTTGCGGAGGACGACGCCCAGCAGGGCTTCCTCCTCGACGGCTTCCCCCGCAACACCCTGCAGGCCGTCACACTCGATTCCGAGCTCTCCGAGCTTGGCCGCGAGCTTGATTGCGCCCTGCTGATCGACGTCGACCGCGACGTCATCATCAACCGTCTGTCCTCTCGCCGCACCTGCCGTGCTTGCGGCTACACCGGCACCGCCGCTGACGAGGTATGCCCCTCTTGCGGCGGAGAGATGTACCAGCGCGACGACGATAAGGCTGAGACCATCGCCAACCGCATGGATGTCTACGAGAAGCAGACGAGCCCCCTGGTCGAGTACTATCGCGGCCAGAACATCTTGAAGACCATCGATGGCGACCGCGACGTCGACGTCGTCTACGCGGACGTCAAGGAAGTCCTCGGTCTATGATTAAGATAAAGTCTGCGGATGAAATCGAGCAGATGAAGGTTGCCGGAGCGCTGTCTAAGATGGCGCTCCGGCGCGTTGGTGCTATGGTTCGCCCCGGCGTCTCCACTTTTGAGCTCGATCAGCTTGCCGAGCAGATTATCCGCATGCACGGCGGCAAGCCCGCGTTTAAAGGTTATGGTGGATTCCCCGGATCCATCTGCGCTTCTTTGAACGATGCCGTGGTCCACGGCATTCCCAATCCCGACATCATCCTTCGCGACGGCGATATCGTGTCCATAGACACCGGCGCCGTGGTCGATGGTTGGGTTGGCGACAACGCCTGGACCTTCTTCTGCGGAACGCCCTCGCCCGAAGCCAAGGCTTTATGCGAGGTAACGCTCGATTGCCTGAAGGCGGCTATCCAGCAGGCGGTTCCCGGTAACCATATCGGAGATATAGGGCATGCCGTTCAGTCCCTTGCCGAGTCGCATGGCTACGGTGTCCTGCGCGATTATGTCGGCCATGGTATCGGGCGCGTCATGCATGAAGAGCCCAACGTTCCCAACTACGGCAAGAAGGGGAGGGGCGTTAAGCTCCATTCCGGCATGGTCATCGCCATCGAACCGATGATCACCATGGGTTCCCCGCGCGTGAAGGTCGGACGTGACGGTTGGCTTGTTTCTACCAAAGACCACCTACCCGCCGCCCACTTCGAGAACACCGTTGCCATTACCAACGATGGGCCGGTCATCATCACCTCCGATGAATCCGGTGCCTGGTGTGATATGCAAGGCGGATCGCTAGTTGTGTAGCGATTGGGGAATTTTGTGAATTGGCGAATGTGTGATGTATTATTCGCTATTGCTGTCGTTTTCAACGTAGAGAAAGATGATTGCTTGTGAAGAAGGAAGATGCTATCGAACTCGAGGGCACGGTAACCGAGCCGCTGCCTAACGCTATGTTCCGCGTCGAGCTCGAGAACGGTCATTCGGTCCTTTGCTCGATTTCGGGCAAGATTCGTATGAATTACATCCGTATTCTCCCGGGCGACAAGGTTGTCGTGGAGCTTTCCCCCTATGACCTTACCCGTGGCCGCATCACCTATCGCTATAAGTAACGATAGCAGCCTTCCACTGCCATTTCCGATCGCTAAGAAGTGCTCAGCCTAGCGGTCGTATTGGCATGTGTAGACCAGCCAGTGTTAAACGCCTGCGGCTGGGCGAGTAGATAGTACTGTTGTTTGAGCACTACCGAAAGGAAGAACGATGAAGGTACGTCCTTCGGTCAAGAAGATGTGCGATA
>SAMEA3387473__coassemble_2681_pt1 | contig 5631 bp, 5 predicted proteins | sample SAMEA3387473__metabat2_low_PE_002 | metagenome-assembled genome bin SAMEA3387473 (sample SAMEA3387473) | Felis catus | biome: Faeces | place: United Kingdom | collected 2012
CGAGGACGCCACCGACGCCGAGTAGGCAGACTCTCAAAGAATCCTCGTCCAAAAACACGCACCCGCGCCCAACCGCGCCCGCCCGCGCCTGGCCGCACCACCCGCCCGCTGCCCGAAAGCGAGAAACCATGAACGCCCGCCCGCAGACCCGCTACGACGTTGCCATCATTGGTGGAGGGGCCTCCGGCCTTGCCGCCGCCATAGCCGCGGGCCGCGCGGGCGCCTCCGTCTGCGTGCTCGAACGCGACGTGGTCTGCGGTCTGCCCATTTTGGCCACAGGCAACGGACGCTGCAACCTGTCGAACGCCCGCCTTGATAGCCGCCGCTACTACAACGCCGCAGCCGCCAAGGCCGTGCTGGGACGCGACGGCGCGTCGCGGGCGGAGGCGTTTTTTGACTCGTTGGGGCTTATGACCTGTGAGGTCGAGGGACGGCTCTACCCCATCACCCGACGCGCGGAGACCGTGCGCGACTGCTTGCTGGGAGCCTGCGGGCGCCTGGGCGTTGACATGCGCTGCGGCGTTGAGCTGCAAGGCGCCGCCCTTGACCCGGCGGTCGCGCGGGACGCCGCAGGCGGCGCATGGATCCTCGACATCCGCGAACCCGAACGGCCCGTCTACGTCCACGGCGACCAAAACGACCGCGCCGCCCTGCGCCGTGCCCGCAAGACGCTCGCCGGCGCACAGATGGCCCAGCGGCAGATTCGCGCGCGCTCGCTTGTTATCGCCGTGGGCGGCTGTTCACATGGCATCTGCGACATGCTTGATATTCCCCATGTGGACGAGGAGCCCGTGCTGTGCCCCATCGCCGGCGCGTTGGCGCGCCCCGGCAACGGCGCGGGCACCGGCAACAATCCGCTCGATGCGCTCGACGGGCTGCGTCTGGAGGCCATGCTCACCCTCAAACGCAAGGGTGCCTGCATCGCCTACGAAGAGGGCGAGGTGCTCCTGCGCCCCTACGGCATCTCCGGCATCGCCGCATTCAACCTATCGCGCCGCTGCCAAGCGGGCGACCTTATCGAGATGGACCTGTTCCCCACCTGCAACAACGACCAGCTCGCCCACATGCTGCGTGCACGTGAGCAGCATGTGGGCCCTTGGAACGGAGAGGCGGCATGGTTCGACGGCGTACTGCCGCGCGCGCTGGCCGCATACGTGTGCGAGTGCGTTAACGGGACGGGCGACGCGATCGCTGCCAGCGCCGCGTTGCTGCACCGCATCAGCCTGCGCGTTACCGGCACGTGCGAGCACCAGCAGGCGCAGGTGCGCCGTGGCGGCATCCCGTTTTCATCCATTAATGCTGACACGCTTGCCGTCACAAGCCGACCGCACCTATTTGCCTGCGGCGAGGCCCTGGATCAAGATGCGGACTGCGGCGGCTACAACCTGGGCTGGGCCTGGCTTTCCGGCCTGCGCGCGGGCGAGGCCGCCAGCCGTTAGACACGGCCAAATGGCCGCGCATATCAAGCAGCCGCCCACCTTGCGACAGCCCGCCCATGCGACCGAACATATGAAACGGAGTTCCCCGTGATAGAGATTTCCGAGATCAAGGTTTCCCTCAAGGAAGGCGCCACCGAACAGGCGGCCCTCGAAGCGGGAATGCGCGAAGCCGCCCGCCTGCTGTCGCTGGCGCCCGCGGACATCGCGCACAGCGAGCTGCACCGCACGTCCATCGACGCGCGCAAGAAAAGCGACGTACATTTCACCGTAAGCATCCGCTTTGGCCTGCGCGACGGCCTTGACCAGCAGGAGGTCATTTCCCGAGCGGACGCCAAGGTCTCCCGCCGCATTCGTATTGTGGACGAGGATGCCCCCTCCTACCCCGCCCCGCTTGGAAAGCATGCCCGCCCCGCGCTTCGACCCGTGGTGGTGGGCGCCGGCTGCGCGGGCCTGTTCGCGGCGCTCACGTTGGCGGAAGCCGGATTGGAACCGCTCTTGATCGAGCGCGGCGACAACGCTGCCGACCGCACGCGCGCCGTTGAGCACTTCAACGCCACGGGCGAGCTTGACCTAGAGAGCAACATCCAGTTTGGCTTGGGCGGTGCGGGCACGTTTTCCGACGGCAAGCTCACCACGGGCACCAAAAACCCCGCGCACCGCCTCATCCTCCAAACCTTTGTGGACGCCGGCGCCCCGCGCGAGATCCTGTGGGAGGCCAAACCGCACGTGGGCTCCGACATCTTGCCGGGCGTGGTGACGCACATGGTGGCGCGCATCCGCGAGCTGGGCGGCGAGGTGCTGTTCCGCACGCGCTTGGTGGATATCGACCGCGGGCCAAACGGCCAGATTGAAGCTGTCCACGTTTCGCACAACGGTGAGGACGAGGAGCGCATCGCGTGCTCGCACCTTATCCTTGCCTGCGGCCACTCCGCACGCGACGTCTTCGAATTGCTGGATCGCCGCGGCTTTGAGCTGGCGCGCAAGACCTTTGCCGTAGGCGCGCGCATAGAGCACCTGCAGGCAGACATCGACCGCGCGCAATACGGCCCCGCCGCCGGCCACCCCGCGCTGGGCGCCGCACCCTACAAACTGGTAGCGCATACCAAAAACGGCCGCAGTCTCTTCAGCTTCTGCATGTGCCCGGGCGGCGAGGTGGTCGCCGCGGCCAGCGAGGCGGGCGGCGTGGTCACCAACGGTGCCAGCCTGCACGCGCGCGCCGGTAAAAACGCTAACGCCGCGCTGCTGGTCAACGTCAACCCGCAGGACCTTCCGGGCGATGACGTGCTCGCCGGTATCCAGCTTCAGCGCGAATGCGAGCGCATGGCATATGAGCTTGGCGGTGGCGCGTACAAGGCCCCCGTGCAGCTGGTGGGCGACTTTTTGTGCGGTATTCCCTCCGTGCGCGGCGGCAAGGTAACGCCCACCTACCCGCGCGGCGTCACCTGGGGATCCATCAATATGGCGCTGCCCCAGCACGTAACCGAAACCATGCGCATGGGCATTCCGGAACTCGCGCGTCGCCTTCGTGGTTTCGATGACGAGGAAGCCGTGCTCACCGGCGTGGAGACGCGCTCCAGCTCCCCCATCACCGTGGTGCGCGACCGCGCCTGCCACGCCCAGGGTGCCCAGGGACTCTACCCTTGCGGCGAGGGTGCGGGCTACGCGGGCGGCATCATGAGTGCTGCCACGGACGGCATCCGCTGCGCGGAATCGCTCATCGCGGACCTGGTGTAGGCGCTCTCAGCAACGTCGCGCGACGCTAGTCATTAGGGTTGTAGATATCGCAGACGCTCAGACCCAACGACGGGCTGTAATCATATTCAACGATGCAGCAGTTGCCCAGGCGCTTGCCGCTCGAACGATAGTCGTAATCCAGAGCGCGCAGCACCTGGGCACACGCGGCACCGTGGCTCACGGCCAGCACGCATTCGTGATCCGGGCGATCCATGATGCACTTCAGGGTGTCCATCAGGCGCGCCCTGAACTCCATCTCGCCCCCAAACGGAACGTAGAAGTCGCCATAGGGCAACGGAGGATTGGTGTCCTCGGAAAGCCCCTCAAAGGTGCCAAAGTTCCACTCTTTCAGCCCCTTCTCGCGCACGTACGGCACGCCCGGAACCACCAGTTCGCAGGTGTCGCACGCGCGCTCGGAGGTGCTTGAGTACACGTGGTCGAACGCGATGCCGCACTCGCGCAGCCACTCCCCCGCCGCGCGCGCCTGCTCAATACCCGTGTTGGTAAGCGGAGAGTCGCACCACCCCTGCTTGCGCTTAAGTACGTTGAACAGCGTCTGACCGTGACGCATCATATAGAGCTTCGCCATGCCCCATCCCCCCTACGGCGGGTCCGAACGGACAGGAGAACAGAATATGAAGGAAACCAGAAGGATCGACTACAGCGACCGCAGGATCATCCAGGACATGCTCGACGCGCACGAGAGGCTCGCGGACATAGCCGACGCCGTGTGCGCCGACCCCACGTCCGTCTCCAGGGAGATACGACGAAACGCCGCGGTGACTACCAGGGCGCGACGGACGTTGCGAATCTTGTTGTGCATGGATGCTCCAATCTGCCACAGATGCGGCCCCATGCGGCAAATGCTGACATCGCGAGGCGACATTTTGTTCCCCTCGGCGCGAACGGCCGGGATGCGGCGTCCCATGATGGCACATGGCGCCTTCTGGAAGCTGATGGCACCATGTGCCGATCGGACGTTAAAGAATGACCCCGCACGTTTCCGCGCGGGGTCTCGGAGATGGTTTTATGGAGTTGTGCGAGGCTTAAATTCAGCCGTACTCGGCGGGATGTTCAGTTACTTCGTATTACCAGATGCGTTCGTAATGCTCAAGACCATTGAAGAAAACGTAGCTAACGCAGTCTTCATGATCTTCGAATAATAACCATCTGATGCCATCCAAAGGGTTTAACTGCTGCATGAGGACTGACTTTCGTATCGTTCAATTAGCCGGACATACAGATTGGCCAGCTCACTAAGCGCATGATCGCTCGCTCTCCAAGCATGGGAATCATCTATCAGCACGTGTTGATAGACGTCTTTTACCTGGTATTCTCGACCGTCCTCCATCTTAACCAGGAACTTCTTCCAAGGCCATCCATCCTGGGGCTCGAGTTGGTCGGCATCAACCCTTTCTCCATGCGCCCCGAGCGTCAAGAGGATTCGCTTCAGGTCAGCGAACTCGGCATCGTCGAGGACACACAATCGCTCGTTCATCCCGCCGTCATCGTAAACATAAATCTCTGCCGAAACCGCATTTTCAAAAGTTGGAAATCCCGATTCGGCCAACGAACGATCATTGAGCAATTTCGTCGACAGCAACAGCACAATCAAGGCAATCAACGAGACGAGGATGATTTTTTTCCATGTATCGGGGAACCCCTTCATGATAATCCTCACTATCGTGACGAAACCCCTACGTATAGCGCATGGTCGTTGCAACGAGACTCATGTTCGCCCCCGTTCCAGCGCTGCGAGCCCTCCAAGTTCCCCCGGACCTGTTTGCAGTCGTAAAAGACGAGGTGAGGGGATCCATGAGGGAAAGAGCCTCATTCGAGTTAACCCCACGTATCACGGTCGCATGTCCATTTCCTGACTCATACGACCAACTTCCGTATATGGCAAACCCACTAGAAAGATTGTTGTTTATGGTTCCAGCGGACGGAACCCCGCCATAATACGTATATGCCACCCCGAGCGCCTTCAAAACTTTCGCCGAATCACCCCTTGGAAGACCTTTGTCATAATCGATAGCGCCATACCAGAACTTAGCAACGCCCTCACAGGTGTAACTCGAACCAGTACGACTATTCGCGATCGAAGCGCATGTTGCCGCCCAACACATGTTTGACCCCGCCGGCTGCCGCACAATGGGGACGCTAACGTATGCATTGTAGGCACGTATCGATGGCCATGCCGGAAGCTTGTCCCCTTGGCCGTACGCTGCCGTATCGATCTCAGGAACGCACGCAGTGTCGATTATCCCCCTGTCGGGCATTGCCGGATATTTAAGCAGCTCCGTATAGGCAGCTTCTTGCCGACTGTACAGGTAGGCAGCCGTCTGATCATATACGATGGCAATCTCGGATTCGGGCGATGCAAAATCCATGGTCTCCGGGACAAGACCATTTGTCGCCTGGATTCCGTCTTCCGTCTCCATAATCCAAAAGACTATTC
>SAMEA3387473__coassemble_3240_pt1 | contig 4301 bp, 4 predicted proteins | sample SAMEA3387473__metabat2_low_PE_002 | metagenome-assembled genome bin SAMEA3387473 (sample SAMEA3387473) | Felis catus | biome: Faeces | place: United Kingdom | collected 2012
CGGTAATAGTAGAAACAGTGAAGGCGTCGTTTAACTCAGAGCAACCCGCGATTCGATAGTACATATTGCTATAAATTCGGGTATCGGTGCCAACGGAGAGTCCTCGAAAACCAGCAATGATAACCATGAGCGTAACGATTACGATTATTCCAACCCTTTCGCTGTCCTTTACATGTGCGGCGCCCAGAACAAGAAAGAAGAGGAGAATGGATATAAGAATAATATAAGGAAACATAAAAAGCCTTTTCCGTCGCAACCTACTGGGCATGCAGTAGCCGTCGATAGACATCGCAGAAAGCACGGAATGGGACACACCCCATCCTCGATATCGAGGCAGCCATTTTTTCTTTCTTGCGCGCTCTGGGGTCGTGAATCACCGTCGTGGAATACTTCTGAAGTTCCTTCCACATCGTTAACTGGGCCGTTTTGTCCTCCTTGGGAATCTGCGAGAAGACGACCCGGCAGATAGCGAAGCAGCGCGAACACGTCGCATTAGAGAGCTGCGGGTACCATTCCGCCATTTTGGCACGCATGCGCCTGGTAATCTCCAGGCAACTTTCCATCTTCTTGAGATTGAAGGCTCCCCGCATGATACCGGTAGGACGCTGCCGGTAAGCGTAGAGATCGGTCGCTTTAAGCACGGCGACCTTTTCACACTCGTGCGCGAACCTGTAAGCCGTCTCGTCATCCTCGTAGTAAAGTCCTTCGGGGAAGTAAACTTTCTCGACGAGTTCACGCGTATAGAGTCGCCAGACTGCACCTGCCCAGCTCTTCTGATACAGGATCTCTTCCTGGTACTGTTCCTCGGTTAAAAGCTCGTACTCACACGCGGCGTCGACGTTGCTTCCCAGTTTAGGTTCCTCGTCGTCGAAGAAGTCGACGCCGTACCTCACTGTCGCCATCTCCGCCCCGCTTCGCGCGATAGCGCGGTACAGCGCCTCGTAGAACACAGGAGAAATATAGTCATCGCTGTCAATGAACCCGACGTAGTCCCCGCCGCATTCCCTGATCCCCGTGTTGCGAGCCGCGCTAAGCCCACCGTTCTCGCGGTGCACAGACTTCACATGGCCATTCTCGGCTGCATATCGGTCGCATATCGTCGAGCAGCCGTCGGTCGAACCGTCATCGACCAGGACAATCTCAATGTTGGGATAGGTCTGAGCAAGTATGCTCTCGACGCATTCCTCTAAATAATCCTTGACATTGTAGACGGGCACTACGACCGAAATCAAGGGCAATTTAGTAGAAGCGGTCCACTCGGTCTTCATTCATCGTCCTATCTCAGCTAAGGCCTTGGCATAGTAGTCTTGTAGTTTGCGTGCTTCCGCCTCTGAGTCGAAGCCAGCGTTGACACACTCTTCCGTGTGCGAACGGCGCACCTTCCTTGCCAAATAAGTAGCGTTGATTTCCTCGGCCCACATCTTGGCGCCGTTATTCAATGGAAGGAAATGTCCTAGTTCACAGAATGACGCTTCAGGTGTGATCTCGGTTGAGAAGAACACATCGGCTCCAGCACACTGCGCCTCCAGCCCCACAACGGGAAGACCCTCGTAGAGACTCGGCAACAGAAAGCAGTCCATCGCTTGGTAGAAACCCACGATATCTTCCCTGCGACCCAAGTAGATCACCCGGCTGGCGAAGCCGTTTCCCTCCATAAAGGACAGCATCTGCTCTTTGTACTCGCCATCGCCAATAAGCAGGAACCGAACCTTGGGATTAAGCTTACAAAGCTCCCCGATGACCTCCATCAGGAACAGAGGGTTCTTCTGCGCGACAAATCTGCCGATAAAACCGGCAAGCAGCTCGTCCTCTGCGATGCCCAACTCAGACCGAATCTTTTTGCGAAGGACCGAATCAAAGGAGTTCTTTCGTGAATCAATTGCGGTCTTGAAGACGTCGACCCTGCCCGCCTCGAACAGCTCATCCCCGAACTGCCAACGGCCACAGTCCTCGCCACAGGACATGTAGTGCGTGGCATACAACTTGGAGAACTTGCGCAGGATAAGCTTAAGGAAGGTTTTGGGCTCGAGCTCGTTCGCCATGGAAAGGCTTTCGGAAATGCGTACCGGAATGCCGCACTTCTTAGCCACACGCAGGGGGAACACGTTCATGGTGCTATTGAAGGCATGCAAGACATCGAAGTCCTCGCTCTTCAGCACCGTCTCCATATCTGACATGTTCTTGAAGATGCTCTGGTATGGAGTGATAACATGCACGTGACCGCCATGCTTCTCGATCTCCTGCACCGGGATTGCGTTGGAGTCTGAGTCGCAGATAAAGTGAATATCGACCTTTTTGGGATCAAAGTTAAGGAAATACTGCATCGTGAGGGTCTTCTTGCCCCCAGAATTCATTTTTCCTTCGATGAACGCGACCTTGATGGGACGATTTCCCGTCATGCCTATTCCTCCGACTTTCCCTGGAAGAAGGCTCTGGCGCAGGATACGACGTACTCGAAGTCCTCTAACGTCATACCATAGTACATCGGCAGGCGAACCAAGCGATCCGAGTCCGCCGTCGTGTGCTCGTCAACGCCGTCGAAACGACCAAATCTCTCGCCAGCTGGAGCAGTGTGAAGTGGCACATAATGGAACACGCAAGCAACACCGCGCTCCTTCATGAAGGATATAAAAGCAGTGCGCTCCTCAAGACCGGTTAGTTTGATATAGAACATATGCGCGTTATGCACACAACCTGCCGGAATAGTCGGAAGCGTCAGCAAACCCCTCTCAGCCAAGGGCTCGAAAGCGGAGTAATATGCCCTCCATGTTGCGAGGCGATTCTCATTGATCTCATCGGCGTGTTGGAGCTGCGCCCACAGATAGGCAGCATTGAGTTCCGAGGGGAGATAGCTCGAACCGAAATCAACCCAGTTGTACTTTGCAACCTGCCCGCGGAAGAACTGAGCACGGTTGGTTCCCTTCTCGCGGATGATCTCCGCGCGGTCGCAATATGCCGGGTTGTTAATTGAGATTGCTCCGCCTTCACCCATCGAGTAGTTCTTCGTCTCATGGAAGCTGTAACAACCGAAGTCGCCAATTGTACCGAGAGCACGACCCTTGTATGTAGCGATGACACCCTGGGCGGCATCCTCTACCACCAACAAATTGTGCCGATGGGCGATGTCCATGATCGCACCCATCTCGCAGGCGACGCCGGCGTAGTGAACAGGCACAATCACGCGTGTACGTTCGGTGATGGCGGGCTCAATCTTGGTCTCGTCGATATTCATCGTATCCGGTCGAATATCCACGAAAACGAGCTTTGCACCAGCGAGCACAAAGGCAGTGGCAGTAGACGTGAAGGTGTACGAAGGAAGAATAACCTCGTCTCCCGGCTGCAAATCACATAAGATCGCAGCCATTTCGAGAGCACTCGTACCGCTCGTGGTGAGCAAGACTTTATTGGATGCGAACCGTTCCTCAAGCCATTCGTTGCATTTCTTGGTAAACGGGCCATCGCCGCAAATCTTACGGTTGGACTCGATAGCTTCCTGAACGTACCCGACCTCATCCCCAACACATGGAGGAACATTGAAGGGAACGAACCGCTTTTTGATCATTATCTATACCTCTCAACAATCATTTCCATAGAAATCAACGACCAGTTTTAGAACGACCGAACATGACCCTGAAGGTGCCGAAGAAGCACCTCGCGTCCATCGCGAAGCCCTGGTTGCGCACGTACTCGAGCTCGAGTGCCTGGCGTGTGCCATCGGCCCAGGTGGCCTCGTTCCTGGCGCTCACCTGCCACCAGCCGGTGATGCCGGGCCTCACGGAGAGAACCTCGTCTCGAGCGTCGCCGAACTCGTAGGTCTCCTCCGGTGTCACGGGCCTCGGGCCGATCACGGACATGTCGCCGGCGAGCACGTTGATGAACTGCGGGACCTCGTCGAGCGACGTCTTGCGGATGAACCTGCCGATGCGCGTGACGCGCGGGTCGCCGTCAACCTTCTGCTCTCGCTCCCACTGGGCCATCTGGCCCTCATCCAGGTAGCGCTCCGGGTGCTCGTGGGCGTCGGCGTACATGGAGCGGAGCTTCCAGATGCGGATCTCGCGCCCGCCTCTGCCGACGCGAGACTGCCTAAACATGGGGCCTCCCGGCGACTCGGCGCACACCATGAGCGCGAGGACGGCGCCCGGGACCGCCGCTGCGACCAAAACGCACGCGGAGAAAACGATGTCGAACCCTCTCTTGCATACGCGGTAGAAGGGGCTCCCGTTCCTAGCCAAAGGACGTCACCGCCCCGGGGCGAGGGTCAGGGATGCCTCTAGCAGGCACCCCCCCCCCGTGAACACGAC